>Ga0213861_10001566_pt1 | contig 20102 bp, 20 predicted proteins | sample PICome_4_FD_160110 | JGI IMG/M metagenome (GOLD analysis project Ga0213861, IMG submission 160110) | Coastal seawater microbial communities near Pivers Island, North Carolina, United States - PICO131 | ecosystem: Environmental > Aquatic > Marine > Coastal | place: USA: North Carolina... | reverse complement strand
TGGAATCGTAAGATGCTCAATTGAAGACTATAGCAATGATCCAACATCACCCATTATCAATTTTTCTCTCGCGGTTGAAAGAATCTGCTCCATAGTTAAATCAACAAATAACTTTGTCCACAACTTTGTATTCAACGCACTATTTAACAATCACGTCTGGGGGATCAATAATATTGACGATACGATTAATCGATCAACCGCATTAGAAGCGGCCGGGGAAAACGTGCTTCATGCATCGAGTCTTCAGAACATCGATAAGAACAAGACGATATACTCATCGGTTTAAAAGCTTGTTTACTTCATTAATTAAGCCTTCAATAAACTGTGAAGCGGGCAGACCTCGATTGAGGCTAGCTGCCTGACCATAGAGATGATACGCGTACTTATCATCGCCATTTGCCGTGCTTACATCAATTAGAGGCTCACTGTATTCGTACATCAGCGGAAAGTTGGGTAATTTAAAACTCTGGTCCAGAAAAGATCGTGTATAAAGATTTTGCTGTGCCCGTGCTGGGCGACCAGAAAAACCGCGAGTTAGCCTGGTATCTGTTTCCAATGCCTGTCTTATAGCTGTGGCGTAAGCTTCAGGCAATGCGGTCTCCGGACATCCTAGAAAAGCCGAACCCATTTGAACTCCACTTGCTCCAAGCAACATTGCGGCAGCAATCCCTCGTCCATCCCCAATACCACCGGCAGCTATAACCGGCAGACGGACCTTGTCAACGATCTGCGGAACTAACGCCATCGTTCCTATCCCAGCATCACTATTATTAACCTTAAAACTTCCACGATGACCACCGGCCTCCCAACCCTGGGCAATAATCGCATCCACACCACGCTTTTCAAGATACACGGCTTCGTCGACCGTTGTAGCGGAACATAAAATAAGACAACCCACATTACGCAACGCGTCTATAGCGTGAGTATCGGGCAAGCCAAAATGGAAACTGATAACCTTCGGTTTAATCTCTAAAACGGCTTTAAGTTTTTCCTCGGTAAACGATGTGTTTTCTGCACTTAACGGAACCTTAGGAAATGGCAAACTATGCTTTTCGTACAAGGGAGTCAGAGCCTCTATTAACGCCGAATCAACTTGGTGATAACTATCGGGCTCTGAGTGGGCAAAAAAATTCAGGTTGAACGGGGCATCTGTAATTTCACGAAGAGTTAGGGCGGTATCGTATAGTTGGGGCACGGTCATTTCTGCACATCCCATGGACCCTAATAGACCACATTCACTCACAGTACCCGCCAGAGCAGGTGTACCAATACCCGCCATGGGTGCTTGGACCATTGGATACTTTGTATTTACCAATTCACTAAATACTGTGTGATACCACATAAACTTTACCTTTCGATATTATCTTGGTCTTAAGGCGCTTCGGGAGATGTTGCTCGCAAACTACCAATCAAACCTTCGGCTTCACTAATTTGTTTACACCCATTTTCTTACCCGTGATTTATAGTCGAGAAACTCCTGACCAAACAATGCTTCCAACGCCCGCTCTTCTGGCGTGATCTGAAATCTTTGTATATACAAACAATAAATAATCAAAAAGATAAAACACCACATAGAAGCCAATGTTATCGCCCAAGACGTTAGCAACATCCCAAGGCCAAGATACATAGGGTTTCGCGTATATTTATATATTCCATCAGTGACTAGTGAAGAGGATTTCTCCGGGGTTAAAGGACTAACCGTAGTTTTTGCTTTACGAAAGGAAGTAATTCCGAGCACCCCACAAATAATTCCCAACAGAACCAAAAGCATAACAAGGTAATCAGTTAAAGGCCCAAGATGATAATGTGGTGCATTGGGCGATACTCGCCACATACCCCACGCACATAAAAGCACAATTAGTGGTGGAGGAAATCTATTTTCGAAGGATTGCATAAAACCTCTGAGTAGGGGAAAAGTGTTATTTTGCTTGAGTGAATGGGACTTTTGGAAAATTAAAACCGATTTGCTATATACACACCTGCTGCCGCAATAAAAATACCGGGCCAAGCAGAGACAGGAATGACCTCACCAATAAGAACCCAGGCGATTAATGCGGCTAAAGGAGGCACCAAAAAGAACAAAGCCGATACTCGACTAACCTCCCCTGCCCGTATCATACCGAGTAATAAACTCACCGCAATTACCGAGTTTCCAACAACCAGATAGGCTACAGTCGCAGAAAACTCCCATGTCCATTCCACATTGGCAAAAATATTCCAACTTTCATCAGCCTCAAGAAAGAATGCCAATGGCAATATACCCAATAGTCCTGCCACATAGCCAATTAGGTTGGACGTTACTGGATGATGGGAAAGCCCAAAGCGTTTTTCCCACAGCGATGCAGAAGAAATTCCTGCCAAGGCCAATGCAGCAGCCAAAAACCCAAACACGGTTGGCGGCTCAAGTGAAGATCGCGCGATAATTACAATGCCTGTGCCTGTGAGACCCAGTGCCAAGCCGAGCCAACGCTGCCAGCCAATTTCCTCTCCCGTCCAACGCGGCGCCAGAATTCCCACAAGAATAGGCTGTAATGACATAATCAGCGCCATTGTACCTGCGCCAACACCACTGGCAAAGCCAGCATAACAAAAGCCAAAATAAACGGACTGTAGTAAAAACCCAACAACAGATAAATGAACCCAGTCAATTCCGCGCTTTGGCAATGGAGGTCGCAGAACCACCATGGCAGCGAGCATTATTGCAACTACTAATCCATAGCGAATAACCAAAAACACCATCGGCTCGGCGTACTGTAATCCCAGTTTCGCTGTTGCATAACCACCTGACCAAAGAAAAAGAAAAATCAATGGTGCAAATACTAACCACAGTGGCTGTTTTACCTGAGTATTCATATAAATTTGAGTCTGGCAGCTAATGCTCTAGGTATCAGCTCATTCGTGTCTTTCAAAAATTGGAGTCTGCTTCTTAGAGTTAAACTATGTCTACTCAGAATCGCAATCATATTAAATCGCCAAATAAAACTGCCACGAGGCTCCGTTAACTAATATGTTTCTAAAATGCGATTCTTCCACGATCGCAAATCACCTGCTATCTCTAACTCACCATAGTGCTCCATTTTCTGAACATAGATATCAATAAAGTTTACATACAAGATAACCAGCCCTTCTTCTAAGTATCGGCATACTACCGCCAAATCATCAGGTAGTCCTTTGAGACGCCACTCATAACCTTGTTTAACTAAAGTAGCATCTGGTCCTGTAAAATATTTAAGATAATATTCTTTTGAACTATCGTTCCCGGCAATGTTGCCGGTTTGAGCTAAATAAATAAATCGTGCTGGAAACAAAATCGTCTTAGTAACATGCACCACACCTTGTTGCGCCATATTTTTCAAATGTCCAAATTCAGACACCCGAGCATCACGAGCTAAGTAATCCAAGGCGAATAATGCGCCATCACTTTCCAACTCTTTTCGTGAGGGTGGAATTAGCTGGTTACGAACATCCACGCCGTATACCAACTGACCGTGATTGATAAGATCAAGACGATCAAAAGGAGGGTAACGGCCGCCGTCAATAACGCCGTTTATCGACCTAATAGATCCCCAAAAAATTGAAAGATTATTTCGGATTTCGGGATGACGCTGCGCGACTTGTGCGCGAATTCGCTGAATAATATCTCCCGTACTATCCATTTTAGTGTCAACTACAACACCTATATCAATATCACTGGCTAATGGACTGAATCCACCTCTGGCCAAACTACCCATAAGATAGATCGCTAGGCGCTGTTGACCCAACTCTATCTTGAGGCTTTCAGAAAATTCATTAACTAGTAACTTAATATGCAAATTATTCGTTTGCATGAAATACCTCAAACAGCCTTATTATAATCTATTGAATAACAAGAAAATTTTTCAGGTAATATCAAATAAATTATTTGCTCACTCATTTTTCTGACAATCCAGCCAGTTTAAGTCCATTTGCCAAATGAGACCAACTTGACTCGCGGCGCCACATTACACGATAGGAACCCGCAAGAGCTTCTATGTTTTCTTCCTTCAGTACGATCCCGCGACTGGAAAACTCTCTATTACGTTCAGAAATAAAGGCCTGCAAGGCGATCTGAACCGACTCCTGATGACCGAGATAAGCATGAGCGGCGGTTACAAAAGCATAGGCAAGGGAATTTAGTAACGCCTTTCCATACATTGTATCGAGAACTTTTTCGTACTCTTCTTTGAAGAAATAAATTTGCCCTAAAATCCAATCGAGGGTAGGTGGGTGCAGTGGATCCATGCGCATTGCTTCTAGCACTACCGTTTGCGCTTTATCCAAATTTCCCATTAGCAAATAAGCGTATCCACACCATGCCATAGACTCCGCCTCGTTTACGATCTTGACCAGTGTCTTGTCGAACTGCACTTCAGCCTCACGCCATAACCCGTTGCAAAGATGCGCAAACCCTAAGTGATCCTGAATGTACATATCGTTTCCATCTAAAATGGCCGCTTTACGGGCGTACTTCATTGCCAGCTCGGGCGCATCAATACAAGCTAGACCCAACCAGGTATCGACGATATAACTATCCGATAGATACATATAAGCACGGGCATATCGTGGATCAAGCGCGATAGCTTTTTCACAACAGATTCTAGCTGAGGCATTACCCTTTGCACTCAGTTGATCCCGATAAGCTTTGCCCTGCAGCATATAATCGTAAGCCTTCATGTTTTCCGTTTGCTTACGTGCAGCCCTATCAACAATATCTTCCTGAACACGTCCTGGCAAAACTGCCACAATGCTGCGTGTTACTTCATCTTGCACATCAAAAATATCTTCCAGTTGGCGATCATAACGTTCGGCCCATATTTGATTTTCCGTTTCAACCTCAACCAATTGGGCAATAATGCGTATACGGCTACCCGAACGGCGCACACTTCCTTCAACAACATATTGCACACCTAGCTCACGGCCCATCTCTTGAATACTATGACTGGAGTTCTTATAACGAAAAGATGAACTTCTAGCGATGACAAACAACGCTCGAAAGCGTGAAAGTTCAGAGATAATATCCTCCGATATACCATCACTAAAATATTCTTGCTCCGACTCACCGCTATGATTGGAGAAAGGCAGTACAGCAATAGAAGGTTTCTCCGTCGAAGAGTGGCGTTTAACTTTAGGCGCTAAAACTTCAGGCTCGGATTCAGGTATAACAACATTTCGTGAAGAAACACTATAGGCCCTAATAGGATCATCAAAACCTTTTAGAGTCTGCTCCCCCAAATTATTGAAACAAAAAGGCAAGTTTCTGGGCAATGTTTCATAAACGGCTCCTTGAATGACTAAACTACCAGCAGGTGACAGTTGCTCTAAACGCTGTGCTAACACTACTCCCGCCCCAGTTAAGGTACCATCCGCTATGATAACTTCGCCCATCGCTATACCAACCCTTAATTTCGGACGAATAGCACCGTCGATAGATTGACCACTAACCGTATGCTCATACTGAAAAGTTAATGCAGCACTTACGGCATCGGAAGCACGATTAAATATCGCCAGTATCGCATCACCACGGATTTCCTGCACTTTTCCCGCATGAGCCTCAATAATAGTCGCAAAACATTTGAAGGCTTCAACAATACGTTGATGCGCAATCGTTTCATTCAGTTGAACAAGTCGGGTGGAATCGACAATATCTGCATGAAGTATTACAGCGAGCGTTCGTTCAAGAGTTTGTGACAAGCAAATATTCCAGAAGAAAATAGTGACTCATTTTACCCTAGAATGAAAACTAGAAGTTGCCATCAATATCAAGAGTTAAATTCAATTGAGCATAACTCAAACACTTTAACGCAGAATATTTTCTGAAATATCCGACACTTATCCAATGTATGATGTTACTACCGACATGCTTCTCCCCAACCGGTGCCACATAATGAATCTCGGACTCAACTGCTTCGCGTCCCGTCATTTTCGCAGTGGTCTAGGTCGCGAGATACCGAGACGACATGCACACACCTGCTGTCGCAACATTACCATTTTCTACAAACGGTTGGTTAAGAATATACTACAACAACGATTTAATGCGACTTTTCTGTTTTTATCGGAACAAATCAAACTTATCGATTAACCTTGCTATAAGCGACGCTTATAACGAGTTGATGTTATAAATTGACCAAATGTTTCACACCATACGATCACTGTATTGTATTTTGATAGATCGATTCCAAGCGGAAGGCTAACCAAAAGCTCTCAAACGTTTTAACATACCCAACATGCAACATATCTACTTTAAGACGATTAAATTCATCTTCTGTTTCTACAAACTGTGGCGAAAGATATAGTCGATAATCAGGACCAGGGGCGAGTTCCCCAGAAAATACAATCGACTCCTGGCTTATGGATACTGTCCCTTCGCCCCAATGTAATCGATCACTGTCTTTACGGTCAGGAGAAAACTCACCAAAATACAGTTTTTTATTCATTACCTCTGCAATTGCTTGATCATCCGGCCCATCGGGTGCGATCAAAATAGGTAGATAGTAAATACCGAGGGCGAATCCAAGTCCACCTATGCATAAGTGGGTAATCAATAATAAAACTAGGGTTCTTTTCTTCATTTATATACTCTAGCTTATAAAACTTAAAAACACGGGTCTAAAATAGGTGGTAATACAATTTCTTTACCATAAGAGGCAGAGAGTAAATCCAAAATTGTACACGTAAGCTCAACCATATTATGCATTGGAATCGGGTAAAGGGCGCTGAGCATTTAACTAAAAATTAAGACAAAACTCATTAATACTCAAATACTCATCGATTTCTATGTTTTTAAATGGCTATTACCAATAGCAAATAGAACAACTGTCAGAATAGATGATCCGAACGCTAACCAATGGAACATGTTAAAAGTTTCCTTAAACAGGACCACACCAACAATCAGAGATGTCGTTATGATTGACAAAACGGCGTATAAAATATAACTGGACGCCCCGTATTTTGAATACAGCAGATTGAAGCCAAGGTAGGTCAAAAACAAACCTGTACCACTTACTATGACCCATCCACCGTTCTCCTTTGCAACAGCACTATACTGAGGCTGGCCAAACAAGGGGGCTGCAATCACAGTGAGAAAAACACAGAAAATTACCGCCAACGCGATAAACGTAAATGGGTTATCAAATGCTATTGCCTTTTTTTGGCCAGCGGCGAACATAGCATTTCCGACGGCCGCCGTTAATGCGAATAATAATGGACCATATATATTCATAGACTTCCGCTTCCTAAGAAAACAACCGCATATAACATCAGCAATTTATCAGGAATTGTGTTTTTAAAATAAGGCGTTAATTAACGCATCGCCAAACCCTACACGATACTCTTAAAGAGTTCTAAGCAGGATAACCACCATCGTAGGTTACTGAACCTTGCTCACGGTGCCAGAGTCTGAAAAGATGCCGTTTTTGCTCCGGTTCTTCAAAATCTTCGAATGCACTGCGATAATGACCGACTTCATGGTTATTTAAGTATTGAACATGACCTCGTGCCAATGGCCCTTCAAACCAAAGATCTTCACTTGTGCAGATATCATCAATGGCATCTAACGCTTCTATTATCAAACCATCAGGTTTTTCACCAGCGACATCATACCCCTTGCGGACCAGTGAGGAATTAGCACGCGCAAAAAGTCGGTCGCCACGCCAAGAAAAGTAAGGCGCAAGACTTGTTGGAGGTGCACCTTCAGCATGTTCTTTTTGTCGATCAAAGAACATGGGCTGGTAAAGTCTGTCTAGCAATTTTGGATGCTGGGCTCGCATACGCTCATGCACACTGTATAAGCTACAAAAACGGCTAATCCCTCCGGTTCGTGCGGCATTTTTACAAAGCAAACCAACATAATCCGGCACCATGCACCCAAACGCATTATCTGTATGAAAAACCAGCTCTATGTTGGTGGTTGATCCACGAACCCCGTAACCAAACTCGACTCCAGTATCCCGAACATCGTAAACCATCATGCCGTTCCATTTTTGTGCGACAGGCCGGCCAATCATCTGACCCAGTAACCAGTAAATTTCGACCAACTGCTCAGTTGAATAGCTATCAACAGGAAGACGATCTAGAACAGCAAAACCGACACCGTGATCGAGTATATGCTTCATACGTTTCATTGCTTCCTGGCAATGGGGAATATCAAAATCCACCACTCGACGCTGCAGGTTTTGTAGCGGGTTGGCTGCTACAAATTGCGCTATTCTCGCTATTTCGCCGAGAGCCAGCTCGGATAATGGAACAATCCAATTCTCATCGCGAATATCCGCAGCCAACCAACAAAGACGATGAGCTGGCGGCACCTGAACTGACGATACTTCATTGCGACAATCGATGAACTCGGATGACATGCTTAATACCCACTAAAATAACTAAATTTTGAAATTAAAGTCCGTTGTCAAGCAATCTCAACAATCGGCCGGACTCTTCATGCTTTTCTTCGACCCAATCTATAAGTTCTCGACCCTGAATAACAAATGGTGCACCAAAAGTATTTTTAATATACTTATTAACCAAGGTAGAAGAGTCTCTTACAATATCACCGATTTCATCAGTGAGTCGTTCCCGCACACTCTCGGGCAGTCCTCGTGGCACTAGAAAGATATAACGCACACCGCCACTAAAATCTAAACCATAACGCGATAAGGTCTTTGCTCGGATAGACATGCGCAAACGGCTTTGTTCCCCCGATGCAAGATTAATTACTAGGTCATCCTTTATCGCACTTGCCTGCAGAATAGATACCCAGGCCAAATCAACTTCTCCATCAATTACCGCCTTTAAAGCTGACTCACTAGTTTGCATCTGCACGGTTTCAAAATCGACACCAAAATGACGCTCCATCAAACGCGTAAGGTCATTTAACCTAGGGCTAAGAACACCCACGGTGAACGTTTGGCCGCCTCGACCCGCTACCACAAGATCATCTAAAGATTTCATTTTCCGATCGGCGAGGGAAACTAACCCTAGCTGACTGCGAGCCACGCTAAGCAAAAAACTATAGTGATCCAACGCGTCGGTTTCACCTAAAGCGGCTTGAATATTGTAGTCAAAGGTCTCCGTTACGCCGAAACCAATCGCCGTTCCATCCTTTGGTTGAACCTTTAGCGCAAGCGCCATATTAATGCCACCACGTCCAGTAACATTCTCAACCTCCATTTCCCAGTTGGTGCGGCGTTGTAATTCATCCGCAATTAAACGAATCAACGTATCCCCCGCCCCGCCGGGATTAAACGCCGCCATAATCTTAATCGGCCCATCGGGGCGCCAGATTTGTGCGTTAACAGCAGAACACAAAAACAAGCTCAAGACAACAAATAGGGCGAATTGTCGCTTCATAGCTTTAACTTTCATCTACGTGTAGTTGGGGCGATAGCATAACCGATCGTTATATTATTCAGCAGTTGAAGGATAATGCCATAAAACGATTTATTCACGAATAATGAATTTGTATAACGCAGTCTTACTGCAGACAGCAGGATTACGGCCTATACCGACTTAATCCGTGTAAAATAACCCACTGGCATATTTCTATACTAATCAAGGGCTTTGACATCAGATAATTAAATGCCAAAGCAGACCTGAATTTGAACTCTAGTCAGTGCGACTAGTAACCTCAAGCAGGTGATACCCGAATTGAGTTTTAACCGGGCCATGAACCGTGTTTACTGCACCGTTAAATACCACAGTGTCGAATTCTGGAACCATCTGGCCAGGACCAAATTCACCAAGGTCACCACCACGGCCACCTGATGGACAGCTGGAGTGTTGTTTTGCAGCATCGGCGAAGTCAAGACCACCTTCGATCTCAGCCTTCAATTCGTTACATTTTTCTTCACTATCGACAAGAATGTGTCGTGCACTTGCTCTGGACATACTTAATAACCTAATTGACGTAGAAATTTAAAGTCGCGCAGGGTACCACAAACCTGCCTGATTTTAACCCTCTAGGAAGTGTTAACACCTCTTGCGGCAAGCAGTAGGCAAGTAAAAGCCCCTATACAACTCACTGCCGCACCAGCAATGACTAAATCATAGCCCCCCAAGGACCACAAACCGGCGGCTACGGAAGGCGAAATAGCATTCATTAACATGTATGGCATCGCAATGAATCCAGATATGGTTCCAAAATGTGCAGTTCCAAGAAACTCAGCCGTGGCAACAGGTCGGGTAATACTGGTCACGCCGTAACCTGTTCCCTGTAATACAGCGAATACAAATACACACTGCCACCAATGCAAAACATTGAATAAAGCTATGGATGCAAAGAACATTAAAACTATAGAGTATGCCGCTATTCCGCTAGTGCTAACGCGTTTTTGAGCGGCCAGCATAAGCAATCGGCCCACGACTTGCATGGGACCAATCATAGCTGCAACCAGAACAGCAACGGCCAACTCGATACCTCGCTCCACAAGTAGCGGTAACATATGAGTGATAATCATTCCATGATTCAAACCAATAAGTGCAAAGCCGATTGCTACCAACCAAAACACTAGAGAGCCAAGCGCTTGCCTGGGTGTGTAATCTGAACTCGTTACCGATGCTCTGTTATTTTTTAGCTTGGTATCCAAATTGCTTTTAGGCACCAGATACATGAGCGGTATGGCCACCAAGAAAATTATCCCTGCATAAACCAGCACCGTGGTGCGCCAACCAAGCATGTGATTTAAATAATGAGCACCCGGAAAAGCCAGTGCACCGGCAAAGCCCGCAATTAACGTAATCGAAGTTATTGTTGATCGCGCATTCTTACCTTGTAAACGAGTGACTAATGCGAAGCACGACTCATATAGAGCACCGGTCATACCAATGCCTAGTCCAGCCCACAAAAGATAGAACTGCCATAGTTCGGTAAACTTAGACATGAGTAACAACATAAAACCAACCATAGACAGTCCACCAACGAGAACGTTTCTGCCTGAGCCGCGATCGATTAGTTTCCCCGCAATGGGTGCACCACATGCTGTAATTAGAATTGCCAGTGTGAATGCTCCCGATAATGCAGTCTTACTCCAGCCAAACCCCGCTTCCCATGTTGGCAACATTGCCGGAAACATGTAAAAACTGGTCGCCCATACCAAAATCTGCACACAGGCAAGCGGCAGCACAATTCGTCTTGTTTCAAATTTCATTCAAAGGTATACCCGCCAGATCTTTCGGTCCACTCAATTGAGGCGCGATTTTAGGACTGCACATCGGAAAGAGGTCTTCATCCATAAGATGTTTTGTTAGCAAATCGGGATACTTGCCTAATCATTAGCGGACGCCAACATCTGCATCATCCAACACAAAACCAACCATTTTTGCGGTTAGATTAAGCCGTACCTGAATTTGCGGAAATTGTCGTGTAAATCAACCTAAACGCTGCACCAATCAACTAAGTTTTAGCGTAAATAATACTCATACCTTACGTAAAAAGATTTTTGAGAACTTAATAAATTTTTTATCGATGGCGGACTGGTTATGAAATCTTATGCGTTACAAATCCTCTTTGCAAGAGGCACGGCTGTTAAAACACCAGAATGCCGTATAAGCCTACAGCCTACGATTAAGTTGATTACTACGTGATGCATCTGCATGTACTCGTAGCAATAATTAGGCATTTCTTTAGTTGTCATAGCAGGACTCCGCGATTATGGTTAACACACTGCATTTATAACGAAAACCTAACACAATACATGGTTGCTTATTTTAGTTTATTTGGCGCATCGTTCTTAGCCGCGACAATATTTCCTGCGTCCTCGGAATTAGTTCTAGCGGCGCTACTCGGCTCAGGATACGATGCCTTTTGGTTATGGCTTGTAGCGACATGCGGCAATACACTAGGCGCCTCGGTGAATTGGTGGCTTGGCACTTATATAAACCGGTTTCGAAATAAACCCTGGTTTCCAGTATCCGAACCCCGACTAATTCAAGCTCAGAATAGTTTCAATCGTTACGGTATCTGGTGTCTTTTGTTTACCTGGGTACCAATAGTAGGCGATGCACTCACCGTTATTGCAGGGATACTAAGGGTGCCGTTTATTCTATTTATTACACTAACGGCTATAGGTAAAGCCGCACGTTATGCACTATTAATAGGTGCCGTCGATTGCATAAACGCATACTTCTCAGGTCTACCCAGTTTATGTGTGCAAATACCATAATTCATATAATTTTCCATTTCATAATATTTCCCGCATCACTACCAGCACCGTGACTAGGATGAACCGAAAAATTCACAGAGTAATGATTTGTATTGTGGAACCTTTCGTCACATGAGATAGCCTGCCGCATATTATTCATCGAAACCTAAAGGCTGACTGGACCCCCGATATTTTCTTAAAGTTGAAATTGGATCAATTCGATATTCTTCTGACTAAAAACAATAAAAATTATTTCTGAAGAAATCGGTTAAGGCGATTTTTAAGCATTTTATTATCCGTTCGTAGTTGTTCTAATTCATCTAACAAATCAATTACTAGGGCAGTGCTAGCCGTATCGATGTCAAAATCTTGTTGTAACCTAATCGCCCGTTTAACGGTGGAGATTACTTGAATGCTAAAATTCCACTCACCGCTCAGTCCTTCCGAAGGGTCAATCACGCCGTATTCTACTAATTCAGATAGCTGGTTTGCAGAGATAGACACTAAGTCGCATAAATCTTCAGAACAGATGCACTCTTCAGAACTAATTTTCATACTTTGTTCTCAAATTCATTCTAGGGTCAAAGCTCGATTTCTCAGCCATTTCTTTCCATCGATTCTCTTCATCCACATCAGTAATTTCAGGAACTACAACATTTAAAACAACGTAAAGATCACCTTTAGCCAATTTTCCAAACAAGCCCTTCCCTTTTACCCGTAATCGTCTCCCTGATTGGCTATTTTGTGGCACCGTAAGTCGAATAGTCCCGGTCAGTGTTGGTACAACAATATTTGCACCAAGCACCGCTTCCCATGGCGTAATTGGCAGTGTTAAGACCAAGTGATGACCTTCAAGATCAAACAACGGATGAGGTACAAGACGAATACGAATAAACAGATCACCACTGGGTGCACCATTTACACCGGGGGAACCTTGTTGCTTGAGTCTGACTACTTCGCCATCCGATATACCCTTTGGAATACTAACCTTAAGGGTTTTTTCGAGATTTTCCAATGGATTACCATTGAGATCGAAGCGCGGAAGACTATATGAAATAGTTTTTGCCGTTTCTGAAATCGTTTCTTCTAGAAAAACTGGCATTTTGAGCTCAATATCTGCTCCACGCATGTGGTGGTTCTGAGTTTGCGGCCCTGACCTCGGAACAGACTCACTATTAACCTCGAATAAAGATTCAAAAAAATCAGAAAATGAACCATCAAAATCATCTGCCGTGAACTTACCAGACGATTGCCACTGCGGTGGTGGTTTAAATTGTTGCCCATGTTGACCGTGTTCTCGAAGTTCGTCGTAGTTTGCACGTTTTTCTGGATCTTTTAAAACATTGTAGGCTTCAGTAACTTCTTTAAATTTATCTTCGGCGTCGTGGTGGTCACTTACATCCGGATGATAAGTGCGCGCGAGTCTTCTATAGGCGATTTTTATCGCCTGAGTGTCTGCGGAGGCGTCTACACCTAGTATTTTATAATAGTCTTTAAATTCCACGAGATTTAATTTGAATGGTTTACTTAACGTAGGTTGTAAAAATTTATAGTTACATATTTAAGCCGAGAAAATATTGACCTAGATCAACGAAAGCGCAGAATAATCTATATATAATAATTACTCTGTCTATAATGACCAATAGGAGAGCTGATTATTAAATATACTGAACATGGATTGACTATTGGCATAAGTCGAATAGACCAAAATTTTTATCTAAAATTAAAAGCCTTCGGAAAACTAACGCACGAAGACTATGAACTCATCGTCCCCATGGTTGACGAAGTATTAATGGAAGTTAAGGAACCAAGAATAAGGGTGTTACTAGACGCAACAGAGTTGGACGGCTGGGATTTACGAGCCGCATGGGACGACCTTAAGCTAGGGATCAAGTACGGCAGCGAGTTTACTAAAATTGCTATTGTATGCGATAAACCTTGGGACAAGGCATTAGCTAAAATAGCGGGTTGGTTTATAAGTGGTGAGATCAAATACTTCGAAAAATATTTTGATGCAACCGAGTGGTTGCAAATTGATAAATGATCACCTAATTAATCTCATCATAATTACTACTACTATTCAGATTGCACGATCATCAAAGCAACATCCTCACTAAACATATTGTCCAGACTTGCTGGCAATATTTGCATAACAAATCCCTCTGCACTTCGAATAAAGCTCTAGTTGCCATCAAATTTTAGTCATTAATGACACGTCTAAAACTAATCTAGCACGTCAAAAATGTTTACCGCTTGATTTCAGTTCATTATTCTATTATGAATAGAATAGCTGTATTATCTCGAGGCTGATAATGAATCAGAATCCTCTGACCCAAAAGCGTTTCTATAGTGATAAGTCCAACCCAGTTCCCACCGTCATTATGGTTTGCAACCGCAGAGCCACTCGACGATTTTCCCACACTCAACTTTCAAGCAAGTTGTGATGTAGTTGTGGTCGGTGCCGGTTTTACAGGACTTAGATGCGCATTATTGCTCGCTAATGCAGGACGCAAAGTTATTGTCATTGATAACAAACAACCTGGCTGGGGTGCCTCAGGAAGAAACGGTGGAGCGGCCAACCCACTTTTGCCGTTTAACTCACCTGACGAGGTACGAAAAAAACTTGGGCAAGAAGCTGGTAACAAACTGCTGCATGCGGCAATGAATTCAGCGAACGAACTGTTCGATATAATACATAGTAATGAGATAGATTGCGACGCTGTGCAACCTGGTTGGGTTCGCACTGCCCACTATAGTGGAGCGGCTAAAGTATTTCGCGAGCAATGTCGTCAATGGCAGGAAATTGGCGCAGATATCGATTTACTTGATTCTGAAGCAATTTACGAAATTACCGGAACCCGCGCATTTTCCATGGGCGCTTTGGTTAAACAAGGCGGTAATATCCATCCACTAAAATACGCACGTGGGTTGGCTAAAGTCGTGGTAAAAGCTGGCGCTACTATTTTTGGGGATAGTCCCGCAAGCCATATACAAAAACACGGAGAAAAATGGCGGCTGCATACTGAGCGCGGACATATTACTGCCGATCAGGTAGTGCTGGCAACCAACGGATATTCCGACGATTTATGGCCTGACTTAAAGCGTAGCATTGTGCCGTTGATAAGTGTTCAACTCGCAACCGAAAAGCTTTCTGAAGGCCTTTCAGCAAGCATATTACCCCAACGACACACCCTATCCGATACCCGTCGGGTTATTTATTACGGTCGAAAAGATGCAGAAAATCGATTTTTACTCGGTGGACACGGTTTCACCGAACAGTTTGGTGATCACCCGGACTACGAGAGGGTGAAACAGGAGGCCGTAACACTATATCCACAATTAAAGAGAGTAAAGTGGAAGTACCAATGGAACGGCCGATTAGCGATAACCCATGATCATTTACCCCATCTGCATGAACCAAACGACGGCATCTTAACCGGGCTTGGATTTAATGGCCGGGGTGTGGCTATGTCTAACGTCATGGGACGAGTCATGGCAGAACGCATCTTGGGTAAAAACCCTAGAGATCTAGATGTACCAATTACGCCAATGCGCAACTATCCATTACAAAGATTCTATCACTTGGGCCTTCCGTTAGTAGTCAACTGGATGCGATTTCGCGACAATCAGGAACTGCGTAAAGGATAAGAGCCTCAGTAACTACCAGATTTACATGCTATTTTAACTAATAGATGTTTGTCAGAGTCGCTTGGGCCGCCGCATCATAAAACGTACAATACCTATTATACTTATTAGCACCCAAAACCCTTCAATGAGAACGGATGCAAAATTAAATTCGTAGTACAAGGAAAACAATATCATCGATGCGCCAATCAAATTCAATACGGAGTACCATATATTTTCAGCTGATATCTTTCCAATTTGAATTAGAAAATAGCATAAAAGAATTAGAGCCACCCCTATTGAACCGATTATTTCGTGATACTGACTCATATTGAATTTTGATACCGTTCGTCGCTGAACTAAAGAAAGTTAACTTTCATCGCCGTTTGGATAACACCGTGTTCGTCAACATAACCGAATACTAATCTTGGTGCCGTTTGATTTATTCCTAAATCTCCGTTTAATCAACAACAATAACTGTAATCACCCCAATTACATAAACTTTCCAAATGAGTATTCAAAGTATTTCACACTTGACACTAAGGGGACACTATAAAGGCCTTGCTGAACAATTTGAAAAATTATGGATTACCGACGGCATGTTAAAAGCGATCTAAACAAAACGCTATAGCTCTGTGATAGAAATTGTCTTGATTAATCCTAAAAGAACTATATTAACGACCTTAGCCAGCGCTCTTATTGAAGATTTAAAACTTGCGCATGACAATACATAATCCCGGCATTTAAAATGAAAAACCTAAACATTAGTTATCAAATCACTTGGGTATATACTCATGATTTAGAGATTACCTCAGATTTTTATGAGAACGGTTTAGGACTAAAACTTGTGATCGACGAAGGAGTCGCACGAATATTTCAAGTTTCTTCAACAGCACAAATTGGTGTTTGCAGCGCATTTGAAGACCGAGTAGTAGAGCCTAAGGGTGGAATGATTACGCTTGTTACTAACGAAGTTGACGAATGGTATACACACCTTACTCGAAGGGGTGTCATAATAAAAGATGAACCTCATATACTTGAAAAATTTAATATTTATACGTTCTTCGTAGAAGACCCAAACGGTTATGTTATAGAGATTCAACAATTTCTCGACTAAATATCTTCTTACAACTAAATATTTTAGATATTAGTAACTCATCGTTGTTAAGGATAAAAAGAATCACATTAGAGATGTCAACAGTCTCTACCATACTTATTGCAGATATATAATATATGACCATACAAATGGGAAAACTCGAGCTTGCAGCAGTAATTTCCGATCTACTTGATCAGCAGGCTCAGTGCGTATTAGCGACCATGGGTGAAACAAGCCCATATCAGCACTTGATGGCTTACGCATTTAGCGACGATCTTTTTACCATCTACCTCGCAACTTACATGGATACCCGAAAATTTCGTAACATGCAGCTAAATCCCAATGTCAGTTTGATATGGGACAACCGCAAGGGCAATATCCAGGATCACCTCGATGGGTATTCACTCTCGGCGACTGGGTTGGCTGACCAGCTAGAAGGAACGTCACAAGAAGAGGCTCGTAAAGCGATCCGTTCTAGGAATACGACACTGGATAACTTGCTAACTCACGCAAACTGCCGATTGTTTTCTATCAACCTGGAAGAATACACGTTAACTAAGGGCTACGACCAAGTCTTCCAGTTTCGCCGCGCAGATTGAACTATTCGCCAACCAAGGAATGCCAAGAATAAATTATTAATAACCATCCTAGAGCTAACGGCAGTATTGATTGGTCATTTAGCTTACGCCTATAACCTAACAAGTCAATGGTGCCGCACGGCAGGCAAGGTTGCTGATTTCCGTTTACATGAAAGCGTGACCACACAGATCCACCAGAAAAAAACTGAGTCAACTAAACCGAAGCATCAGTCAAACTCCAGTGCCGGAGAAGCAGTTGACACATAGCCGCATGCTCATAGGTTCAAGCTCTATTGCTCGGTAAAGACAAATAACGCTCAGTCATTGACTTTCTAGACTGTTTCTCCAATACTTTTAATGGTCATTTACACTTCCCAATAACTCCCTTTTACGAGTAAAGTGATTACGTATGGCGAGACAGACATCCAATAGGAGACTGACAGCAATACTTGTCGCCGACGTTGTTAACTATAGTCGGCTGATGGGTATTGATGAAACGGGAACCCATCGGGTAATGCGACAACTGAACACCGAATTGGTCGAGCCAGTAGTCAGCGAATGTCGTGGTAGGATAGTAAAGGCCATGGGAGACGGCTACCTGGTCGAGTTTTCTACCGTCAGCAGTGCGGTGCAATGCGCTCATCGTTGGCAGACTAGATTAACAGCAAATCAATCATCAAGAGATATCGATAAACAGATCGTATTTCGCATTGGCATCAATTTAGGCGAGGTGATTGCAGATAACGATGATATCTTTGGTGATGGGGTTAATATCGCAGCACGCCTTGAAACTATTTGTCCACCAGGTCGAATCTGCGTTTCTCAGGCCGTACGCAGTTCCGTTGGTTCCCAATCAGAATTCATATTTCAAGACTTCGGCAGCCATCAGCTAAAAAATATTCAAGGAGAAATCCAAGTCTATCTGGTGGAATCAGGCGAAGATGTGGGTTACTTGGCCGCACAGTCCGGGCTTTCTAGTCAAAGTGAGGTGCGCTACTGCGTGTCACCGGATGGCACAAGCATAGCGCATACCGGAGTCGGAAAAGGTTACCCTTTAGTATTCGCTGGAAGCTGGATGACCCATCTAGAATGGGACTGGCAGAGTCCATCGTACCAAGACTATCTTTCCCATTTATCCAGTCATTTTAAGGTAATTAGATACGATCAGCGCGGTCAGGGCATGTCCGAATGGGGCAATGTAGAGATCAAGTTCGAGCGTATGGTCGAAGACATGGAGTGTGTTATTGAGCAATATGATGTCGACAAGATCGCACTAATGGGAATGTCACAGGGCGCTTCAGTATCGTTAGAATATGTGGCACGAAATCCGGGGAAAGTATCTCATCTTATTTTAAATGGCGGATATTCCCGCGGTCGAAGACGAAGGGGGATGGAAAAAGATCAAGCCGAAAGCGAGGCTTTGGTTCATATGATCCGCCATGGTTGGGGGGCAGAGAACCCGGCATTTAGAAATGCGATGACTACCCTATTCATGCCTGATGCAGGCCCCGATGAAATCGAGTGGTTTAATAGGTTTCAAAAAGCTTGCGGGCCGGGCGAGAATATGGCTCGCTTCCGGGAAATGTTCGATGAAATGGATGTTACAAGTGTAATCCCAAAAATTGATGTGCCTACGCTGATTGTACATAGCGACGAAGATGCCATCGCACCAATTAACGAAGCCAGGTATCTGGCCGCTCGAATCGCAGGGGCACGTATGATAATACTAAAAAGTAAGAACCACATGATGTTTGGCAATGAACCCGACTTTCCCAAACTGATAGACAGTGTCGTCGCATTCGTCAATGGACAAAATTTAGAACAACTCAATAGATAGAGGTAATCATGCCGTTTTCTTTATCCCCTATCGCTCTGCATGGAAACAATGTTGAGGCCTGTATTAGTTTCTATCGGCGCCATGTTGGATTACATGTGGCCAGCGACCAGAACGAAATGGCTGTCGGATGGTATTATTGTCTATCGATGGCCGAGAAACAGATTTTGTCATTCAATTAATTGGTGGTGGAGAAGATACCAAAGCGACGCCCTAAAAAGAGCGACATATTGGGTTTGCTGCTAACTCCCGAACTGAAATCGACGATATTGTTACACGGAGTCAGGAAGAAGGAGTTTTAGTTTACGGTCCTGATGACGCTGACTTCCCTACGGGCTATTATTGCTGGTTAACAGACGTCAATGGCAACACCATAGAGATGAGTTACGGGCATCTACTCCACAGCTAACCTGATACAAAAACTGATTTATACGACAGCAGATTCGGATAGTCATGTTGTAAATAGCAACCCAGATCACGGATCGCCAATAGTCATCCATTAATCCAATCTATAGAGTAATTCTCTGCTCACCGATTCTATTGTCAGTCTTTCTTTTATTAGTAGGTTTCAACATGAAAGCGACCGGCATCTCGCATACTCGCTTTTTGACTCTGCCAATCAACGGAATTATGTTCACAGATCTCGGTAAGTGCCTCATCCACACCTTTCTCCATGCCCTTTACACCACAAATAAAAACATGAGTATTTTCGTCCATGAGCATTTTTTGAATAAACGATTCGTGCTGCTGAATACGATCTTGCACGTATTCCTGAGCTTGATTTTCTTCACGGGAATAAACCAGATTTTGTGTTAATAGCGTAG
>Ga0213861_10001557_pt1 | contig 20169 bp, 10 predicted proteins | sample PICome_4_FD_160110 | JGI IMG/M metagenome (GOLD analysis project Ga0213861, IMG submission 160110) | Coastal seawater microbial communities near Pivers Island, North Carolina, United States - PICO131 | ecosystem: Environmental > Aquatic > Marine > Coastal | place: USA: North Carolina... | reverse complement strand
GGGATGTGCTCGTGCGTGTCGGTCATCAATCCTGAGACTGGTTCGCCGTACTTGCAGTGGCGTGACCCTCGGAGCTGCTACCCGGAGCCGGACTACAATCCCATGTCCGCTGTGCAGCGGTGCTTGTTCGTGCGGGACGTGTATCACACGCAACTGCCGCCGGAGTTCCAGCGCAAGATTGAGGCTCGAGTCAATGAGACTAAGCGGCAGACGCCGCAGTATTGGCACGACCACAAGACGACTCTGCTCGAGTATTACGACAACGACGAGATTGTCATTGCTGCGTTGTACAAGACGAACTCTGGTATTCCGGGTGGCGGTCATCGTTCGTACATGCCGATTGAGTTGCACCGTGAGGAGACTTGCGGTGGTGTCTGTCCTGTAATTGTCGGGCAGGCCGTCAAGCTCGACGGTGAACCTCGAGGGCAGTTCGATCAGGTCGTGCGTGTGATGCACGCACACATCCGTTTGATGGGGACGATCCTCGATTACGCCGACCAGGCCGTCTACTCCGATGTGTGGGTGAAGGATCTGATTGGTGAGATGCCGATCGGTGGCGGCTCGTACATTCAGCTTGGCCCGCAGGGCTCTATTGGTCGTGTCGCTCCTGCTGTTCCGTCGCTGTCGGTGTTCAGCGAGTTGCAGTCGTTGATGGACTCGATCCATGTTGGTGGGCGTTGGCCGAAGGCCCGTCCGGGCGAGATCGACCAGGCGATTGCTTCCGGCAAGTTCCTTGAGACGTCGGCCGGAATGATGAACACGGCCATCCGTACGTTGCACTTGATCTCGAAGCGGATGCTTGAGCAGGCGATGCGGATCATGTTCATGCAGGACTTCGACATGGGTCGTGACCGGACAGTGTCTGGCATTCTTCGCAACCAGCAGTTCCAGATGGAACGTGACAAGGAAGACATCGACCTTGGTGCTCGCATCACTGTCGAGTACGGCCTTGGTTTGGGTCGTGAACCGGCACAGTCGATGGTGCTTGGCATTCAGGCGAACCAGGCTGGTTTGGTTTCGACCGAGTTTGTTCAGGAGAACTTCGAGGGGATCACGGACGTCGCTTTGGAGCGCCGCCGTCTCGACTTGGAGAAGTTCCGTGAGATGGCTCTTGCACGTTTGATGCAGGGGTTGGAGTCCGGTGAGGTTCCTGAGTCTGCGCTTGTCGACATCGCTAAGGCCCGCATGAACGGCGAAGACGTGTTCGACCTGTACGAGAAGTTCATCGTGAAGCCGAAAGAGGAAGCGGAGGCACAGATGATGACTTCGGGTCTCGACGGTTCACAGATGATGCCTGGCATGCCGATGGGCGGCGGTGGTGCTGCTCCTCCGGCACCTCCGGGGCTCGAGCAGATCCTTGGCGGCGGTGGACCTCCGCCCGGACCTCCGGGTGGACCTGACATCACTTCGACGGCTCGGACGAACGTGCCAATGGGTGACGGATCGTTCGCAGGAGTCGAGTCTCGAGGCTGATTGTGACCTGACTTTACGGGGGGTGTGTTCGTGAACGTGAACGACGGGCCCGACGTAATGGAGCAGATCCCCGCTGGGGGGAACGTGATGAAGCCTGCTTCGGGTTCATACGGAGACGTCGCTGAGAACGACCGTCTTAAAAAGTCGCTGCAAGTGCCCGAGGGTACGGGTTCCCCAGGAGCACCGCAGCCGAGCCCGGTGCCGGGTGGCGGTCCTTCTGGGATGCCCCCGGCACCGGCCGCTCCGGGGACTGTTCCTAATGTTCTGATGGGTCCAACGACCCAGCCTGACGTTCCTGTTTCAAGGCCGTTGGACATGGCCGGTGGAGGAGCAGCACCTTCTGCTGCCGTCAATGCGGCGCAGAAACGGCTACAGCTCCTCGACTTACTAGCAACCTCTGAAGAGGTTTCTGCCGAGACACGCCAGTGGGCCGAGACGGTTCGTAATGCTCTGGCCGCACGGGTCGCTTGATGGGCATCTTCGAGGAGATTGGTGAACTTGCATCGCCGATTGCACCGGCAGTCGACTTCTTAAAGCCTCTACAGATCGGCGATCAAGAAGCCGGTGGGTTGATGAACACCTTGTCGAGAGGTCTTGGCATGGCCGCCAACAACTCGCTTGTCGGTGTTGGCCGGATGCTGCCGAGCCTGCTGGGGTCGCAAGATATCTCAGCCAAGCAAAAGCTGCTGTTTGGCGGCTTAGCCCTTGGTGGCGGTGCGATGGGCGCCCGTGAGGCGCATAAAGCGTGGCGGTTCGCCAACCCGAAAGGGCTGATACGTCCGGCTCGAACAAGTGGTGTCACCGCACTAACACAGCACGGCGATCCGGCTCGCTACATGGACCGTTCTGATGCTGCCTGGAAGTTGGCGCTCGACCGGCCGGGCATGAATGCCCGTCAGCTTGCTATTCAGTCCGCTGACGACGAGCTCGGAATGGTTGTCGGTGTTCGCCGGTGGGAAAACGACCTGAACAAGGACGCCCATGCCGGTGCTGTTATCCGGCGGCTAATAGACCAGTCCGAAGATATTGCATCGGCTCAGTCGGATCTCGCAATGTTTGAGCTCGCAATGGACAAGAAGGGCGTCGTTAAGGCGTTCGGTCAGAACCAGAAAGTTCGTGACCTTTGGAAGCGTCTCGCCGAGGAGCCGGAGTCGTTCGCTGATGACGTGGCAGGAGCGGACGAGCTGGTCTCGTACATGCGCCAGCTCGGCGACACTCTCGAGGGAGCCAACGAGGACTTGACGCTCGGCTATGTCGGTCGAATTGATCGCATCGACTTCGTTGACGGAAAGGTGCGAGTCCACACGGAGCACCCCGTTAACTGGAACGACGGTAGGACACGTCATGAATCGGTCCGAGCTGCCCGACTTCAGCAGCTCAACTACCGAGCTCTGGCTGATGCCGGAAAAGCAAACTTGAAAAAGCTGTTCTACATAGGCGACCAAGCCTTTGATTCGCAGGCCGCCACCGGCACGTCTGTGTTCAAGGAGCTGGACACCACGGGTGAGGGGATGAATCTTGGCCGAGACTGGTATCCGCAAGCTCTGAAGGACGTCATTTCTGTCTTCAAGATCGGCAAGGTCTCCGACGATTACAAAGTTCTGTTCAGGGGCGAAAGTGGGAACCCGAACGCCAAGCAGGGGACGTTCTTCACTGAGGACAGGGAGTACGCCCGCAGGTTCAAGAAAGAGGCTGGCGCCGACGGCCAGATGGTTGAGACGCCGATGCCTGCGAAGGACGATCTGCTCGACCTCAACGACGCTGCACAAGACGTTTTCAATGTCGGTGCTGAACGTCTTCAGATCATGCGGGAAGCGTTCAAGAACGGTGAGCTGCCGGATCAAAGCATGATCCGTCAACTCGAGCGTGACCTCAAAGGCGAGGTGAGCGGAGAGAACGCTGCCGCTGTTATGCGGACCCTAAATACCGTCGACAAGAACTCGGATGCCGTTTACCGGGATCTTCTCGAGAGCAAGGGCAAGAGTGCCCTTCACTTGCACGAAGCGAACGGGTCAAGGTCGTACTTTCTGAAAGAGCGACCGTCGGAGCTGCTCAACAGTGCTGATCGTGAGGCACTGGATCGTGCGGTCGCTTCGGTCTCGTTCCTTTCAGAGGCCGAAGACTGGGCGACAAACATTGTTAAAGCCAAGAGGGTTCTCGACTTGGCTGGCGACGGCATCGCCGATCCCGTTTTCCAACGGTGGCTTCGTAATGGCCCGAAGCTGATGACGGAAAAACAGGCTAAGGCGAGCCAGAAAGAGTTTGACCGGATCTGGAAGCTGGTTAAAGGCGACCCTAAAAAGAAGGACGGTTTTAAGGTCGGTGAGGCCGACATGAAGAAGGTTCTTCGGCTGTATGGCGGCGTGGAGTCGGTGCGGGAGATCCTGAACACGATGAACGCCCGCAAGCAGCGGAACTTTTATCTGAACATCCGTTACCCGCAGTTCGATACGCCTATCACTGTCGACCGGCACGCTTACGACGCTTTTCTCGGTTTCGATGCTGGTTTACAGAACCGTCCGATCAACAAGTCGGTTTTTGACGGCGATGAGGTCTACGACGTTGTCGCCGACGCCTATCGAGACGTTGCGAGAGAGATCTCTGAGGAGACCGGGCAACAGGTTCTGCCGCATCAAGTTCAAGCGGTCGTGTGGGAAATGTGGCGCCTTCAGAAACGTGCCGCCAAGAAAAAACAAGGCTGGTTGGACAACGACCCGTACATGATTACCCCGGATAGAGGTACGCCGAATGTGGCGTACCAGGCGCTGATGGGCAGAGGTGCGCTTCCAGCTCACCTCGACGTTCCGCAGTCCGTGATACCGGTCGAGGTGCTCGAGGCCGGGTCGGTGAAGGAGCTCGGGGCGACCGTCATGGGCGACAGCGTGGTTGTGTCGACGAGAGTCAACGACACGACAGCCACTTCGCTTAGGGCCATGTTCCCGGCGGTCGTCGGCAAGGACGGTGTGTCGCATTGGGCGCCATCAAGGGCCGCCCGAATGGCTGATTACGAGGCGACGGCGCAAAGGCTTCGAGACATTGACAACAGCACGACCGTGAAGATGCTGTCGGCGGATGTTGCGGCCGCTGGCGGCCATCCTGCGCTCAACAACGTCGACGGTGTGATGGTCACGTTGCCGGAAGGTCAGAAGCTGAGACGTCCAGGGGGGTTTACGAGATCAACCGCTGTTGACCTCGGCCAGGTGACGGTAGAGGCCCCGGCGTTGAAAACTGAACGGCTTGGTATTGAAGACTTTACAACCGAGCAGTTCAAGGACGAGATCAACGGCCCTCTGGCAACGCATCAGTACGCTGCGATCTCGGCCCATCTAGAACCCGCTCAGGTGGAGAAGCTCATCAAAGAACTTCCTGCTGCGGAGGGCGCCAAGTTTAAGAACTTTGACAGTCCGACAGCTCACAACCTGCTGTACAAGCGGCTGGTGGATGCCGGTTACAAGCCAATCCGTACCAAAGGCCGGTACTTCGGCAATGAAGAAGACTCGTTCCTGGTCTTCGGCATGACCCCGGAAGAGGCAGCCAAGATCGGTGAGGAGTTCGGACAGGACTCCGTCCTGACGAACAACGGTTTCAAGTACAACTCAAAAGTCACCGAATACGATGCGGACCTTGATGGGTTCACTCCGACCTCGAAGACGAGAACAGGGCTTACGGGCGAAAAGAACCGTTCAACTACGACGACTCAACGAACTGACTCTGACGGCAACATCGTAGAGGAAGACGTTGACTGGGCGGCTTACTTCCCGTCGTTCGTGAAGAAGGACAGGACTTCACTGGCGTTTGACGCTCCAGACATAGCCTCGAAGTCAGGTCGTCAGGTTTTCATTCCGATGGACGACTCGGCAAGGATCAGCGCTTTCGCTGATGAGCTCGAAATGCGAGGCTTTGAGGGTGTAACGGTCTACTCGTCGAGGCAGGAACTCCCTGGGTGGGAGCGTGCCTATGAGGAGGTCATGGACGACGGCATGAACATGATTACTGCACGTTTCCAAGTCGGCTCGTCGATTAACCCGCACGGATCTCACATCTTCGTTCGGGACGCTTCAGGCTTGCCGAAACGCAACATGAAACAGTGGGTTGCGAACAGTCTTGAAGTTGTCGAGCCGAACGCCGGATCTCACGGTTTGGACGGCAACCGTCTTGTTCCTGACGACGGGTCGGGTCGGTTCGCAGCGACAATCGACAGCAAAGGAAACATCAATCTCGTCGGTGACGACTTGGAGCCCGCCATCGAGCTTCGTCAAGCGGTTGAGGGCACTCGCAAGGTTGCGAAACTGAAGACCGCCGACGGGACGTACGACTTCTCTAGCCGTGTAGCACCGACCGAGGACGGTGCGATGCTCCGTCTAACTAACGGCATGCGTTCCGCTGAGGCACGCCGTGACCGTCCAGTCACGAAGTTCGCTGAAGACTTCGGTTTCGAGTTCGACCCCGGATATCGGATGGGCCGTAACGAGACGAAAGTGTTGGGTCAAGAAGTTCAGGACGAACTGACCGGCGTGGTGAAGATGTTCATGGACAAGCACGGTGATGCAATTCACCGTTTCCGTCTCGAGCGAATCTCTGTGAGCGATTCACCGGAGCCCGACATGCTGGCTCACACGACTGTTGGTAAAGAAGGTAGAGAGATTGTTCTTAACAAGAAGCTGTGGGACGACCCAGAGCTATTCAACGAGACAGTCAAGACGAGCCGTGAGTCGTCGTACCTATCACCAAGAGTGCCTGTGGGTCCGGCTGGGGTGCTGGCGCATGAGTTAGGACACGTCTTGGCGTCTGCTGTCCGCCTTCAGGAGAACATGGTTCAGTCTTCGTCGTTTCACAAGGCTCTGAAGGAGGGCCTGGGAGGCGGGCGTAAGTGGATCAAGGAAGCTAAGAAGGTGTCGAGGACAGCGGGCACCGACGTCGATGAGCTGGTGGCCGAAAGTGTCTCCGAGGTGCTGGTGGGGACTCCGTCCCCTACTGCACTAAAAGTGTATGGTATCCTTACTCAGTATCTTGATGAAGGCTTCCAGTTAGATAGGGCGGTGAACCAGTTTTGATCTATTACGGGATGTGCGGCTACTGCCGCCACAGACACGACGACGAGGGTGACGGGAACAAGACCTGTGATGCGTTCCCAGGCGGGATTCCTGACGAGATTATTCGTGTCGGATACGACCACCGTGAGCCGTATGACGGCGACGGTGGGATCATGTTTGAGGTTGATGGCCCTGTAGATGTAGAGGAACTACAGCAGGGTTTTGCCAATTCACCGTGGGCACGCCGCAGGGCTGCCGGGGGTGATAGCGATGACGGACCTCCTACAGGGAACATCGGCGTTTGACGCTGCGCCTTCGGCGTTTGATGCTGACACATCTGGCTTTGACGCCACCTCGCTCGACGACAACCTGCGGGCGATCAGTGCGGTCGAACGCACCTGGCGTTCACCGCAGCTACCCAACGAGGTAAAGCTCGACCTGGCTGCTCTTCCGGGCGTGAACGCCGGAGGGTTGCAAGGGTTTCTGCAAGGCGTTGACTCCGACTACAACGACAAAGAGGAAGATCCTCCGATCGAAGAAGAGGAGCTACCTGAGATCAAGTTTGATGTTTCGGATGAGTCTTGGGGCCGTACGAAGCTCGAAAATATCCAGGCCACTGTGGCTGACATCATTGGTGAGCCGGTCCCGTCAGCGCCGACCGCTGACGCCAACAAACTCTTCAAGAAGCATGCGATCGAGCTTGGATTCCTAGAACGACCAGCGAGCGGCCTCGTCGATTCTTCTTGGTCTTCTGAGCTGAACAGCGTCCGCTGGGAGGTGGCGCAGTACGAGTACAACCAACGGCTGAGAGGCAACCGCACGGGTGCGGTCCCAATCACCGGGGAAAACGGCATCACTCAACTGATGACCGACTGGATGTCTCCGGGTGGGTTGCTGGCTGCCGCTACAGAGCTCGACTTGTTCTGGGACTTCGGGGCCATCTCGAGAGAGGCTTCTAGTTGGGGCGACAAGGTCCGAAAGATTGGCGACTCAAAGAACCCGCTCGAGTTCGCATCCAACTTGGTTGATGCAGTGACTGGCCCGGTCGACGACGTCGTCTTGCCGATCCTGAGTTGGGCAGCCCTGTTTGCTGGTGTTGGCGCTATGGGCGTTGCGGGCAAAGTCGGTGTTACCACCGCCAAGGCGTCCAGAATTGGCGCATTTTCGAGGCTTTACAGGCCGCAGTCAATTAATGTATTGATGCAGCCGTCGATGACGGCTAACCGGTTGATGAAGTCGCAAGGTGCCGGTCGTCGGGCTGTGGGTACGGCGATGGCGAACTGGCGTAACCAGGCTGCGGTTGCCCGAGTGAAGCAAGGCGTCGGTGTCGGGATGCGTCTCGGTGTCACCTCTCAGGTTCAGGAAGCCTTCCCCGGATACCAGGGTGGCGGGTTTGAGCTCGCCGACATTGGGGCGGTCAACACGGCTCGAGAGAATCTTCGGGACACGGCAATTAACCCGGCGTTCCTGCCGGTCGAGTTGATGTTCTCTCCGCAGAACATCTTTCTTCCTGGCACTTTCCTCGGCCGTAAAGCTCAGGGCGCCAACATGATCGGCAATTCGACGATGGGCCTCGTCAAGGCGTTTGGAACAAACACCGGTCGTGGCGCTATCGGTGGTCTCGTCGGTGCGGGCGGCGGCGTTTTGTTTGGTGACGACACCGGAGACATCTTCGAGGGTGCTGCTGCGGGAGCGATTGGTTTGGGCACTGCGCCGATACTCGGTAATGCGGCCCGCTTCAACATGACCGCAACTCAGGGTGTTCTCGGTGCCGGTGTCGGCGGCGGTGTAACTCTCCTCATGGACGAAAACCCTGATGCTCTGGACATCTTGAAGGGCGCCGCCATCGGCGGCGCTGTTGGAACTGGTATTGCAAAAACGTCTTCTTGGGCCCGCAGGCACAAGGAAAGCCCTGGGGCTGTCGAGAAGGCCATCGGTTTCATTGCCGATGCTGCCGCCACTTTCGACTACCGGCCTATCGCTCAAAACCAGAAAGTGTCAGAAGCTTTCGACAATGCGCTGAGACGTGTGCTGGACCCTCAACGGCTCGAGGTTTACAACCAAGGTTGGCAAGACACAGGTAACCAGCTCGGTGCGTTCAGGGAGTTAATTGGCGCATCGGACGACAATCAGGCCGCTGCCGCAATGGCCTACCTGATGAAGTCTGCGGCCATTGACCGTGCCGCAGTTATCTATGCGGGCGACCTCGGTGACGACTACAGCCGAACTGCCTACCACTTCTACCGGAATAAGTTGACCGCTCAGGCACGTCAGTTTGACATGAGTGACGACTTGACGACCATGCTGGATGAAGCGGCAGCCGCAGCCGCCTGGACGAACAGCGGCACAAAGAAACAATGGGCGAAGGAGTTTGAGAATATCCGTTCCTCATGGGGTCAAGACCCGAGCCTTGCGTTGGCTTTCATGGCGGACCACAACGAGCAAGCGTTGAAGTTGAACCGGCAACTTATGTCGCCTCAAGTCATCGACGACTTGGACCCGAGCATTGACTTTGCGTCACGGCTGAGAATGTCGGACAACGTCGACGAGAACTTGAGCACGCTCGAGGCGTACCTGATGCAGGACACCCACTTCCAGAAGTGGAACGAGTTCACGACTCAGACCGCCGAGATAGGACGTCTCGACGCCACCGGCATTCTTGATTCCGCCCAGCTTGTCCCGGCCTATTCCATATCCTCGGGCGCCGAGATCGGATACAAGGGCTTCTCACCGGCGATCAGCCGTCAGGCCAACGACGTCGACAATCAGATCATGCGTACGATCTTCCGTCAGGACACCACCGACGTGAAGAAGTTGCTTGGTGGACGTCTAGCTCCGCTGGCACGTCTCAACCCACAAGGCCGCTTCACGGTCATGAGTAAGGACACGGCTACTGCCGGTCAACTGGTTTCGCTCGGTCGAGATCTCAAAGAGATGCGTTCGCTTCATCAAGCTCTTAGGAGTATGTCGGCGAAGGGTGCCAGCATCTCTGACCTCGAGAGGTCCATTGGGGACATCACGAAAATGGACGAAGCTGCTTTGAGGACAGCGGTTAAGGCGTTGCAGGCCAGGAAGGGCACTGCGGCTTCGGCCGTAGAGGTCCGCAAGTTTGCGAAGCGGCTCGGATTAAGTGGGTCGGATCTCGAAGGTGCGCTCGCATATCGCATGGACGAGATCCTCAACGACGCTGACTTTTGGAGTCAGACGGGTGTGTCACGCTTCGCCAGAGACGGTGACCACGTCCCGTTGACGGGTGATCCCGCTATGGCTCACCGGATTAAGCAGCTCGACGAGGCGGTTCAGTACACGGCAGCCGAGATCGACATGGTCGCTCTCGCCCGATATCACGACGACGCCGGTGATGCCGTTAAGGCCGCCGAAGTCCGAGCTCTTGCCGATGGTTTAGAGAATGACGGATACAAGCTGGTCCACGGCGTCGAGTATCAGATGCCGCAAGACCTGATTGAGTCCACAATGGACTTCGGTCATATGACGACTCAGAACATGCACTCGGCGACTCTCGGAAACTTCTTCAAGGGTCGTATGCCTGCGACGGCTCGGGCGCTCGAGGAGCGCAGGCAGCGTGTGGCGTTGGCTAATTCGTTCCATGCGAAGGGCCTCGACATGGCACCTGAGAGTGACGAGGCCGCAGACCTTCTTGCTGACATGCGGCGCATCTTGAAGCAGGAGCAGACGTCGCTCGCTCAACGTCTCCGTCAAACTGAGCTCGAGCCCCGTGTCCAGCGGCCCATAACGTATGTGAAGACGTCGTTTGCGCCGCTACGTCTTGAGGATCTGATTCCTTACAAGAAGATGGTCATTGATGGTCTTGAAAGAATGGGCTGGTCCCATGCGAAGGCGGAGGCGGCCTGGCTTGCTGTCCCTCGTTTCCGTAACACCGAGTTTAAGGACATGGGTATCTACGCCCTCGAGGCCGAGTTGCGGTCAAGAAGTGTGCTTGTCGACGCCTTGAAAGTCCTTGGTGGTAGCAAACGGTTCAGCCCGCAACGCATGCTCGTTGGTGGCGGTGTCGGCATGGGTATGGCCCGTGCTCAGGAGAACGAGGGTGAGTCTGACGAGACGTCACTGGGACGGATATTAGCTTACGGCGCCGCTGGCGCCGCTACGGCGGTCGGTCTCGGTGCGGCAACTCGTCCTCTGATCCCGGCGACACAAAAGATCAAGATGGGCTACCTGGCTAACAACCTTGTCCGGGCCCGTGACTCGCTCCGCTTCACGTTGTCTCCGTTCTTTGATCTGTCTCGCTACACGGAAGGTTTGATGCTCGGCCAGGCCGCAGCACCACTGCGGACGCCTAACGGCCAGCGGTTCGCCATGCCGGTCAACGCTTCACCGTCGAAGCTGAAGAAGATGTTGAAGAAGAATCCGGTCAAGAACCCGGACGGTTCGACGGTTACGTTCGATGGTTTGCGTGCCGAGTTCAAGGCCGCTGCGATCGGCGACTTTGATCCTGACGTTCTTGACGAGGCTGGCCGATGGTTCTCTCAAGTTGGTGTTCTCGGGTTCAATCCGACGAACTGGATGACGGCCGCTTTCGGGCACATGCGTCAAGCAGGTTTCTCTGCTGACGAGGCGTACAAGAACGCTAGAGCGATGTACACCTACGGCACTCGAGGCCGTTCGGGCGCCGAGCTGTCGGTCAACTACATCTTCTTCCCGTTCTCGTTCCAGAAGAAGGCGCTGACTCACCTCGGCGACTTCTTGACGGACGATCTGAGCCGCTCGCTGATCTTGCATGACGCTATGAAGACGTACGAGATTCTGGATGAGCGGTTCAACTTGGACGAGATGTGGCAAGACCACATTCCGGTCATGCGTAACTTGAACCGTCTCAATATGTTTGCGTTCGGTATCTCACCGGGCCGTTTCGGTGGTATCAACGCCCAGGCCGCCGAGTCCGCTGGCAAGCTCGCACTCAACACGATGTTTGGTCCACAGGGAGTGTCGATCCGTAACGGCGTAGAGAATATGGAGCTGCAAAAGCTGTACCGGTCGGCGTTGCCTGTCGTGAACGACATCAACTGGATGATTCGTGACGTCAAAGAGCAGGGTCATGTGCTGATGTCTGAATCCCACATGACCTCGAGAGCTGAGATCCGTGAGGGTTACGTCGAGTGGAACGAGTACAAGAGGGCAACTGAGGAAGGCTTGGCGCAGATGGGCTTCACGCTCTCTGACATGCACAACAAGTCGTACTTGCGGGACGCAAAACTTGCGTACGAAGGTAAACGTGCCGAGATCGGGGCGGCTTACCCGAAGTGGGCCGAGCAGCGCCGGGAATCAACCGGTAAACGGGTTGAGCTTGAGATGGAAAAGAAAGACAGGCTGTCGAGGGCTGCTCGTAATCCCCTCGAGGCGGCGGACAGTGACTTGGCGCTCGCAGAGTTCGAGAACGAGCTCGCATCAATTCGCCAGATCCTCACATACAAGGGTTACGACGTGGGCGGGAACAACGGCTGGAGCGATGCTCCTGCCGAGATCTTCGACATGGTGATTGCTCGGGGGGTGGAGTACAGGGAATCTGTTCCTGGGTGGCAGGGCATTTGGGAAAAGTTTTACCGTAATGAGTGGGGATTCTTGGAGGCACAGATCTAATGAGTGAGTTTTCTGGCGACACTATTGAAGAGCTTCTGAGATGGCTGAAGGATGAGTCCACCGGCGTCACCACGTTGGATGGTGTGCCTGACTTCGTTCAAGTTGAGGAGATCTTAGAAAACTTCGACTTCGACGGCGTAGACGCAGCCAGGGTGCAAGACGTCCTCAATCAGTACAACAAACTCGCCGAGAGGTATGACGGCAACGTCAAAACTACGATTACAAAAGCCCTGTCTGACCGAATCGCTGTTAGCGCTATTGATACCAGCGGTGACGGCCAGATCGACGACAGCGAGTTCAACGCCGCTAGGGACAAGCTTCAAGCCGGAACGGCCACCGAGGAAGAGGCTGCCGCCCTCGAGGCATCCGACGACATGATGCGGGGCAATGCGGGCACCGATGCGTCTTCGGTTGTTGATCTTAATGCGCCGCCTTGGTTCCTAGATAAGTACGGAATACCTTCTCCGACTGAGGAGCAGGTCGAGAGGATTCTCGCCCCCATTAACGAAGAGCGTTTAGCTCGGGGTGAAGATCCGTTGACCAGCCTGTTCGAGCTGCCGAACATGACCCTCGATCAGGTCGGTGAGGATATTGCTGCGGGGATGTACCCCGAGGTCGAGACAGTATTCGAGCCTTTCACTCACTTGGAGATGAAGTTCGGGCCGGACTTCACTATGAAGACCGATCGGTTTGAGCAAGTAAAGGGCCTGCTCGGTTTTGACGACGATGCGTTCAAGAAGACGTTGGAGATCGCTGACTCTTTCGGTCTCCGTCGTGAGGGCGGCAACGAAGTTGCTTGGCAGCCTGCGGCGATGCTGATGAGCATGACGGACCACATCGTCTCGACGTCCCGAGAGGAACGTCAAGATGTTCTTGGTCGTATCCGAACCTTGGGCTACGAGATCAAGAGACTGGAAGAAGCCGGTAAAAGTGCTAGTGAATTGCCTGGCGATCTTGCCGGTAGCGGAGGTGGTCGTATCGCTTTGGTGAAACGTGAGCGGGCGAAGCTGATAGCTGAGTGGAGGTCGATGAGCCCGACCGAGCGGATCAACGGTGGCGTCGGTAACAACAACTTGCGTGAGGTCTTCAACCGTTTCGGCGCAGGTGTCGAGATGTACGGGAACATCGAGGCTTTGGCGATGCTTCATGCGGTTAACCCCGGTCTTGCTGCACGTCTCTGGGAGTCGAATGGCGACGTGCAGAAGATAGACCCAACGGACGTCAACCTTGCCGGTTATTATCTGGGGAAAGCTCTTCCGGGTTCTGGTTCAAGCGGCGACGCTATGAGCTCTGGTCTGGTTGTGCTCGGATACAGCGAGGCTGGCGGCGACGCTTTCGTCGCCGACGTCCTCAAGCAGGTCGACTACTTCCGTAACCCGGAGAAGTACGCCCCAGATGACGGCTCGGGAAGTGGGCGGACGAGGATGGTCCCTGACCGCATGGCTATCGAGCAGAACGCTCGAGACACGATGGAGATCCTGTATCCGACGGCAGCTTCCGATGAGGATGTCCGGGCGATCACCGACCGTGTGATGCAAGAGGCTGCTGCGGCCCCGTTGGACCAAGAGGTCAACCTGGCGTCGAGGGTTCGCCAGTATGTTGAAGAGCTTCCACAGTACGGAGAGTTCTACGGAAATAAGCCTGGCGGTGTGACCGACTCTCAGTACCAGAACGTCATGATGAGTGGTGCTGAGTCGATGCTTGGGGCTGAGGGTGGCTTGACTCAGGCCGGTGCTTTGGGCATGAAGTCAGGCAAGTATCAGACCGCTATCGGTGCTGCTGCCGGTACGTCAGCAGCGTTCGATAACTCGACGTTTATGGGCAGATTGGCTCAGGCGGCGCAAGTTACGTCTCAGAACACTTGATGCACTGGGGGGTGTAGCCGATGGCTGCACTCTCCGGGGCTCAGGTTGCCCAAGTTGTTTACCAGGCCGGTTTTAGAGGTCAGGATCTTACGAACATGGTGGCGATCGCCCGCCGTGAGTCAGGGTGGCAGGCGACTGCCCACCGTTCGGACCAGCCCAAGCACAAACTGTCGGGCGATCTCGGTTTGTTCCAGATCAACTATGTGAACTGGCCGGTCGTTTCTCGAGCTCTTGGTCTGAGGTCTAAGTCTCAGCTCTTCGATCCTGTCATTAGTGCTCGGGCAGCAAAGGTTCTGTTCGACGCTGGCGGTTACGGTCCGTGGGCGGCTGGTCCAGGCGGTTGGCAGAAGGATGGCAACGCCCTTTACGGCACGAACGTCGGGCAGGCCCAGAATGCTGTCTCGGAGGCGCAGAGCCGTGGCATGTTGGGTCAGGCGTACGGAGGTAATGCGGAGGGCGGGTACTCCGACGGCGGGGCGTCGAATAATGGTGGCGCAGCCAACCCGTACGGCAATCCGACTACCGGTAATGAGTATGAGGGTGGCCCGATCACGCTGCCGCCTGATGCTCAAGTTGTTTCTGTTGACGGGAACCTAAAGGCACTGTTCTCTGTTGGCGGCCTGCATATCGCCTACGACATTGCTGACCCGTCCGCTTATGAGCTGCCGGGTACTTCTCGGTCGATGTCGGCCCAGCAGTTCAACGAGCTTGACTCTGTTGATGCTGGCGACGCCGCAGAGCTCGCCACGGTTGCGGTCTCGTTCAACTCTTTTGGGGAGATGTGGGAGTCGATCATCGGGCAGGTGATGGGTTACAACAACCCGGCCCGCAACGACCCTGGTGTCCTTCGAGTTCTTGCCGAGTTTGCTGGCCGTCCAGACATGACGCCGGTGGAGCTTCAGAACAGGCTCCAAGCAACCGAGTGGTTCCAGGCTCGTACCGCATCTGAACTCGAGTGGAACAGTCTTTCCGAGGCTGAACGTCAACAGCGTGAGACCGAGGCGGCGTCTCGGATGGCTGACACGTTCTTCCAGTTCACTGGCCTGCGGCCGGACCCGAACGATCCAACTATCCGTAACTATTTGACCGATGTTGCGTCGGGCAAGATGGGTTACGGGCAGTTCACGGAGATCGTCAAAGGCTTCGCCGATGACGACCCGGAGTCCCCTTGGGCCCGTCAGCAGCGGGACGCCGCCGAGGCCCGCAAGCAACGTCCAGTTGATATCGAGAACACTTCACAGCGGGTTCGTGAGGCGGTCGAGCGTTGGGGTTTGCAGTGGTCTCCTCAAACAATTCAGAAGTGGGCGAAGGGCATCGTTGAGAACGAAAAGTCGGACGAGGATCTGATCTTGACGTTGCGTAACGAGGCGCAGGTCATCTATCCGTGGAAAGACCCGGAGACTGAGACGGCGACGGCGGCGGCCCCGTGGTTAGAGACGTATCGACGGACGATGGAGCAGTCGGCGACTGTGAACTCGACGGATGTGCAGCGTGCTTTGACTCAGGGTCAAACTCCGTTCGAGTTTGAGCAGGAGTTGAAGCGTTCGGACAAGTGGCTGTCGACGAAGAATGGGCAGAATACGATGCACGGAACTATCAGTGAACTTGGCCGTCGAATGGGCTTCGTCTGATGGCACGGCAGATAGACGTCGGCGTGGTCACGGGTGGGGGGTTTAAGCTCGGTGGTCGTTTGGGCACGATGGATCCCAACGCAGGTCCGGCCATAGACCCGAGGAATCCAGAAGGACCGAACAGTCCGTGGAACCAGCAGGAGAATGGAACCACTCCGACGGCTCAGACGACAACGGACGGGACCGGCGTCGGTTCTGATCCGACGCAGTTCATTGCCGAGCTGAGGGCCGCTTACCCGTGGCTCGATGAGATCGGCTTGGAGCCCCGCTTCTTCCATGAGGTCGCAGCGGAGGCGTCTGGTCCCGACGAGATCTTGGTTCGTCTGCGGCAGAGCCCGCAGTATCAGGCACGGTTCCCCGGCCTGTATCGAGCGGACGGTTCTACCCGCATGAACGAGGCCCAGTACATGGCTCGGGAGCAGGACTACCGTCGGCTTCTACGTCAGTACGGGTTCGACATGGGGGAGTATTCAGAACCGGCACAGTTGGTTGGGTTCTTCTCTTCGGAGCAAGACCCCAACGAGCTCGGCCAGCGACTCGAGGCTTACCGGCAGGTCGAGCGGTCGAGTCAGACGCAGAAGGATGCGTTCTATGTGTATGCCGGGTTGGACGTAACGACTGACGACTTGTACGAGGCGACGGTCGATCCGGCTGCCCGTCAACGTCTGTCTGACGAGTACAACCGGCGTATCGCTGGTGGTTCGTTCGATTATGAGACTTGGATTACTCGGGCGACCGAGGTTGGTTTGCGTCGGGTCGCTGACACGTTGACGACGATGTCGTCTCGGGGTGCGATGGCGTCGGCTGCTGTGCAGTCGGTGTTGACTGTCGATCCGCAGTTCGCTCGTCAGATCATGGATGCCATTTACACGGGCGGCGATCCTGGCGCCCCGTCGACGCAGCTATCGCTCGACGACTTGTTGTCGTCGTTCGAGTATGCGGCGGTTGGTGCAGCAGCTAACAACGCTGGCCTCGAGCTGCCGACCCGTGAACGTCTCGGTGAGATCCGTGCTGCGGGTGTTACCCGTCAGCAACAGATTGATGCGTACACCCAGTTCGGTCAGAACCAAGAGATGTTCGACGCAGCGTCTCAGCGTGCTGGCTTCGACGGGATGACTCAGACCGAGTTTGAGTCTGCGGCGTTCTTCAACGGGACTGCCGCTACCCGTGAGTTGACTGATTCTTTGGCTCAGGAACGTGCCGCCGGTCAGGACGCCGGTGAGTTTAGGTTCGTCGAACGGCAGGGTCGCATCGTTCAATCTGGCATGAGAACCTGAGTCGCCGGGGGGTGTACATAGCATCCCTCGGTCGGTTCCTTCCGCCGCTCGAGGCGTAGCTTCGGGGAGAGTAGGAGACAAGAAGATGACCCAGAATGGAACGCTCGAGGGCGGTCAGGAAACGGGTGGCGAGTTTCGCCAGAAGTTCGAGGCCATGCAGGCTGAGAACGAGGCGCTGAAGACGACGGTTCTGGCTCAGGTAGCTGGACGGTTCGATCATGTCAGTGCCGACGATCTGGCGGGAGTTGAAGTAGATCAGCTTGAAGCTAAGGCTCAGGAACTTTTCGAGAGTAGGTCGGCCGAACGGCAAACCATTCTCGCTGAAGGGCTGAAGGCCACTGGTTTCAATGACGATCAGATTGCTTCGATCGTGGCCGGGAACGCCTCGCAGCAACCGGCAACCACACAGACCGTGCCTTCGGTCGTGGACCAGATGGGTCGCCTTGGCGGCGCTCCGGTGGGTAACGAGGTCGACATCTCACAGATGTCTCCTTCGGAAAAGATTGCTCACGGGATTGCACAACGCAACAAAAAGCAAGGTTCCTGATCTCCTCTCTCGAAGGCTCCTAGAACAGGAGTTCAACAATGCCTAACGGCAACGTAACGCTGCTGGATGCTTCCAAGAGCGGAAGTGACAGCCACAAGGCGGGCGTAGTCGAGACCATCATCTCCGAGTCACCGTTAATCGAAATGGTGCCGTGGATGAGCTTCTCGGGTACAGCCCTCAAGCACAGTGAGGAAGGGACGCTCCCCAACGTCCAGTTCCGTCGAGTCAACGAAGGCTTCTCGTCTTCGTGGGGCTCCGACAACGAGCACTTCTGGGGCGTCGCCATTCTTGGTGGCGAGACCAAGGTCGACCGTTTCTTGGTCGACGTCGTCGGCAACGAAGAGTCAATCGAGGCAAAGCAGTGGCGTAAACTCGCCAAGGCAAACGCCATGCGTTTTGACTACGAAGCAATCGAGGGAACCGGCTCCGCCGCCTCGAAGGGCTTCAAGGGCATGAAGGCCCTCGTTGACGAAGGCTTCGGACAGAAGTTCAGCGCCGGTACTAACGGCGGTGCGCTGACTCTGGAAATGCTGGATGAGGCTCTTGACCTCTTCCGCAACCAGGGCCGCCCGGACCTGCTTCTGGTCAACCGGTTCCATCGCCGCAAGGTGACGGCGCTGGCCCGTGGGACGTACAGCGGTTATTCGCTGATCGACGTCGGCACGGACACCTTCGGCCGCAAAGTTGGTGTGTACGACGGGATCCCGATGCGGATCACCGGCGACGCCATCGACGGCTCCGGCAACATCGTCAGCCTGCAAGACTTCAACGAGACTCAGGGCTCGAGCAACGTCACTTCGTCGCTCTACGCCATGAAGCTCGGCGAAGACGACGTGACCGGCCTTCTCGGCAAGGGTGGATCTTTCCAGGTCCAGTCCTTCGGCGAGCTCGAGTCGGCACCGCAGCGCATGGGCCGCCTCGAGTGGTACCCAGGCATGGCGATCTTCAACAAGTACAGCGTCGTGCGTCTGCACGGCATCACGGAAGCCTGAGGAGGCGAATAACATGCCTGGAACCGTCGTAAGAGACGCCCTCGCACCAGACCTGATTGATGACGGCATCGTCGAGCTTTCATGGACCGGAGAGATCCAGTTCTTGCTCGAGGGTGACGGATCGACGAGCGGCTACAGCGTGACCGTCCAAGGTGCAGACAATGCAGCCTTCGACAGCAACGTCGTGGACCTCGTTCACTTCACTGGGGTTGGCGCAAGTGAGACACATCAGATCACCACATACCTCGACAAGCGGTATGTGCGTGTTGCTGCTGCCGCTGGCACTGCCGGTGGTGTGACCCTGACTCCCGTGCTTCCGCACGACCGTCGGGTTCGCAGCTCCTTCGGGGCCTGAGAACATCCGTCCCCTTGACGGGGGACCGTAGACATGGGGGGTCGACTCTGGCGTATGCCGGGGTCGGCCCTTCTGTGTTTCGGGGGGTGTAAGCATGGCGCTGCCCGGAGACCACGCTTCTCTTATTAAGCGTGCATTGACGCAACTCGCAACTTTGTTCGAGTGGCGGTCGAGCCATGTCATTGGTGACGATCACGATGACCGGTACTACACGGAGACCGAAGTCGACTCTCTGTTCTACACGGAGGCTGAAGTCGATGCCCTGTTCTACACGGAGGCTGAAGTCGATGCTTTGATCGCTGGGATTCCTTTGACGAACCCTGGGGGTTCTGACCAGCAGGTTCAGTTCAACGACGGCGGCTCGTTTGGCGGTTCGTCATCTCTCACCTTCGACAGCTCGACTGGCAAGTTGACGGCTAACGGTTTTATCGAAGCCAACACCGCTGGTGCCGATGGTGGACTCGCTCTCCGTGCCTGGACCGCCAACGGCGCTTATCAGAGCCTCGCCACGGTAAACATGACGGGCAGTGAGTACAACTTGCTGACGGACGGACAGCACACCTACATCGGTGCAGGTACTGGCGGCACAACTCACATCCGTGGTCCTGCTAACGACGCCAGTCCGCAGCTAACGGTCAACTCGTCGGTGGTTACATCATATGGCGATCACACCGTGACTGGAACGCTCACGGCCAACGGCCAAATAAAAACTGTGCAGTCTGGGTCGGATCAGTTGCGGCTACAGAACACCACAAGCACCACGAAAGGCCCGTACATTTCGCTTTACCATTCGACGGGCCGTATCGGTTACATAGGGTTCCCGAATAACGACGACCTGCATCTAAAGAACGAGTCGTCGGGCGGGCACATCTATCTGTCAACCAACAGCGCCACTCGGATGATGGTGAACTCGGCTGGCAACGTCGGCATCGGCACCACCAGCCCCAACCAGAAGCTCTATGTAAGCGGCAACACGACCGTAACGGGACGTATCTACAACGGAGTCGGCACCCTTGCGGCACCTTCTTACAGCTTTAACGGGGACACAAACACTGGAATCTTCAGGAAAGCAAACGGGCATCTAGGTATCTCCTGCAACGGCACACAGCATTACTTCACTAACGCAGGCTTGTATCTGGCGTCAGGCGGCTGGTTCCGCTCAACAGGCCAGGCGGGCTGGTACAGCCAGACGTATGGCGGCGGCATTTACATGACCGACACCACCTGGGTTAAGACATACGGCAGTAAAGGTTTTTACCCGCAGGGCGGCTTTGCAATTTTGTCGCCCAACACGACGACGACGTACTCGGGCTATCAAGACCTTCTATGGAACACCACATGGACTTCGGTTCACAGGTACAGCTCTAAGCGGTCGATGAA
>Ga0213861_10001555_pt1 | contig 20184 bp, 20 predicted proteins | sample PICome_4_FD_160110 | JGI IMG/M metagenome (GOLD analysis project Ga0213861, IMG submission 160110) | Coastal seawater microbial communities near Pivers Island, North Carolina, United States - PICO131 | ecosystem: Environmental > Aquatic > Marine > Coastal | place: USA: North Carolina... | reverse complement strand
CCAGTACCGGAACAGTACGGGATTTTTCGATCACCAGGTCCATGAAATTTTCCTGGGTACCAATAGAAATATGAGGGGAGTCGGACATTGATGTGCGCTCTTAGTTTACGTTTATAGAGTTCTTTAAATGAAGACGCTAACTCGAATAATCAAGTAGCGTAGAGTTCACTTGGTACCGAGGGTCGGACTCGAACCGACACGGTGTTGCCACCACCAGATTTTGAGTCTGGCGCGTCTACCAGTTTCGCCACCCCGGCACAGTGAAGAAGGCGGCTAACTCTACTGTCTTCGAACTAAAACGTCAACGCGTTCTGGTGGTGTTTTTTGCAACTTTCGAGTAATCTCGCGCCGCCATGCATATAGAAGAATTCAATTATTCACTTCCCGATCATTTGATCGCCCAAAGACCGCCTGAAAAACGTGGTGATAGTCGATTGATGGTGGTGAAAAAGAACGGTGATTTATTTCACAATCATTTCGGCTCATTACCTGACAATCTTCGTTCCGGGGATCTATTAGTATTTAATGATACTAAAGTGATACCGGCGCGCTGTTATGGTGTTAAGCCTAGTGGAGGGAAAATAGAAATATTCCTGGAACGTATTCTCGATGAAAATCGCGCGTTGGTTCAGTTGCGCACAGCAAAGAAAGTCAAGGATGGTTTGATTTTCCTTTTGGGGGAGTACCGGGGTGAAGTCCTGGAAAACCGTAACGGTATGTTCTGTGTTCAATTTAATGATGATGTGTTGAAGATTTTTGATCAGGAAGGTCATGTGCCCCTGCCACCGTATATTCAACGGCAGGATGATGAGCATGATGTGCATCGCTATCAGACCTTACTCGCGAAAAACCCTGGAGCGGTTGCCGCACCAACGGCATCTTTGCATTTTACACAACCAATGTTAGATGCATTTCAAATGCAGAATATCGACACTGCAACTATCACATTACATGTGGGTGCGGGCACATATCAACCGGTGCGTGTGGATAACATTGCCGAGCATACAATGCATGCGGAACGTATGATTATTAATCCATATACCGCCAATAAAATTGTTGAGACCCGACAAAAAGGTGGCCGTGTTGTTGCCGTCGGCACAACGGTGGTTCGCGCATTGGAATCTGCTGGTTCGTCAACTGGCATAGTTACGCCTGGTGCCTATGATACGGAGATTTTTATTTACCCCGGTTATCATTTCAATGTGGTTGATTTAATGATTACTAACTTCCATCTACCAAAATCCACATTACTAATGATGGTAAGCGCGTTTGCTGGAAAGGATAGGATTCGTTTCGCATATCAACAGGCGATAGAATCCGAATATCGATTTTTTAGTTACGGCGATGCAATGTTGCTGGAGAAAGCAGAATGACGAGTGTTGATTATAAACTTCTAAATACCGACGGAACGGCGCGACGCGGTCAGCTGCAATTCGCTCGAGGTACGGTTGAAACACCCGCGTTTATGCCAGTGGGAACCGCAGGAACGGTTAAATCCGTTACACCTGAAGAGGTGAGGGCGTCTGGAGCCGAAATTTTACTGGGTAATACCTTCCATCTGCTATTAAAACCTGGCATGGAAGTCATTGCGGCGCACGGTGGATTGCATAAGTTCATGAACTGGAGTGGTCCAATATTAACGGACTCAGGCGGTTTTCAGGTGTTCAGCCTAGCCAAACTTCGCAAAATTACCGAGCAGGGGGTTACGTTTCGATCGCCTATTGATGGATCGAAGATTTTTCTTGGGCCGGAAGAAGCATTGGATGTTCAGCATACTTTAGGCTCTGATGTAGTCATGGTGCTTGACGAGTGCACTGGATATCCTGCAACGTTTGAGCATGCGCAGCAATCTATGCAGCGCAGTATGCGCTGGGCAGAGCGGTGCAAGAGGGCTCATGAAGGTAAACATGGCGCTTTGTTTGGCATCGTTCAGGGTGGGATGCACCTCCAATTGCGAGAGCAGTCCTTGCAAGATCTCATCAATATAGGTTTTGACGGGTATGCAATGGGCGGCCTTTCTGTCGGCGAGCCAAAGGATGAGATGCTAAAGGTACTTTCTTATATGGGGCCAAAATTACCGGCTAATGCACCCCATTATTTAATGGGAGTTGGTTTGCCGCAAGATCTAGTGGAGGGTAGTCGGTTCGGAATTGACATGTTTGACTGTGTTTTACCGACACGCAATGCGCGCAATGGCTGGTTGTATACACCGAACGGTATTGTGAAAATCCGCAATGCAACCCATCGCACAGATACGGATCCGGTAGACAAATCATGTGAGTGCTACACCTGCAAAAACTATTCCAGAGGTTATTTGTGTCATCTTTATCGCAGTCACGAGATGCTCGGTGCTCGATTGTGCACGATTCACAACCTGCATTATTTCCAAAAATTGATGCAACAAATCCGTCAATCCATAGAAGATTGCCGATTTATGACATTTCGTAAGGAATTTTATGATGGTATCGGTGTTGAGCCCCCTGATGTGGCATAATAGCGCGCCTTTGGTTTACGCTGCAAAACAGCTTTATCAATCTAACTTTACATTTCAACTTTTCAGATAGGATTATCACGCGATGAGTTTTTTTATTAGCGATGCGTACGCACAAGCCGGTGCCGGTCAGGGTGGCGGATTACTCAGTTTGCTTCCTTTGGTGGTCATTTTTGTAATTTTTTACTTTTTGCTAATTCGACCGCAGCAAAAACGTGCAAAACAGCATAAAGAAATGGTACAAGCCATTAAGAAAGGTGACGACGTAGTTACCAATGGCGGACTGCTAGGCAAAATTGTCGACACTGATGATAATTTTGTAACGGTTGATATAGCCAAAGGTGTCGAAGTTAAGGTTCAGCGTCATGCAATTGCGCAAATGATGCCTAAAGGAACGTCCAAAACGGACTGAAAAAGAGTCAATTTATGCAAAACCATTATCCCTGGTGGAAGTACCTGGTAATCATTGCGATATTAATTCCGGGCGCTTTTTACGCCCTGCCAAATATATTTGGTGATGATCCGGGTATTCAAATTCGCGGCACACGCAATAGCAATGTGGATACAGAGCTCATGCAACGGGTTACCGAGACCTTGCAGGCGGCTTCAATACCCCAAAAATCTGCTGCATTGGATCTTAATAGCCTAAAAGTTCGTTTCGAAAACACGGACGATCAATTACAGGCTCGTGATTTATTGCGCGCGGAACTGCAGGGTGAGTATATTACTGCTGTAACGTTGTTACCGGCTACGCCTTCATGGATGGCATCATTAAACGCACGACCTATGTATCTTGGGTTGGATTTGCGTGGTGGTGTTCATTTTCTGATGGAGGTGGACATGGAACAGGCCATTGCTTTGGCTGAGGAACGCTACGTTGCTGATTTCAAGGCATCCCTAAGGGAAGAGAAGCTTCGTTACCGTAGTGTTCGAAATCAGGCGGATATTGGTATTATCGTTCAGTTGAGAGATGCTAAGAATCGTGATCAGGCGGAAGACCTTCTGGAAAGGCAGTTTCCGGATTTGGTCATCAATCCTTATGACGATGACGCATCGCTTCTGGTTGAGCTTGGTAATACGACTATCAGTGAAATTCAAAGATTTGCTGTCGAACAGAATATGACGGCATTGCGAAATCGAATTGATGAAATTGGTGTGGCGGAACCTGTTGTTCAACAACAGGGCAACAGTCGTATCGTTGTGCAGCTTCCAGGCGTGCAAGATACCGCTCGAGCAAAAGCAATTCTCGGTCGAACAGCGACGCTACAGGTATTGATGGTTGATGAGGAACATTCTGTTGACAGCGTTGTAGGCGGTGTCGCACCAGCAGGCTCTAAGTTGTACAAGATGCGTGATGGCAGACCGATTCTGCTTAAAAAAGGCGTGATTTATTCGGGTGATAACATTGTTGATGCGGCCGCAAGTATCGACACTCAAACCGGAAGTCCCGTTGTAAGTCTAACCTTAGATGCCGTAGCGGGTCGAAAAAACCAGCGGATAACCGGTCAGAATATCGGTAAACGCATGGCGGTTGTTTACAGTGAGCAGGTAAGCAACCCGCGTTTAGATGCAAGTGGCAGCCAAGCGTTTGATGCCGATGGCAAAATGCTTCGGGATAAGAGAAATATTGAAGAAGTTATTACTGCGCCGGTTATTCGTGATCAATTGGGTAATCGATTTCAGATTGAGGGTCTTGACGGCGTTGATGAAGCTCGAGATTTGGCATTATTACTTCGTGCTGGAGCGCTGGCTGCACCCATCGAGATCGTTGAAGAACGCACTGTTGGGCCAAGCCTGGGGCAAGCAAACATTGACCAGGGCTTCCTTTCTGTAGTGATCGGTTTTTCACTAGTTCTGCTTTTTATGCTAATTTACTACCGAACTTTTGGCATTTTCGCTAATGTTGCACTGGCGTTTAATCTAATTCTACTGGTCGCTGTGTTGTCGCTGTTTCAGGCTACGCTGACACTTCCGGGTATTGCGGGTATCGTTTTAACCGTGGGAATGGCGGTTGATGCAAATGTCTTGATATTCGAGCGTATTCGAGAAGAATTACGCAACGGTAATTCACCACATGCCAGTATTTATGCCGGCTATGGGCGAGCACTTACTACTATTTTAGATGCAAACATTACAACACTCATAGCAGCTATCGTGCTGTTCAACTTTGGCACAGGTCCGATAAAGGGCTTTGCCGTAACGTTAAGTATTGGCATTCTGACCTCAATGTTTACCTCGATTATGGTAACTCGAGGTTTAGTGAATTTATATTATGGCCGTAAAAAGCTAAAAGAATTGTCAATCTGAGGTGATACGTGGATTTTCTTAAAAAAGATACGACCTTTAATTTCCTCGGTTATCAAAAGCCGGCGCTAATATTATCAACAGTTTTACTGCTTATAGGGATACTTTCAATAATATTCCGGGGATTAAACTTTGGGATCGACTTTACTGGTGGCACACTGGTTGAGTTAAGTTATAAAGAAACAGTGCAAATTCAGGATGTGCGAGAGTCTCTAGAAGACAACAATGTGCAGGACGCGGTTGTTCAGTACTTCGGCACATCTAAAGATATAATGATTCGTTTGCCGGTTTCGGTCGAAGGATCATCTGCAGCTCTTAGCGATAAGCTTACTGAAATTTTGCGTGAGAAAATACCTGAGACAGTTACCGAAGGCACGACCGCAACAAAGGCTCAGCAATGTGTATCGGCGACTCATACCACTCCTCAAGATTGTCATGTTCAGATAAAGCGTGTTGAATTTGTCGGTCCTCAGGTCGGTGACGAACTGACTGAGCAAGGCGGATTGGCAATGGTATATGCTTTAATCGGAATTCTGCTATATGTAGGCTGGAGATTTGAGTGGCGCTTTGCGTTGGGTTCTGTTGTGGCTCTCGTGCACGATGTGTTATTCACTTTAGGCATTTTTTCTATCTTTCAAGTAGAGTTTTCCTTACCGGTGCTGGCCGCGGTTTTAGCGATTATTGGTTACTCGTTAAACGATACGATAGTGGTGTTTGATCGTATTCGAGAAAATTTTCGAAAAATGCGTAAAAGTGATTCGTTTACCATAATGAATACTTCATTGAATCAAACGCTTAGACGTACGGTGTTAACATCCGTGACAACAATGGTTGTAGTAATGACATTGTTAATTGTCGGTGGCGATTTGATTCGTGGATTTTCTTTTGCATTGTGCATCGGCGTTTTGGTTGGTACTTACTCGTCAATTTTCGTCGCGAGTCCGGTGGTACTGCTGTTAGGTATTTCTCGGGAAGATATGCTGCCGCCTGCCAAAGAAGGTGCCAACGCTGATTTAACGCCCTAAACCGGTTTTAGGAATGCACTATGTGGTGTCCTTTCTGCTCTAGTGAAGACACACGTGTAATTGATTCTCGTCTAGGCGACGATGGCGGAACCGTCCGACGTCGTCGCGAATGTCAAGACTGTAATGAAAGATTCACAACCTTTGAGCGTGCTGAAATCAGTATGCCGTGGATCATAAAAAATGATGGACGCCGGGAGGCATTCGACGATCCAAAATTGCGTCGGGGCTTTTTACGCGCTCTCGAAAAACGCCCAATCGCTTCTGACTTGATTGAGCATAGTATTTCGATCATTTTACGTAAGTGTGCCTATAGCGGCGAACGGGAAATCTCGTCAAAGATGCTTGGCGAGTGGGTTATGGATGAATTGCGGGATATTGATCATGTTGCTTATGTTCGTTTTGCCTCTGTGTATAGAAGGTTCCAGGATCTTGACGCATTTAGCGAAGAAGTTGATAAACTTCGTAATATCCAACCGTCTGCTGAAGCAGAGCAATTAAGCTTCCTGCGAGCTGAAAAGAAGAGAAATAAAAAAGCATGAGCGCACATGATTTGCTCATGCGGCGGGCATTGAAGCTCGCGGAGAATAGTTTCTATATTAGTGATCCAAACCCTCGGGTAGGTTGTGTTATCGCACGTGACGGAGCGATTATTGCAGAAGGCTGGACGCAACGTGCCGGGGAGGCACATGCCGAAATTCACGCCTTGCAGAAAATCGACTTCACCTGTGTTGATGCGGATATCTACGTAAGCTTGGAGCCCTGCAGTCATATTGGACGCACAGGACCCTGTGTAGATGCGATAATTTCGGCAAGGCCATCTCGTGTGTTTATTGCTATGCGGGATCCTAATCCGGTGGTGAATGGTGTAGGCATACAGAAACTTCGTTCAGCAGGCATTGAAGTCGTAGAGAATGTTTGTGCGGTCGAATCTGCTTGTTTAAACCCCGGCTTCATTCGCCGAATGAATGGCGGTCGGCCGTATGTACGGGCTAAGATTGCGGCGACTTTGGATGGTAAAACAGCCACACAAAATGGACAGAGCCAGTGGATTACCGGGCAAGATGCTCGGGCCGATGTTCATAAATGGAGGGCTCGAAGTAGTGTCATGGTGACCGGCATCGGCACGCTGCTTGCGGATGATCCCCGATTAAATGCCCGTTTGGATGCAGATGCCTTGCAACCGGATAAAGTGATTGTTGATAGTAAGCTTAGAACACCGCAAACCGCGCGTATTTTTGACGATGATAGTCGAGTAGTAGTAGCAACAACGACTCAAGAAAATAGAAACGGCTCATTATCCGCAGAAGTTATTAACTGTGGTGACGGTCCTAGAGTGAATCTGGATCGTTTAGTCGATTGGTTTACCAAACAAAATTACAATGAAGTTTTTGTGGAAGCCGGTAATATTCTTACCGGAGCTTTTTTAGAAAAAGGGTTGATAGATGAGCTCATTATCTACTTAGCACCGCAAGTTATGGGCGATGTTGGTAGAGGTATGTTCGGCATTGAAGGGATTATTTCGTTAGATCAGGTAAGAAAATTTGAATTTAGCGATATTCGTAGAATAGGCGCAGACGTGCGTCTTATTTGTGTACCAATTGATACTGGAATAGAGAAGTAGAATGTTTACTGGAATTATTGTTTCCACAGGTAAAGTTATTGATGTAGATTTTTTAGAAAGTGATCTGAAACTAACGGTTTCACCCGGATTACTGCCTAAGGAAATACTTGCCGCAGGAGAAAGTATCAGTGTGAACGGCGTATGCCTAACATTGCGGGATGGCAACATCCCGATGAAATTTGACGTTTCCAAGGAAACCCTAAGTAGAACAGAACTCGGTGGATTATCAAAAGGCGATGTTGTTAATTTGGAACCTGCTCTTACGGCTGAAAAAGCCTTAGGTGGCCACTTGGTCAGCGGGCACGTTGACGGTGTTGCTACGATACATTCAATTGTAGAAGTTGGGCTTTCCTATGTTTTTACGTTCGCAGCACCCTGTAGTTTTGCTCGGTTCATTGCAGAAAAGGGTTCCGTGACTATTGATGGTATAAGTCTTACAGTTAATACGGTTGAAGATCAGAACGACTCGGTTTATTTTTCAGTGAACATTGTTCCACATACATTGGAAAATACGAATCTTGGGTCTCGTTCTGTTGGTCAGTGTGTTCACTTTGAAATTGACCAAATCGCCCGATACGTTGATAGAATTTTAACCGTGCGCCAACAGGAGACGCAGTCATGAGTCAGTCAAATTGTGTGAGCAGCATTGAAGAAATCATTGATGATTATCGACAAGGCAAAATGGTTATTCTGGTTGACGATGAAGATCGTGAAAATGAAGGAGACCTTGTTTGTGCCGCTGAGGCTATCACTCCGGAGGCGATTAATTTCATGGCGTCTCATGGGCGTGGGTTGATTTGTTTAACATTAAATGAGGATCGCTGCGAAAGATTGGGTTTGCGTCTGATGGTGAAAGATAACAATGCACGCTATTCAACCAATTTCACAGTGTCTATCGAGGCCGCCGAAGGTGTTACTACCGGAATTTCTGCAGCCGATCGAGCTGCAACTGTTTTGGCGGCGGTGAAGCAGGATGCTACGACTGCTGATATTGTCACGCCCGGACATATTTTTCCTATCGTGGCCCAACCTGGCGGTGTTTTAAATCGTGCCGGTCATACAGAAGCGGGGGTAGATCTAGCGCGTATATGTGGTTTTGAGCCGGCAAGTGTTATTTGTGAAATCTTAAATCAGGATGGCACAATGGCCCGTTTGTCGGATCTTGAGCACTATGGCCGAGAACATAATATTAAAATTGGCACCATAGCTGATTTAATACGCTGGCGTCGAAATCACGAGCCTACTGTTTTTCGAATCTCGGAACATATGCTTAAACATAAGGGTGTTGATGTTAAGGTTTGCGTGTATCAAGACACCATCGCTAACTCAACCCATTTGGCATTAACACTGGGATCGCCTGCACAAGATGATGCGATTCTTACCCGCGTGCAGGTACACAGCGGTGTTCTGGATACCATGTTAGATACGCTTGGTGAAAATAGCTCGGATGCCAGCCGAGCAATGCAGGCGCTAATAAACAAGGGAAGTGGTATCCTAGTGTTACTGGAATATCCGACAACCTCTAGGTACGTAAGTAATACACTAGCCGCACTTGAGGGATCGTCGGTAATTGAACAAGAGACGGAGGAAATGTCTGATTTGCGTATGGTTGGTGCCGGTAGTCAGATACTAGCTGATCTTGGAGCGCAAAAGGTATGTGTGTTAGGCACACCCCGTAAAACCCATGGATTATCTGGGTTTGATATTGAAGTCGTTGACTATATCAGCGATTATTAACTTTACTGGGTTATATAATTTGGACGTTACGCAGGTTTATTTTCGTATTAACAGGTTTATTCGGGAGGTGAAAGATGGCAGACGGTAGCAGACATCTGGCTCGTAAGACCGCAATTCAGGCCCTGTACCAGTGGGACTTAACGGGGCAGTCCCCCGAGGATATTGAACATAACTTTATCAGTGATCATAACTTCGATGGTGTTGATATGGAGTATTTTCATCATTTACTGAAGAACGTTCCGCTGTATCAGCGGGAAATTGACAGTCGACTAAATCCACATATTGATCGACTCATCGATAGGATAGACCCCGTCGAAAAAGCCATTCTTCGGGTCGGTGCCTACGAACTGGAGTATGAACTCACTATACCCGCAAATGTGGTTTTGGATGAAGCGATAGAACTGAGCAAAATGTTTGGTGCTGAACATGGCTTTAAGTTCGTAAACGGTGTGCTTGACAAACTGATTCCTGAACTTCGACCATCGTAATGCGTTAGATGGGAGAGTTTTCCATCATAGACCGGTACTTTAAAAATATCGGTAAATCTCGGCAGGAGATTATCGAGGGCCCCGGTGATGATGCGGCAGTCGTTCGAATGGGGAATTCGGAGTGGACTATTTGTGCGGATACTATGGTATCCGGAGTGCATTTTTTTGACAGTCAAGATGCATTCGATGTTGGCTTCAAATGCCTTGCAGTAAACCTGAGCGATACCATCGCAATGGGCGCTACACCGGTATGGGCTATCTTATGTCTAACACATCCAGACGGCAATGAAGACTGGATAGGGAGATTTAGTGATGGTTTTCATGAGCTTGCGGAAAAGTCGGCTGTTAGTCTCATTGGCGGCGATACCACGAGTGGACCGCTAACCGTATCGGTTACAGTGGGAGGACAACTTTACGGTCCACCGGTTTTACGTTCGGGTGCCGGAGTTGGCGACATTATTTTTCTATCTAATACGGTGGGTGATGCGGCTGTAGGATTAAAAATAGCACAGGGTGAATACGAAGCATCAGAGATGGATCGTAAAGCGTGTCTAGAGAAATTGAACCGGCCTTATCCTGATTTATCTTACGTTTCCCCCCTTTGTAAATTCGCGAGCGCAGCTATTGATATATCCGATGGGTTGCTTGCTGATCTTGGACACATTCTGACTGCCAGCGGCGGCGTAGGTGCAAAACTCGATCTTTCAACAATACCGATGTCTCATGCCGCAAAAAATTATTTAACAAACAACGGACAGGCTAGCGAAAACTGGCAAACCATTCTGAGCGGTGGAGATGACTATATATTGTGTTTTTGTGTGCCCAGAAATCAAATTGAAAACCTTGAAACTCAGTTTCCTAATATACAACTATTCCGAATTGGTGAGATTGTTGAACAAACCGGTATTGAAGTTCAAAATGCACCTGCTGGCCTTATTTTATCGCAGCGGACCGGCTTTGATCATTTCACAAAAAATGAGTTATAGAGCGTACTATGAGTAAACAGAAAGTCGGTTTAACGCCTATAAGCATGCATCGCACTATCGCGGTTTTCTTTGGCTCTGGTTGTGTTCCGGTGGCTCCGGGTACATTTGGTACACTTGCAGCAATTCCGCTGTATCTTCTCATCGCTGAAAAAAGCTTAATCGCGTATTCTCTAGTAACATTTATTGTTATCGTTGTTGGTATTTGGGCGGCGGGTCGGTTAAGTAGCGAAATCGGTACTCATGATCATGGTGCCATTGTTGTTGACGAAGTTGCCGGCTACTTGATTACTATGATGTTCATTCCCTTTTCTTGGACAGCTTTACTCTGTGGTTTTTTCTTGTTTCGATTTTTTGATATTTTAAAACCGTGGCCAATTGGATGGGTCGATAAGCATGTTCATGGTGGTAGCGGCATTATGGTTGATGATTTAATTGCCGGTGTATTTGCTAATATTGTATTACTCGTTTTGCTCAAATTTCTGCCGATAGATCTTTTCTAAAAAATTAACGCGCCTTACGTATTGCTGGGTTTCGGGGAAAGGCGGAATTCCCTGATAACGATTAACAGCATCTTTACCTGCATTGTAGGCAGCAAGCGCTAGATCTACATTGCCCAAATCGGAAATTAAATTGGCTAGATGTTGTGTTCCAGCGAAAATATTTTCCCGCGGGTTAAATGGATCTTTTACACCCAGAAATCTTGCTGTAGTAGTACATAAGTTGCATCAGACCTTGTGCCTCACGAGGTGAGACTGCATTATTTTTGAATGCCGATTCGACATGAACTACAGCGTGTATCAAAGACACATTCAACGATTCTTTCGTTGCGGCCGCGTTGATGATAAGTGAGAAATCTGAGTCTATTGGTCGAGCATTTGAGTAGTTAGGTGATACAGATTTATTTCGATAATGTTTCTTTTTGACCAATTCATAGCCGGTAAGACTGCGCGGCTGTTCAGAAATTAGGGTGGACCCTTTATCATTTTTATAAATATAAATGGTGCCTGCAAATGCCGATGAACATAGCAATGATATAAGGCATAATCCCTGTATATTAAGAAAACTAGATAACGAGATTGACCATGCCCTCATTTGATGTCGTATGCGAAGCCGATACGCTTGAAATTCGCAATGCAATAGATCAGGCCAACCGCGAGATAGGCACGCGTTTTGATTTTAAAGGAAGCGATTCCAAAGTGGAAATAGCAGAGTTCCAAATTACCATTCATGCTGAAGATGAGTTTAAGGCTGGCCAAGTAATGGATATTTTGAATACAAAAATGGCAAAGCGCAACGTGAATCTGGACTTTCTGAAACCGGGCGATGTTAAAGAAGTTGGAGGCAACAAGGTTGTGCAACAAGTGACGTTACAAAACGGTATAGATACGGATATGGCAAGAAAGTTGGTTAAACTTATTAAAACCACGAAAATCAAGGTTCAGACGGCTATTCAAGGCGAGCAGCTTAGAATAAACGGAAAGAAGCGTGATGATCTTCAACAAGTAATAACGTTTTTGAAGGAACAACAATTGGATCGGCCTTTGCAATATGTGAATTTTCGAGATTAATTGTTGTCATATACATAGAATCATTTTTAAACAGGAATACATATATGAAATACTTAGCTGGCCTGTGTGCCACATTTTTAATCGCAGGCTCCAGCATTGCTCAGGAAGTCCCAGAAAATTTTATGGAACGACTAAAAGCTTTTCTTGGTCCACAATATCCCATTGATTCGGTTGCTGAGTCACCAATGCCTGGGGTTTATGAGGTTGCTGCCGGAGGGCAGGTAGTTTATGCCAGTGTTAAAGACGATTTTTTGTTGATAGGCACAATGTACGACACGGTTACTCGCACCAATATAGGCGAGCAAAAACAAAATAAGGTAATGCAAGATAAAGCTGAATCTGCAGTAAGTAGTGTTCCGGTGGACGATTTAATTATTTTTAGTGCTGTTGGTGAAGCGAAACGACACGTTACTATTTTTACCGACATGGATTGTGGATATTGTCGAAAACTGCATCGTGAGGTGCCGACCCTTAATGCGGCCGGTATTGAAGTGCGCTATATGATGTTCCCGATGTTAACCGATCAAAGTCGTCCCAAAGCAATTTCGGTTTGGTGTGCTGAAGATAAGCAAACGGCACTGACCCAGGCTAAATTAGGCATGGATGTGCCTCCGCGTGACTGCTCTAACCCGGTTGATCAACAGTTTCAAGTGGGGCAGACAATCGGTGTTAGAGGAACTCCATTTATTGTCTTAGACGATTATTCTATTATTGGTGGGTATGTACCTGCCGACCAGCTTATTTCCCGTCTGGGTCTGAAGTAGTCGTGTCGACATGTAGGTAGGGATTTTCTAAAATCCTGATACTAAAAAAGGATAGCATCAGCTATCCTTTTTTAGTTCTGAAAGATATTATTTAACGTTCTAAATATTTAAGCTTATTCTTAACCTCAGTCCATTCCTCAGCATCTGGCGGAGGCGGTTTCATTTCTGATATAACTGGCCATCCTTGAGATAGTTCTTCGTTCAAAGCTAGGAAGTGCTGTTGATCATCAGGAAGATCATCTTCAGCGAATATAGCGTCAACCGGACATTCTGGTTCGCAAAGACTACAGTCGATACATTCCTCAGGGTCAATTACTAGAAAGTTAGGTCCTTCGTGAAAGCAATCAACGGGGCATACTTCCACGCAATCGGTATGTTTGCATTTGATGCAACTATCACCTACTACGTAGGTCATATTTATTTCTCCAAGTATCGAGGTAATTACGAGCGCGTATTGTATTTAAAGCGTCTTGGCAGGTAAACATTATTTCGGCTTTTAAGTCCATAATCGTCGCATACACGACAAGAAAGTTTACTTCTTTCCATCAATTAACTGTTTATGAAAGTCATAGACCAGTTGGTGTGCTGCACGCGGGGTTAGATCGTCCGGATCAATAGATTCCAGTTGCAACTCAATTTTGCTTTGTTCTTTTTTTATACTAAAGAGGCTTAGTTGATTAGGCGCTGTTTCTTCTTGAATACCGCTTTCTTGAAGCTCCAGAGAGATTAGCTTTTCTCGAGCTTCGTTTAGTACGAGTTTGGGTAATCCGGCAAGTTTGGCTACTTGAATCCCATAGCTTTGGCTAGCAGGTCCCTGAAGGACTTCGTACATGAAGACAATGTTATCGTCGTGTTCGACTGCATCGAGATGAACGTTTTCGGTTCGTTCAAGCTGTTTGGCCAGAACTGTAAGCTCAAAGTAGTGAGTTGAAAAGAGTGTAAAAGCGCCAACACGGTCCAGTTCTATCGCGCATGCCCACGCTAATGATAATCCGTCAAAGGTACTCGTTCCTCGACCAATTTCATCGACGAGTACTAGACTCGATGGACTGGCATTACGAAGAATATAGGCCATCTCTGTCATTTCTACCATAAAGGTGGAACGTCCACTGGCCAGATCATCAGAAGCGCCGATGCGGGTGAAAACTTGATCAATAGGACCAACCTGCATGGATGCCGCAGGGACAAAACAACCCGTATGTGCCAGCAATACGATAAGTGCTGTTTGGCGCATATAAGTACTTTTACCGCCCATATTTGGTCCGGTAATCATTAGCATTCGTTTGTCATAATCAAGTGACAAACTATTTGGAATAAAATCCAGTTCCTGGCTTGCTGCAACCACGGGATGAATTCCTCTGTCAATTGATAGAACACTGTCCTCACAAAATACAGGTCGCGTGAGATTTTGGCGTGTGGCGCAAAAAGCAAAATTTGCTAGAACATCAATTTCAGCGATATCGTGGGCCGCTTCGAAAAGAGACGATAATGCGGGCGTAAGAAAGTCGAATAGGTTTTCATAAAGGTAACGTTCCCGTGCAAGGGCTTTATCATTGGCACTTAATACCTTTTCTTCGAATACTTTAAGTTCCGGTGTTATGAATCGCTCTGCATTTTTGAGTGTTTGGCGACGTGTGTAGTTTTCAGGAACGGATTCTGATTGGGAACGTGGTAATTCAATATAGTAGCCATGAACTCGATTGTATTGAACCCTTAGTGTTTTAATACCGGTTCGAGCTCGTTCTTGGATTTCTAGTTGCAGCAGAAAATCTCCTGAGTCCTTGCGCAAGGCCCGATATTCATCCAGTTCTGCATCATACCCGTCTCGAATAACGCCACCGTCACGAATAAGTGTGGCGGGCTCGTCTGCGATAGCGCGACTTAATTCATCAACAACTAGAGGCCAACCGGTGAGTGTCGCGGTTAAGTGCTTGAGGTGATCAACCGTCTCTTGTAATTGATTGCGCACGCTCGGAATTGCAATCATTGACAGACATAATCGAGTGAAATCTCTTGGTCTGGCGCTGCGCAAAGAAACACGGGTTAGAATTCGCTCTATATCGCCTATTCCGTTTAGAGTGGAGCGTAAATCATCAAAGTCGGAAAGGTCTATAAGCGCGCTGACTGAATCATTACGCTTTCGAAGTACGCTATGGTCCCTTGTTGGTCCGCGAAACCAGCGACGCAAACAACGACTGCCCATTGCCGTGCTGCAAGAATCGAATAACTCGATAAGTGATGTTCCGGACTCAGTATTATTCGTAGATTCGATCTCAAGATTTCGTCGGGTGACGGCATCGAGTTGGAGTAGATCATCACTTGATGCAATGGTTATGTTTGTGAGATGGCTTAACTCGGTTCTCTGGATGTCATTAACGTAGCGAACTAGGGCGCCTGCCGCACGAGTGGCTAATGGTGCGTTATCACAACCGAAAGCGGTAAGACTATTTGTTCCAAATAACGTGTTCAGCGTGTTTATTGACCGTTCTGTATCAAAGTGCCAGCTCGGAAATGGCACGCAATGGATATTTACTGTGCTGTTTTCCAATAATTCAGTAATATTATCCGGAAAAATAATTTCCGCCGGTCTTATTCGACTGAGTTCGCTCTTTAGCTGTTCAATTGACTCGACTTCAATACCGCTAAAACGACCACTCGAAACTTCGAGAACGGCGATACCAAACGAAGAATTTTCATGGCTAATTCCGACCACAAGATTTTCTTCACGAGCTGAAAGCAGAGATTCTTCAGTCAGTGTGCCTGGTGTCACTACTCGAGTCACTTTACGTTCAACGGGGCCCTTACTTGTGGCTGGATCTCCTATCTGTTCACAAATAGCGATTGGTTCTTGCTGTTTAACTAATTTTGCTAAGTATTGTTCCAGGCTATGAACTGGAATCCCCGCCATGGGGATTGGGTTTCCACCCGATTTTCCGCGGCTGGTGAGTGTTATTCCCAGAATGCCAGATGCCTTTTCTGCATCGTCAAAAAATAATTCATAAAAGTCCCCCATGCGATAAAAAAGCAAGGTATCTGGAAACTCGGATTTGAGTTTCAGATACTGCTGCATCATTGGCGTATGGGGTACGGTAGTGCTATTCATGATCTGCGACGGAAATAACGTTACTTTCTGGACTTGATCAGGGTTAAAAATTCGTTAAAAAGTCGCGGCGTGGCAGTTACTATATTTCCACTGGAGAGAAATTCTTGGCCGCCATCAATATCTGAAACTAAACCACCGGCTTCGCGAATAAGTAATGCGCCTGCGGCCATATCCCATGGCTGAAGACCAAACTCCCAGAATCCATCTAGCCGGCCCGCGGCCACATTAGCAAGATCAAGTGCAGCAGAACCGGAGCGGCGAATTCCACTTGTGCGAGGAATAATCGCTTTGAAGATCTTCATCCAGCGATCAATTGTATCGAGGTTCTTTACCTGAAAACCCGTTCCAAAAAGTGCCATGTCTAATTGAGTAACCTTGCTGCAACGAATACGCCGGTTATTGAGTTGGGCTCCTTCGCCGCGTGAAGCGGTAAACATCTCGTCATTTAATGGATGATAAACAACGCCGTGTTCAAGTATTCCGCGACGGGTGATTGCAATAGATACTGAATATTCGGGGTATCCATGTAAGTAGTTAGTTGTGCCGTCGAGGGGGTCTATAATCCAGACATACTCATTATCTATGCCAAAGGGTGTACTTTCTTCTGCCATTACACCGTGATCCGGGTAAGTTTTGGCGAGGTGCGATATAATCTGCTGTTCTACCATTTTGTCTACATCGCTGACAAAATCTCGTCGTCCCTTTTGTTCAACATTTATTCTGTCTAATTGGTCGGCATGTTTTAATATTATGGATCCGGCGCTGCGTGCGCAACGGACGGCTGTAGTCAACAAGGGATGCATTTTTGTCTCCGGGTACTAATTCTAAAGGAACTGCCGAGTGATGCGGATGATATATTTCACACATTAACGACGCGTCGCCAATTCTATCTATGCAAAGCACAAATTGAAACCAATGAAACTCGAAGAAATCGTATTTGTTCTCGTTGAAACAACCCATGATGGTAATATTGGGGCCGCAGCGCGCGCTATGGCAAATATGGGGCTGGGTACTCTGCGCCTGGTGAACCCCAAAAAGTCGATCGGAGGCGATGCGATTGCCAGATCTGCTGGGGCATTTGAATTACTTGAACCGGTTGAAGTGTTTACAAGTCTTGATGATGCCATTGCCGATTGCACCCTGGTGCTAGGAACCAGCGCACGACGCCGCGACACCGGAATAAAAGTCTTGTCTCCCTGGGCGGCGGCTAGTCAAGTTACACGGCAGAATCAAACAGCAGGGCATAAGTCAGCTATTCTTTTTGGCCGTGAAAGTCGGGGCTTAACGAATTCGGAACTTGATCGTTGTGATGCGACGATCACGTTTCCGGTTTATGAGTCTTTCACTTCTATGAATCTAGGCTCTGCAGTCGCTTTAATGAGCTATGAGCTAAGATTCGCAGCGCTCGGTGAACGGCGAATATCTGACGAGCCAGAGCCAGATGAGTTGTTAGAAAAAATGGATGAGGATGCTCCAACCAGTGCTGAGCGAGAGTCGTTTTTCAATCATTTGCAGCGATTTCTCTTTGCGCTGGATTTTATCAAAATTCGAAAACCGGAAAAGTTATTAAGGAAAATTAGGCTTTTGTATATGGAAAATAAACTAACAAGTGAACAAGTAAATATTATTCGCGGTATTATGAGCGCTATAGAAGATAAAATTAAACAGAAATAGTAAGTAATGCCGGTAAACTAACTGATAAATAACCATTAATCGGAATTAATTCATGTTAAGTATGAGAAATCGTCAGACCGCTACCATCAATTATTTAGTAAAATAGCCAAACAGTTGATGAGATGAGGTTGATTACGATTCAAGATGCTTTGGGAAACGCGTCACTCCGGTTAAGATGAATTACATTGTTTTTCTGCTTTCTCTTGAGTTAGTAACATCCCAACCCCACTAAGGCGACACATTATGGTATTTTGAGCTTACGAGAAAGGTCATGCATGATGTTGGAATACAGAAATTAATCTGTCAGGCAATGAGCCTGATATTTGTTGGAGTAGAAGTATGGCGATTACGTTGTCTGAAGCGGCGGCTATCCGGGTTAAGGAGCATTTGCTCTCTCGGGGCGGTGGAGAAGGTTTACGGTTTGGCGTTAAAGAATCCGGTTGTTCAGGGTATGCTTATGAGTTAGGTTATGCTGACGAAGTAAACGCGACCGATCGCGTTTTCACCAGTCATGGTGTTAAAGTTATTGTCGATGGTGAGTGTATCGATTTTTTGGATGGTACCAATATAGACTACATACAAGACGGACTCTCTTCGTTATTTCAGTTTAATAACCCGAATGTCACAGAACAATGTGGGTGTGGAGAAAGTTTCACTACCGGCTAGTGTTTTTTCAGAAGTTACCTGACGAATATCATCTAGATATTGTTAAATATTAATCTGCCAGATTCCTGATTATGTCTGAAGACGAAATTTGTCGTCGAGTAACGATGAAGACCCTGGGTTGTAAAGTAAACAGCTATGAGTCTGAACAAATATTGCAGCAATTAGTTGCCACTGGTAAATGGCAGCCATCTGGTGATGCACCGAGTGATCTATGCATCATTAACTCCTGCACTGTAACGCGGGAGGCCGATAGACAAACGCGTCAAGAAATAAGACGAAGTATCCGTGATAATCCTAATGCAAGGGTTGTTGTAACTGGTTGTTATGCTGAGATGTCCGCCAATGAAATTGCCGAGATCGATGGTGTTGATCTGATTGTTGGTAATGCTCAGAAGTTAAAAATCCCCTATTTACTTCCCCAGATGGAACTGGGTGAACTACCCAAGATCCTGTCTCCAGAAAATTTAGATGATGATCTGCTGGCTATTCCTGATCCGTTACTGAGCGGCTATAGTGAACGGACTCGAGCATTTCTGCAAATTCAACAGGGCTGCGATCAGGGTTGTACTTTTTGTATCATCCATCAAGCTCGTGGCGTCAGTCGATCATTACCGCTGGAAGGAATCGTAAAGCAGGCGAAAAAATTACATATTGGTGGCTTTGAGGAAATTGTCCTGTGTGGGGTGGACCTTGGGTCGTACGGACAGGACTTGAGTGGACCAAAGCCGGTAAATTTGGTGACCCTTATTCATGCTTTGTTAAGTATTGATGCCGGCTTTAAGATTCGAATTGGATCCCTTGATCCTATACACATTTCAGATGAATTGCTCAAGTTGATTGCGCTTGAAGATCGACTTTCTCCGCATTTGCATATTTCGATTCAGAGTGCCCATACGTTGATCCTAAAACGTATGAAAAGGCGGTACGGCAGTGAGCATCTTTATGAGCGCGTTGCCATGGCCCATAGTTTGATTGATGATCTAATTATTGGTGCAGATGTGATGGCTGGATTTCCAACCGAGGAAGACGATCATTTTATGGCGACTCTTGATTCAATTCACGAATTAAGAATCGCTTTCCCCCATGTGTTTCCGTATTCTGAACGACCCGGAACACCGGCCGCGCGAATTCCGCGACAGGTTCCAAAGGAGATTCGTAGCTTGAGAGCAAGCCGCATACGGGATGCAGGCAGGGTGGTTTTGTCGGAAGAACTCGGTAAACGTGTCGGTCAAACTCGCAATGTATTGGTAGAAGGTTCTGCGTCAAAGAGCGGGGGTGCCCGTGGCAGATTAACAAATTATTTGCCGGTTTCTCTAAATGATCCTTCTCTTGAAGCCGGATCGTGGGTAAAAGCGCGAATAACTGGTCATAATGGTCAAACGCTAGATGGCGAGACGGTCAAATAAAAGTTAAAATAGGCGGTTGTCCCCGATGTTATTTCTACATCGGTTTTTCGTAAAAACTTTTATTGTGCCCAGGAGACAACTACATGACCGTTGAGCGTACGCTTTCTATTGTAAAACCCGATGCTGTTCGTCGTAATTTGATCGGAAAAATCTATGACCGTTTTGAAACAGCAGGTCTGACTATTATTGCCGCCCGTATGATGTCTTTGTCAAAGGAACAAGCGGAAGGATTCTATGCTGTTCATAGCGAACGTCCGTTTTTTAATGACCTAGTTGCTTACATGACATCTGGACCGGTGATTGTGCAAGTTCTCGAAGGCGAAAATGCCATTCGTAAAAATCGTGAAATTA
>Ga0213861_10001554_pt1 | contig 20186 bp, 21 predicted proteins | sample PICome_4_FD_160110 | JGI IMG/M metagenome (GOLD analysis project Ga0213861, IMG submission 160110) | Coastal seawater microbial communities near Pivers Island, North Carolina, United States - PICO131 | ecosystem: Environmental > Aquatic > Marine > Coastal | place: USA: North Carolina... | reverse complement strand
TCGGGAAACTTTATCTTGATAACTGTGGGCTGAGCTTGAAAAGATGACCATCCAGATTTTCCGTTAGTACTCTGCATTGACTCAACAATATAGTTAGGTAGTAAAGTTGTCTCGATAGTAACGTTATTTCCTGTTATCGAACTATGCCCGGTAATATCGAAACTCTCTCTACCAGGCCCGATTGTTTTTACCAGCACTTTTTGTTCACTACCAACTGGTCTGTCAAAGGTAAGAGCTAAGTAATCTACTGGGAATCTGCTGTTGATTTTTACCGTGAGTGCTGATTCATCAAACGAATACTTAATTGGCTTATCATTTTTTAGATTTCGGCTATCCAGCAGTCCAAATGTTGCATGAATTTGCGTACGTAGCTCTTGCATTGCCAATTCAACTTTATACGGGCTCGGTGGGCGCAAATAGGGATCGGTTTTATTCTCTATTTCCATCGTTGAAATCGTGTTGTCCAACAACTCGAGAAAACGTTGATCGGTTTCTTCTATAAAGAATTTTGACAGTGCCCGATGACGCGCACTTATGAAATCTCCATTTCGGAACAACGCCCCCATCAACGAGTTGGCAATATGCACGGGGCGAATTTTCTTAGACCTAACAGTATCGTACCAACCCATTGTATCCCACACGATAGGCACGAATTTTTGACGCCACGGATCATAAAATAAGCGCCAGTTATGCACCTCATCTGCATGTTTGCTCTGGGTTAATGCCTCAAAGGCGCTGTACGCACCCCAAGCCTCCATATCCAACAGTTTGCTTAGACTTTCTTGTGTTACCTGATCATCAGGCGACTGTAAAAGTTCAATCAACCTTTTTAATGGAGCCAGTGATTTTTCGTCGTAATGATTATTGATGGTGACTTTATCCCAGCCAGCTACGGTGTCGAAAAGTGATTCAATATCTCCACCAACAAATTCGTCTTTACCAATAATTTCGCCTCGATAAACATCCCCAGGCATCAACCCGCGGCTACGAAGAAATACTTCATCAACCTGTTCGACCTGAAAATGAACACCTTGATCCTTGCCATTTAAGTAGACCCTAGCAAGTTCTGTCCGTGGCGCCACTAATCCCATCATGTCTGCCAGTTGATAAGAGAGGTAATTATTTAGCTGTTCGTTGGAACGCGCAGCAAGCAAATTGAACGTGCGCATACGACCATAAAGGTTTTTTTTATTCGTTTTGACCCTTAGGGATTTTTTGTACCATGCCCACCGATAAACCGAATCTCCACGATATCGATATTTAACCTTGATTAGCTTACCATCAACAAACATCGCGCCCCTTACGTTCTCGTATCCCGACTGAGGCATATGGGACTCTAGCTGCTTTATTTTTGTTTTTGGTACATATAACCTCAGCGGTTTTAATGTGGACTCATCAAGTACCAACCGATTAAGTTCCGCTCGTAAACGTTGCCATAGTATCTTGAGTTCATACTGTCCAATAGCTGTAAGCTCCATTTCTCCACCTGGGTTAGCCTCAGTACCGGTGTAACGAACGGCAAATGTATAGAACCGCTCTGTAGTTGCGAAAAACCAGTAACCACCGACTACCGTAATAGGCAGTGTAATTAGCCATGACCAAAGAAAAATTCGAGCAATCATTCTCTGTTAATCTCCCGTCATCCGGGAATGTATTGCGTCAACCTGAGCGCGAAACTTTAAGGTGACGGACCGAGTTTCATTATTAGTAGACCCAAGTAAGTGCATCAACGAAATTCTCACATGGCTCTCTTCATCACCCACAGAATAAAACCAATCACCCTGCCGATACATATATCGACTTTGAATTTCGTCTGGTTCAATTTTGTATTGCGTACCTGAAAGACTGATAGAAAACTCGGATACTGAAATACCTGAAACAGCCGCTGGAAATAAATTTATTGTTGAACTCGATTCCGGAATACTAAACTCTACAGCACACCTTCCTTGCTCACATTCAGCAATCGAAAAACCTTTTTCACCATTGTTTCGTTTTAACTTTCGATGACTCTTAGCATTAGTTACCTGATCAACAATAGATCCAAGACTTGCCCACATTTTTGACAGCTCGAAACTATATAAATTATCTCCAGCCTTGCCTAAATACCACGACGCCACGTCACGAGACTTACGACGCCATTCCAGCCGCCAGTTATCAGTAGTAAGCTTTCTTAATCTTTTAAGTAGTTCAACCTCTAATTCAGATTGATTTTTCTCCGCAGCGATTCTGGCATTAAATTTCAGAAGCTCAAAATTATCTGGAAATAATTGTAACCCTCGTTCTAAACCTGCAATTCCTTGTTGTTTTCGATCATGCGTGTAACGCAAAGATTCGAACCAGAACGCCATGGCATCCACATCTCTGAGATCCTGTTGCAACCAATAATCTGCCCACTGCTGCATCGAGTCATAATCCGAGTTACTTTCGAAATGATTCACTAATACTGCCATCATTTTCCGCTTCGCTGGCCAAGCACGATCACTTCGACTAATAGATCGCCAAGTATTGTTCTCGAGTTTCTTAATTAGATTCTGAATTCCTCCCTGAGTAGCCGACGCAATCGTTTAGCTTGCGTCATCCCGGACATTTTTAGAATAAACTGAAATCCATTGTTTACCTATAGCATTGGGTACAAGCGGTATAAAACTCCATATTAGCGTCAACCCCAAAAAAAATAGAGCGGAAACTAGCAAGACAGTATTTGAGAAGAATTTCATTTTTCGTTGAGAATTCAACAACTGACGAAACCAATTCCAGCTAGATGAAATCATCAGGTGACTATTCTAGGTAATGGCGGATGATAATCACTTCTTTCTTTTTCAGCATTTAAATCAAAAGATTTCAAGGTTTTGATCCAACAAGAGTTTTTCGTCATTCGTTCAAAGAAACCTACAAAGAATGGGTAATGGTAGAGCATTACATCAATATTTCTCATCGTCAGGAAAGTAAATATTGCTGTTTGATTGCAGTCAAAAAACCTAAACCAAAGAAATTTCTTCGTTTTTTACCTAATTTTGCTAAATATCCTTCTCACCCAGAGACTTTAAACACAGATTATAAACCAAGCTGAGTCTATGTGGTAAATGCCGCCAAACTAACTACCCATTACCACGCGCACTTTCTTTGCTCAACGAAATCCGTTAGTGCTTGTAGTGTTCTTGGCATAACTGACTCGCCGAAACTAATTCGGAAATAATCTTTATATTCACTGACATCATCCATGAACGCATAAGCCGGTTTTATTGATACACCCGCCTGCGCCAATTGCTCACCAAGCTCTTCAGATGTTAACGGGCCTTTGAATTTTACAAACCCAACGGTACTGGCGGTGGGTCGAACCCACTCAAATAGGTCTGAATATTTTTCTATGAACGTATCCAATAACTGAAGATTCTTCTTAATGATTGTTAGGTTTTTCTTGAGGATAGTACCGCTTGCACGCAAAGTCATGATAGCCTGAATCTCGCTCGCTCTACTCGGACATGCTGTACCAAAATACTGAATATCCACCAGTTTTTGTTTGAGGTCTAAATCTTGCAGCGCCAGCCAGCCTATAGTGATACCGCATGCACCCCAAGGTTTAGACATTGTGCACGCACTAATACCTCCTGAGTAGAGATCTGCCATCGCAGGCAGTCTGTCATCTTCGTTATGCTCCAATAAACGATAAGCTTCATCCGACAGTATAGTGATTTGATTATCTCGGGCTATCTCTACCAGTTTTTGCTGAACATCTGGCTTCATTAATGTACCCGCAGGATTAAACGGTTCATTAATCACAATATATTTTGTATCCTGCTCTATCGCCGCAATGACATCATTGGGGTCTATTTGCCATTTATTTTGCGCATATAGTTTAATTTTAGTGATTCTGCTCAACGCATGATCCGGTGCTTGCTGAACGGATTGATAACCAGGTGTAAATACAATTGTATGGCTATCACTACCAACAACTGCATAGGCAGCAGTTTGAATCGCAACTTGCCCACCGGGGAAAATTAAAATGTTCTCAGCATTTATTTTTTCTCCATAAAATTTAGCTACCTCTTCACGAAGATCAAGACTCCCACCATTAGGCGTATAACCCAATGCGTGAATATTATATTCGTGCACCAATTCCTCATCGCCACGAGCTAACGTTAAATTTATTAACTCTTCGTTGGTAAGAGGTTCGGAAAATGAATTGGAGAAGCTGTAAGGCAGTCCGCCGGTTACTTTTTTGTGTTTCTTAGACCAGGGTTCTTTATAACTCATGATTATTTATTCTTGTCTGGAAATTGTTGAACAATGATGTGCCAGTGCTAAACACACAGCCTGCTTCCACCAGGCTTAGAAATCGCAAATTATGCCGATTTACCCAATATCTCCAAGGCTTGCTTATGTATCCGTAGATCACCAGACGCAATGAACCGAGACCCCGAAGATAACGTTAAAGGCTCGCCTTGCCAATCTGAAATAACACCACCTGCATTATTGATTATGGGAACTAATGCCATGTAATCATGAATATCATGGGCGGCTTCGAAAGCCACATCGATATAGCCATGAGCAACTCGCCCATAGGCATGGCACCCACCGCCAAAGATTAAAAACTCAACAGCCCCTTTTATACGATTGTACGCGGCAAGATCCGTCGTGGAAGGTTCAAAGTAAAGAGGCGAACTTGTATGAGCAAACGCTTTATTCAAAGATTTACACGGGCGTGAAAAAATTGCTTTTCCGTTTAAGGTTGTGCCGTGGCCATCCACACCGATCCATCGTTCCTCGGTGATAGGACTATCCATAACGCCCAGTACAGGAGCACCACGCCACGTTAATGCGATCAGGGTACTGAATGTAGGCAACCCGGCAATAAACGCCATCGTCCCATCAATTGGGTCAACTACCCAAATGTAATCCGAATCCGGATTCACCGTGTCAAACTCCTCTCCAACAATGCCATGTGCAGGGAATGCTTTCCCTATTGCTTCACGAATCGCACGCTCAACCTTCTTATCAATGGGCGTAACCGGGGTTGCATCCGACTTAACCGTTACGTCACGTGGTTGATATATTTCTTCACGAATAATTGCGCGAGAAATGTCAGCAAAACATTCTGCATCTTTGACAAATTGGGCGGCATTCATTTTGATGTTCTCAAGATAATTTACTAACTACATGAAAATTGACAGAGACTCTGGTCCAGCCTTATTAGTGACTAAGGATCTGATTTAGGAATGTTCTAGTTCTCTCGTTCTTCGGATTGTCGAAGAACTCTGTTGGTTTCGCTTGCTCAACAATTTCCCCTTCGTCCATAAAAATAATTCTATCCGCTACGGATCGTGCAAACCCCATTTCATGGGTAACACAAATCATTGTCATACCGTCTTTGGCAAGATCTACCATAACGTCCAGTACTTCATTGATCATCTCGGGGTCAAGTGCAGACGTCGGCTCATCAAATAATATAATTTCCGGCTTCATGCACAGTGCACGGGCAATCGCCACCCGTTGTTGCTGCCCTCCGGAAAGCTGAATTGGATATTTATCAGCCTGCTCGGGAATTTTAACTCGCTCCAGGTAGTGCATCGCAACGTCCCGAGCCTCGGCTTTTGGAGTTTTTCTCACTAATTGCTGAGCAATCATCAAATTCTTTGCGATGGTCATATGAGGAAATAGGTTGAAACTCTGAAAAACCATGCCAACTTCTCGTCGCACGGCGTCTATATCCTCGACCTTATCCGTGAGCTCAATATCATCAATAATTATCTGCCCGCTATTATGCTTCTCCAGACGATTGATGCATCGAATCAACGTAGATTTTCCAGAACCGGATGGCCCGCAGATGACGATTCGCTCTCCCTTATGTACTTCAAGATCAATATTTTTCAGCGCCTGAAAGGAACCGAAAAATTTATTCACCTTGACCATTCTAATAGAGGCCTTAGTAGTGTTATCGCTCACGCTATTCCTCTCGCCTGGTGTAACGACCCAGGTATCTTTCAATTAAACCAAAGAGCTTTTGTATGCCAAAAGTAAAGATCATATATACAATCGCTAGAGATATAAAAACTTCGTAGGGTGCATAAGTATCTGCCACAATAGTTCGTGCAATTCCGGTCATGTCAGTAATAGTGATTGTACTGGCTAGTGCCGTAGACTTCAGTAAGCTGATGACATCATTACTATAAGCAGGTAACGATATACGAGTGGCTAATGGAGTCGTGATGTAAATAAATTTTTGTCGGGCCGACATACCCAATGCGGAACCGGCTTCGAGTAATCCTTTATCTACACCTAACACACCACCGCGAAGAATCTCGGATACATATGCACCCGTATTAAGAGTTAGCGCGAGGATGGCACAACCTGTAGGTTCGCGTAAAATCTCCCAGAAAATGCTGTCACGGATAGCATCAAACTGCGGCAGCCCGTAATAAATAATAAATATCTGCACCAATATTGGTGTACCGCGGAATATATAAATATAAACCTGAGCGATCCAATCCAGATAAAACTTGCCACTGATTCTCATTAGCAACAATAATATTGCGAGCACCAACCCAAGAAAACCAGATACCAATAGCAGCTGTAATGTTATCCCAAAGCCAGATAACATCTTAGGTAAGCTATCAAGAATTAAATTCCAATCAAAGCTCATCTTACGTTTACCGTCGTACGTTTACCATATTTTTCAATGCCCATAACGGATATTGTGATGAGTGATGAGAAACCTAAGTAGATAAGTCCTACTACTATGTACATAGTAAAGGGCTTGCCGGTAACGGTAATTGCCTGTTTTGCAACAAACAGCGTTTCATTCAAACCTATGATAGAAATAAGCGCAGTATCCTTTATGAGCGACAGCATATGGTTGCCAAATGGAGGCAGCGCAATGCGCCACATCTCGGGAATACGTATATAGACGAAGGTTTGAAGAGGGGACATACCGAGCGCTCGGGCCGCTTCGATACTGCCAGGATTAACTCCTAAAAAAGCACCACGGAATGTTTCTGTAGCGTAGGAACCTACGATAAGCGCGATAGCAATTGTTCCTGCCCAGAAAGGTGGGACATCCACAAATCGAATTTCGGGGTTAAATATCTGCGCTATAGCTGTTAAGGCAATTGCTGAGCCAAAATATAGTAAAAGTATTACCAGAATCTCTGGTGTGCCTCGAAAAACTACCGTATAAGCATTAGCAAGCTTTTGTGCTATCCGGCTATCCGAAAGTTTAGCGCCCGCGCCAATTAGCCCAAACAGAACCATTAACGATAGAGATGCAAAGAACACCTTGGCGACGATAACAGCGCCCCATAAGTAATCGTCCCACCAACCAGTTAGCACCTCCAAATTATTTCCCCACTGGTAGTGAATTCGGAATATTTATAATTACATAAAGTAACGAGCGGTAAGACGTATCTTACCGCTCTAAACAAATTAACTACCCCATTCGTCCTTATGAAGTTTGAATGGAAAAATCTTCTTTGCAAAGGTCTCTAAATCGCCTGAGTTGATCAATTGTTTCAACGCACCATTTAGTTTATCTTTTAGCTCTGGCTGACCTTGACGTAAGCCAATACCAACTCCGATACCAAAGTATTTCTCTTCATCAACAACTGGGCCTTTAAACTCATATGCGGCTCCGTCTTCTTTTGCCAAGAACTTAAGATGCGCTTTCATCGGATTTGTCATGATGACATCCACACGACCGTTTTTAAGATCTAGGTAAAGTGCTTCAGAGCTATCATACAAAACAACATCTGCATCAGGAAGTTGTTCTTCGAACCAGCTTGAATAGGTAGTTGCTCGTTCCAAACCAACCTTTACGCCATTAAAATTTGCTGCAATAGGATTGCCGGCATCATCAAATAAATTAACTTCGGTTTTCTTAGCACCAACTATCTGACCTGTTGAGAATCGATATGGTCCAGAGAAATCAATTTTCTCCATACGTTTTTCGGTAATTGACATTGACGCAATGATTAGATCAAATTTGTTTGCCAAAAGAGCGGGTATCATTCCATCCCATTCCTGACAAACGTATTCGAATTCCGCGCCAATTATTTCAGCGACGCCTTTTGCAACATCGACATCATAACCTGCTAATTCACCATCAGCTGTTTTGTAATTAAATGGTGCATAAGTACATTCCATGCCTACACGAAGCGTTTCCGCAGATGCATTCATAGAACTGAACATAGCAACGGCCCCTATTGCCATTAGCTTGATTGAATTTACTTTCATTTTGGTCTCCAAAGGATATGTGAAACGGGTTTATAAATTAAGTAATTTGATAATTACGTCGCGTTATCTTACTCTTAATTTCGGATTCCTCAAAGCATCGTGAATCTATATAAACCGAATTAGTTAAGATTATCACTTACCAATGTAATGGTGTATTAAGAGTTGTGTGGATAACTACTTACTGTTTGCACCGATTTCTGTTTAAATTCAGCAATCAGTTTTACATACAGAACAAGTAAATTACTAGAGTTAACTCCTAATGATTAAATACGTCAGCACTCGGGGTGGCATAGCCCCGGTAGCCTTCGATGAGGCCGTATTAAGCGGTTTTGCTTCTGATGGTGGATTGTTTGTTCCTGAAACAATTCCAAAAATCAGCCAAGCCCAATTACAAAGCTGGTCCAGTTTGAGCTACATAGATTTGGCATTCGAACTATTATCGCTTTTTATTGATCGCTCGATCATCCCAGCAGCTGATCTAAGAAAACTATTAAGTGATAGCTACGGGTCGTTTGAGAGCCCGGATGTTATTAATATGGTGCCGTTGGGTGATGAGCATCAAGTTTTCATTATGGAATTATTTCATGGGCCGACTCTTTCCTTCAAGGATGTCGCCATGGGGTTTCTAATAAATGTACTTGATTATCTATTAGATAAAAGAGGCGAACATCTTTCCATAGTACTTGCCACAACCGGCGATACGGGTCCTGCAGCCGCATGGGCTTCTGCAGGAAAGAAGACTATTGACTGCTGGCCATTGTATCCTCGCGGCATGATCACTGAAGAGCAAGAGCGGCAGATGACAACCCTAAACGCCGATAATGTTCATCCAGTAGGTGTGGAAAACTGTCTGGACGGTGGTGACGACCTGGATTTTGTTGTGGCACAGTTATTTGCAGATAGTGACTTAAAAGAAAAGTTAAATCTCTCTAGTGTCAATTCGATTAACTGGTGCAGAGTTATGGTTCAGTCGGTCCACTACTTTTATGGTTATTATCGGGCGGTAGATCAGATTGGTGATGAAGTCGTCTTTTCTGTGCCAAGTGGTGCATTCGGAAATTTATTTGGTGGCTACCTTGCCCGATCCATGGGCTTGCCAGTGAAAAAATTTATCTGCGCCAATAACGTCAATCAAGCATTGCATACCGTTTTTTCTACCGGCGTACTCGCAAAAAAAGATCTGGTTCAAACCTTGTCGTCTGCAATCGATATAGTTGTACCTTACAACTTTTGGCGTTATCTATATTTTTCCTTAGGGTGTGATAGTAAAAAATTGAAAAGCTGGATGGATGAGTTTAAAACAAACGGCGAAGTAAAACTTGATGCAGAACTTCTCGCGTCTATTCAAAGCGGGTTCGCTTCAATAGCTGTTTCTGATTCTGAAACGAAAGCATCTATTAAGGACACATTCGAGAAACATAATGGCTACCTCTTAGACCCACATACTGCTGTAGCCTTAGTAGCGGCGAATAATCTAAAAGATAGTTTGGCACAGGAGTCGAAGATTATTTGTTTAGCTACAGCGCATCCTGCCAAGTTTCCTGAAATAACTCGTGAAAGTCTTGAATTAACATCCAATCTGCCAGAACAAGGCAAACACGTGTCTTTGGAAAGAGCGAGCAAGGTCTGTCAAAACTTACGACTATGTGATGTAAAAAATCTACAGTTCGCCTTGGTTACTGCTATGACTACTCACTCGAAAGTATCACCATAGTAAATTTCGTAATAATCATCTCTTTTAAGGATTAAATGAATACTGCGAATAGTAGAGTAGTTTACAACCTTGCTTGGACCACAGAATAGGCTGGCTTCATTTCTGACTATAAACGCCATTATCCATAGAGAATTAGTTAGTTGGCCATAATTAAAAATTATCATCTCAAGAAAAATAATAAATTTTATTAAATAGCACAAAACCTATATAAGTATGGGTAAGACAAACAGCTAAAAAACAACAGGAAAGATAAACATGACCGAAAGTAAATGCCCTTTTAACCATAGCGCCGGCGGTACTACTAATCGGGAATGGTGGCCAAATCAATTACGTTTGGAAATCTTGCGCCAACACTCATCCGACTCAAACCCTATGGGGAAAAACTTCAATTATGCACAAGCGTTTAGTAGTCTCGATCTTGATGCAATAAAACAAGATCTTAGGGATTTAATGACAGATTCCCAAGAATGGTGGCCTGCGGATTTTGGTCATTACGGACCCTTATTTGTGCGCATGGCTTGGCACAGTGCCGGAACCTACCGAACCAGTGATGGGCGCGGTGGTGCAGGTAATGGGAATCAACGATTTGCGCCACTTAATAGTTGGCCGGATAATGGGAATCTGGATAAAGCTCGCCGTTTGCTATGGCCAATCAAGCAGAAATACGGGAATAAGATCTCCTGGGCCGACTTGTTTATTCTAACTGGCAACGTAGCGCTGGAATCTATGGGCTTTAAGACCTTTGGTTTTGCTGGAGGGCGCGAAGACGTTTGGGAATCTGAAAAAGATATTTACTGGGGAAAGGAAAAGGAGTGGCTTACAGATGAGCGTTATGCTGGGGACCATGAAGCACTTGAAACACCCCTTGCCGCGGTGCAAATGGGTTTAATCTATGTTAACCCAGAAGGCCCTAACAGTAATCCAGATCCTCTCTCTGCCGCAACAGATATACGAGAGACCTTTGCACGTATGGCAATGAACGATGAAGAAACCGTCGCCCTGATTGCCGGAGGACACACATTTGGTAAAGCCCATGGAGCAGGTGACGCAGCGCAAGTTGGTCCTGAGCCCGAGGCAGCATCAATTGAAGAACAGGGATTTGGTTGGCGAAATAGCCAAGGCAGCGGCAATGGTGGTGACACCATAACCAGTGGGTTAGAAGTAACCTGGACCTCAACGCCAACAGAATGGAGCAATGGCTTTTTCTCCAATCTGTTTGGCTACGAATGGGAACTTAGCAAAAGTCCTGCGGGAGCCCATCAATGGACTACAAAGGATGGTGCTGGTCATGACACAATTCCTGATGCACATGACAAAGACCTCCGTCATGCACCAACCATGCTAACCACCGATTTGGCACTACGGTTTGATCCTGAGTATGAAAAAATCTCCCGTCGTTTTTACGAAAACCCAGCAGAATTTGCTGAAGCGTTCGCCCGTGCTTGGTTCAAGTTAACGCATCGCGATATGGGGCCACGAGCACGTTATCTTGGAACCGATGTGCCGGCCGAAGTACTTATTTGGCAAGATCCTATTCCAGCATTAGACCATCAATTAATAAATGATGACGATGTCGCTTTACTAAAAGTAGAAATATTGGAATCGGGCTTATCTGTTTCCGAACTAGTTTCAACTGCATGGGCATCTGCGTCGACCTTTCGTGGCTCGGATAAGCGCGGCGGTGCAAATGGCGGTCGTTTACGACTTTCCCCACAGAAAGATTGGGAGGTAAACGAACCTGAGCGACTATCAACAGTAATTCGAATCCTCGAAAACATTCAGGTAAGGTTTGGCAAGAAAGTTTCTATCGCCGACCTAATTGTATTAGCAGGTTGCGCTGGTGTCGAAAAAGCGGCGAAGAATGCAGGCTACGAGGTAACCGTTCCATTTACGCCGGGTCGTACGGATGCGTCTGCTGAGCAGACAGATATTGAATCTTTCGATGTAATGGAGCCCATAGCAGATGGCTTTAGAAATTATCAAAAAACCAAATACTTTGTATCTGCAGAGGAACTCTTGCTGGATAGGGCACAATTGCTCACGCTTACGCCCTCCGAAATGACTGTTATGATAGGAGGCATGCGTGCACTGGGTGCTAATTTCAGTCAATCAAACACCGGAGTCCTTACAAACAAAGCCGCAACATTAACTAACGATTTTTTCGTTAATCTTCTAGACATGAGCACAAGCTGGAAGCTGACTTCTGCTGATAATCAACTTTTTGAAGGACGAGATCGCGTTACCGGCGAACACAAATGGAATGCTAGTCGTGTTGATCTTGTATTTGGCTCAAACTCAGAGCTCCGTGCTATTGCAGAAGTTTATGCTACGTTAGATGCTAATGAAAAATTTGTAACCGACTTTATAGCAACATGGGACAAAGTAATGAATCTGGATCGGTTTGAACTCGTCTAGTTTCAGGAGAGTGTTATGAGTAAAGTTACATACCTAAACATACGGGCTAGTAATAATTTCTAGGTTTTCTGAGGTGTCTCAGGCTCGCTTGAAACACCTTGTTAATGCGCGGGAATTGATGCTCAGACCCTCATAAGAAATCTCCATCAACATAGAACCACTGATCATCTTCCTTAACAAAATGACTGTTTTCATGCAGGCGATGGGCCTTACCGTCTATTTTAAACCGCGCGACATACTCAACATCACCAGTTTCATCATTGTGCATGCCTTTACTGGTACTTTTAATCGTCAATCCTATCCATTGTTGCTTTGAGTTAAAGCCTACTCTTGATGGACGACGCGTTGGATGCCAAGTGCTTCGTAAATAATCTTCCAGTTGCTGAACAAATGCGGAGTATCTTGAACGCATAAGTTGCTCAGCTGTTTGCGCCGAGCTTGCACCGCTTACAATTGGTTCGCAACATTGCTCGTAAGGTAGTTTGTTCGTGCAATAACATTCATTTTTCATCAGTAAGGTTTCGGTTTCCGCTATGATTAGTTCTCATTTTATATAGTGTAAAGTGATTCACTCATGACCACATTTACTATTGCCGCCTTTTTACTATTTATAACCCCAGGTCCCGGAGTGTTATCAGCAGCCGGTGTGGGCGCAGCCTATGGTCGTTCCGCTGGATTTCGTTATATTCTAGGTTTATTTCTTGGCAACAATATCGTTGCGTTAGCAGCAGTTAGCGGTTTGGCTGCCATACTCTTCACCATTCCGTTAATTCGAACTATTCTATTACTCGCCTCTATTATGTATCTCGGCTTTCTGGCATTTCGTATCGCATTCGCCGGTTCAACCATTGCTTTTATTACCAATAAAAAACAACCTGGTGTACTTACCGGTATCACCCTACAATTTATCAATCCTAAGGCATATGCGGTAAATACAACGCTTTTCGGAGGATTTGCGTTTAGTGGTGTATCACTCACCAACGAAATTCTACTAAAATTTCTAATTCTTAACCTAATCTGGATTCCGGTTCATTTCCTATGGGTCTACGCGGGACTAGCATTGCGTAAGTTAGAACTCTCCCCGCTAATTCAGCGGAGAATCAATTATTTTATGGCGGCATCAATGCTCGTGGTACTTGCGTTGGCCTCAAGCTCAATGCTTTAGGCTACTACGAGTCCTGCAAAAATGGATAAGTAGGAATCAAACAGGTTTCTTGTTCCTAATTTTCGATCCTCATGCCTGAATAACATGATGTGGCTGAAAACCCTGCAAAACCGCATAAGGCGCCGCAGTGGGATCAAACTCTAGATCCAATTCCACACGATCAAATCCACATCGTTGAAACAAACTTAACTGCTGAGGAAGAATATCGCCAACCGCAATAAGTACTCCATCGTAACGATAACGACGACGCAATGAATGACCCATGCTGAAAATACGCCCGTCAGTAAAAGATACTACTTGTATCGATATAGTTGAAAAATTCTCTACGTCTGTGGATAAAGTGCGCAACGAGATATCAATCGGGGCACGCAATTGCAAACTTCGCCTGGGATGTGCATCACGCCAAACGAGTAGCTCCTTACGACGATCTTGCCAGTCCTGCCAACCGACTGAAAGACGATCACGGAGACGAACGACAGTTGCATGATTAGTTAAGGAAAGTTTTTCCAGGTGTGCGAGATTAGCCATATACGGCCTCCTTAAAAGGTTTAATGCCGAGACGGCGATATGTTGTTAAAAAAGACTCATCAGAATTACGATTATCGATGTAAGTTTTGAATTTGCGGGGTAGTAACGCAAACCCCAGCAGCTGATCCGACAAAAATTCACCATAAGGTATTGCCATACGTAGCATCGGCGTTTGCCGTTCGACATACAGACCATTTAACGGTCGCAATGTCCTAAGGTGATCATCCGACAACAATCCATAAAAAAAACGATTAGTCTGTCGGCAGAACTCATCGACTCGACCATGAACAACGACTTTATCGTTACTTGAATATTGATGCATGTCCAACACTCTCCGGTAAAAAATTAAAACAACTAAAAAGCTAGCGAGTTTTGGGGAGTGCGGTATCGGGGTAGACCTTGTCGGTCTAATCGTGGGAAGTGATTTTTAACTTACAACGCACGAACGACACTCCCCCTGCTACACAAATAGCAGAGACAGCAACAACAGAGTGTCGTTAACATTGATCGGAATGTATTACAAATTAACATGAAACACAGATTAGCAATATTTTCCATATATACAAGCATATATTTAATAAAAACAAAAATATTTCTAATATATTTAAAAAATAAGTAAATTTTTCTATTAATACAACCATTTCCTTTACATAATATTTTAAATTATGAAAAATAAATGATCACTTAGGTATTTGGTTAATTTCCTATCAAACCCAGACTCATAACATTATGATCTACTATGCAAAATTGCCGACAACAATCGGATGGATGCGACGTAAGAATAATCGTTAAATCCACGCATCTATTTATGAAAGAGATTATTTTCATGTTCATGCTATCTAAACAAGAAATGTACGAAGCGGTTGCTAACAAAGATTGTAATTATGATGAGAAGTTTTACTACGGTGTCGTTACAACCGGTATTTATTGCAAACCCTCATGTGCTTCACGTAGCGCAAAACCGGAAAACATCCGCTTTTTCCCTACTGTTGCTAGCGCAATGCTCGCAGATTTTCGCCCCTGTAAACGCTGCAGCCCGCATAGCGAAAATACCGGTGTTACGCGATTGATAAACGTCGCGCGTCATATTGAAGAAAATTTCGATCAGTCGCTAACGCTCGAAAATTTAGGGAAATTAGCGGAATTATCTCCGTCCAGACTACAACGACTTTTCAAAAAGGCATTTGGAGTTTCGCCCAGAGCCTACCAGGATGGCATTCGCATGCAACATTTTAAGACATCACTCAAGCAAGATGACAACATCACCGACGCCATTTTCTCATCAGGGTTCGGCTCGGTTAGTCGTGTATATGGGCAAGCTAAGCGAAACATTGGTATGACACCGTCTGCATACCGAGCAGGGGGTTATAAAGAATCCATTACGTACACTAATCTGACCACTGCATTAGGCTGTATGACAGTCGGCGCTACGGATAAAGGGATTTGCTTTGTGCAATTTGGAGCCAGCAAAGAAGAACTCCTGAACATGCTTGAGAAAGAATTCCCTAAGGCCGATATTCATCCGTCAACCACACGTGACTCCCATGAACTCGACCGATGGACAATCGCTCTAGATAAGTACCTTAGCGAAGGTGCACCACGACCAGACTTGCCCTTGGATATGCGTGGTACGGCTTTCCAAATGAAGGTCTGGAATCTTTTGTTAACCATACAAGAAGGTGAAGTATTGAGCTACAGGCAACTAGCAACCCGAATCGATCAGCCTAAAGCCGCTCGAGCAGTAGCCTCAGCATGCGCCAAAAACCGAATTGGCGTGCTGATCCCTTGTCATCGCATTATTAGAGGGGATGGAACACTCGGAGGGTATCGATGGGGTATGGATCGAAAACAGACGTTGCTTAACGCAGAGAAAAAAAAGCGTCTACTGTCACCCAATCCTTAATTAAAAATGCAATCTGGAAAGTATAAATTTAATTCTCACCATCCGCACCGCCAGAACCAGCATGATCATCGACAACATCGCTCGGATGGGTTATCTCGCCATCCATAGATCCAGGATCACCATCGGTATAGCCACCAGAATGAAAACACAGCCATTTACCCTGACGTGCACCGTTAAAAAGCGCACCACCCAAAACTAATGATAATAAACCTAATAAAACCGAATCATTTAAAAAAAACATGATTGCACCGACGATGACTCCCACTCCAAGTAATTTTTGGATTATAACCATCTTCGTAATTCTCTCGTTTGTACTTAAGTAGCGACTTTTCGTTTACTGTAACCGGTTAAATTGACTATGCTAAATTCGCAAAATTAGCTTATTTAACTGTAATACCCGATCAATAAGCCCATGACGAATGAGCCAACCGGTTCTGTCACTAATCTTAATCAACATAACAAAGGGAAAGGCGTCGCTCAGAATCTTCGCGCTTAGCTCTCCCTTTTTTAGCGGAGATTAGCTGAATCAACCGATACGTTCTAAAGTGAAACCAAAGCCTGTCGCAACCGACCCGCTTAACTTAGTAATCTGCCAGTAGTCACCATCTGCTGCAGCTTTAGTCCCGCCTTCTGTTTGTCCGAACTTTGTTCCTTTGACCAACAATAAGCGACATTTTAAGCTTGTGTTGTACGAGTCAGTAGCGGCGTCAAATAGCTCTTGACCAAGACTAATATTAAGAGCGGAATCACCGTTTTCTTTACTCAGCGCCGGAACATACTTTATGAACACACCATCTGTGTGCTCATAAATATTATTCTCTTTGTCTAGATGGTCAATCTCAGCAGTATAGATATAACATTCATCTGACTTTGCAACCCAAGAATACATACTCCTTTGCTTTGCATTAAAAATAGCAAAAGCAGCTTTAAGACCGGCAATCCATTTAATCTTCTTTGTGGGATTAATCTTAAGTTCCTCTCTATTTTGAGCGACTAATGCCGCATACATGGATGAGCGCGGCTAAAACAGCACAAACACAGACTTAGTGTTGAACATATATCGCTTTGCTAACGTGTAAATATATCACTTATTTGACACTAACTTTGGAATTCGATTCACACATCATACCACCAGACGTTTTTAAAGCGCACCTAAACTGGACATACCTTTAAACATAAATGATATGACCTGTCATAGTGAGGTGGTCTTTTCTAGGCTTTACCAACGAAAGAAATGCCCTGATGACTCACTATCACAAATTTTTACTTGACGCTTCAATTTCTTTTTTAAACTACGACAGTAAGTCGTGACACCCGATAAGTCAGCGGGCACCACAGCTTCATCATGACCTTTCTCAAGTCTCATGAGAAAATTTGTCCTTTCACCCGGTTGGCGTTACGACCAAAATAGGTCTATCAGTTTTTAATCTCTCGCATTGATGTTAGGTGACGTCGTAAGATAGTGTCTATTCGTAAAATATTTAGGTAAATTAGTATTAAACATTCGCCTAAACCCTATATCACTCTGTCTAAACTGTTTTGCTGGTCTCCATGACGCACGAATAATATAAAAATAAACTCACTTAGTCTGCTATCTCGTTGGAATACTCAGTACCGCTTCCATGTTTAAAGGTGGGAGGATACCCTTCTTCTCTGACAACTGGGTTTTTAATAAAGTGCATACTGAATCATTTTACGTCTTCGTGCGACACATACAGGATGACTTAATCTCAACATCTGTTTTTAACAGGGCATTAACTAACTCAGGTTCCAGATCAGCCAACAATTCATCTTCGCCACGTTGTTTTAAACATTCTACAAGCCCATGTAGTGCCCACACATTATGCGGGTGCTGAGCACAACGCTGTAATTTATTATTCAACCCCAAATCTGTCCGATACACATCTTCCGCTTCGGTAAAATATCCCTGTTCCATTAATAATGCGGCAAGAGCATGCCGTGGCGGATGCATCCAGGCCCAAGGCTCAGTGTATTCGAGATTGTCATCAAGCTCTACACTCTCGCGCAGATGCACAAATGCCTTGTCGTAATTCCCTTGGTGATAGGCCATTTCACCATCTAGCATGTTTTCTCCGATTGCCAGAATACTTGCAGCTGTATTATTAAAAAAACTTCGATCACTTGGCAGGTGCTTAAAAGACTCGTGAAAAGACTGGCGTTGCAGATTTGCCTCTTCGAACAACCCCAACGTGGCAAAGGCTATACCCTTTGCATAGTGATGCATAGCAGTAGATACACAATATAATATTGGATCAACCGGCATAGGAGTATCAACAATATCCTGCCATCGGCCAAAACGGATCAGAACATGCATCTTCATAGAATAATAACCTTCCATGGTTACTGCTAGCTGAGGCTTACTTTTAACACTGAGCACTTCAGTAGTTAAGGTTTGGCACATTTTTTCAGCGGCTTCTATAGCAGAAGTATATTGACCAAGAAACATACAGGTATACATTTGCATGTGCAGATCATGACAACGAGCCGAGGTATAAAAATTAAAAGCTCCGGCATAATCCACATACATATCATCTGCCCTTATAGACTTAATACTCGCAATTTTCGACTTTTCATACTGCCCGCATAACGCATAAATATGCGCCGGCATATGATTCATGTGACCGGCATCCGGGCACATTGTCCCCAACAGGTCGGCCGAACGCATCGCACGTTCCGGCTCATTCGACATTTCCAGAATATGAATATGTAAATGCAATATGGCAGGATGCTGGGTAGCACCTTGTTTATCCCGAGTCGCAATGGAATGCTCGCATACTTCAAGTGCTTCGTATGTATCGGCACCGGCCGGGGGAATACCTGTTTTCACATCCCATAATTTCCAAGGTGTGCGCGTTATTAATGCTTCGATAAAAAGTGCGGCTACATCATGATCATCGGGGAAACGTTTATATACTTTACGCATAGCATCACTGTATCCTTTATCCCAATTATCAAAATCTTCTGGGGATACAGGATGAGGCTTCTGAAACCGAAACGATAGTGCTTCGACCAATGCATTCTCAAGCGCCGACGCGCTAGCGGCATATTGCCGTGCTTTTTGAATCTGCTCGTAACAAAATTTTGTGCATTCAGTGGACTCTTCTTCACCAAAATGACGCCAAGGAAGATTATAAAAAGGACCGGCGGCATAGGCAATTCCCCAATAAGCCATAACACACTGAGGATCATACTCTAGTGCTTTTTGAAAACAGGCGACACCTTCTTCCTGGTTAAACCCAAAACACCAATTTAAACCACGATCAAACCATAGCTGTGCTTCTTTTGATGTAGTCGAAACGGGTTTGCGATGTGAACCTAAATCAAAGTAACTCATAACTTACGCTGCAACTCCGAGGTGGTAATACCGGCGAAAATAAACAATCGCTCAACCGTATTAGTTTATATAGGTGTTTTATACACTCTAATTTATCTCACAAACATTGTCTTCTATAAAGCATCACCTTTATGTCACAAACACTCGTCCTAGAATGTCTCGAGCATACTGGCTGCCATCCCATGTTCGATTGAAGCACCGATCAATTTGATACACTTAGATAATCTGCTAGACGATAAACACTTGGTACTATATGAATCTGCTTATACGCAAATCCTCTCTCGATGATCTAACCAACATTAAACGATGCGCCATTGCGGCCTATTCAGTATACATAGAACGAATCGGTAAAGACCCCGCACCAATGATTGCTGATTTTGCTACCGCTATTTCTAGCCATACGCTCTATATCGCCACTCTGGCTTCACAATTTGCGAGTTTCGTTGTTTTCTTTCCACGGGGAGATCATCTACATCTAGAAAACATTGCTGTATATCCTAAGTTACAAGGCAAGAAGATCGGCTATAGTCTCATCAAATTTGTTGAGGACACCGCACAAAAAAAACATTTATTCGCTGTTGAGCTTTATACGAATGCAAAAATGTATGAAAACCTCAGTCTCTACCCACGCTTGGGTTACGTCAAGATTGGCGAACATGTTGAGGATGGATTTGAACGTGTCTATTTTCGTAAAGAACTGCCATAAAATAATTCTGCTTGCCAACAATCTAGCCCTGTATCATTACACTCTGCTACGTGACATCAATTGTTTCACGCCCATTATCCTTTACATTACCATGAGCTCATTATGCAGTTTCGCCAGGCCACATTAGAAGATGAATCACAAGTACTTGCACTAAATACCGCATCGATATGGGCT
>Ga0213861_10001553_pt1 | contig 20188 bp, 16 predicted proteins | sample PICome_4_FD_160110 | JGI IMG/M metagenome (GOLD analysis project Ga0213861, IMG submission 160110) | Coastal seawater microbial communities near Pivers Island, North Carolina, United States - PICO131 | ecosystem: Environmental > Aquatic > Marine > Coastal | place: USA: North Carolina... | reverse complement strand
CGCCGTGATCCGGTCAGTGACTCGACCAGGCTCTAACAGCGAAGCCACAAACGTCTGAATACCTTGCTTGGTGATGTCGTAGGACTCACCGTCTGGGCGAACCTTGCTCGATGCCAGTAGTTCGTCTAGTAGTGAGCCACTTGCTGACTCGCCTGCGGCGCCCGCTTCTTTTTTAGCTTCTTCACTCATGTGTGCCAATCCCTGTGATTATTTTTGTTCGATGCCGAGCTCTTTAAGGAGCTTAGCCCGCGTCTCTTCATCCTGAACCAATGCCTGTAGTTTCTTGCGAAAATCAGGGACGTTGCCTAGCGGGCCTTTGAGCGCCTTAAGAGCATTGCGCAGATCAAGTATCTCTTTAAGCTCAGGCACATTTTCAACGATGGCGTCTGGCTCAAAATCGCGTAGCGAATCAAACTTCAAGCTAACAGCCATGTTGTCTTCTGAGTCGGCAATCAGCTTATTCGGAACTGACATGTCGAGTGAGAGCTTTTGCGCTTTCAACACATCGGTGTAGTTGTCCTTGTCAACATTGATAGCACCGCGTTCTTCGACCGGTCGTTCATCGGTCTGTTGGCTGAAGTCACCAAGGATGAGAACTTTCAGTGGTAATTCAACTTCAGCTTGAGCATCGCCTGTTGCTGGCTTGTACGTAATGTTTACCCGTTCTTTTGGGGCGACTGAACCTTCACTAGCCATGAGAAATACTCCTAATTGGTTTGTTGATTGAAAATGCCAAACACACTGACCGGAACGAACAACACAAATCTAAGCACATTGGTGGTTATTACTGAAAACAAAGTTGTACACCAAATGTCGATAGGGAGTCGAGTTTAGTCATGCCGCACTAACAGATACTTGCGAATACTTACGAATCCTTACAAAACCTTAATAAAACTTGCAAAATCATGCAAAATCTTGCAAAAGCTTGCAAAATGTTTGTGTATTACAGGCTATTTTCGTGTGGCGAAACGGACAGGATTTTTCTTGGTATGAATCGTGTTCTGCTGTATTGTCGACGAATTAATTTGTGATTGATTTATGGCAACTGAATTCAAGACCATCTATTCTGAAGAGTTGCGCAGGCTTCGCGAGCACGCTCAAGCTTTTGCGCAGGCGAACCCGGCGCTTGCGCCGATGTTAGGCGCGACTTCAACAGATCCCGACGTCGAGCGGCTTCTCGAGGGCGTGGCTTTTCTGAATGGCTTGACGATTCAAAAACTCGATGATGAGTTTCCAGAAATCGCCCAAGAGCTGTGCGCAATTTTGGTGCCGCACATCCTGCGGCCCATTCCGGCTGCCACCATGGTTGTGTTTGAACCCAAGGCTGTGCTCAAAGAATCGGTGGTGATCACTGCTGGCACCGAATTGGCTGCGACGCCCGTTGATGGTGTGTCTTGTCGATTTAGAACCACAACCGCACTCGAGGTGAATCAGCTGCGCCTAAATGGCGCAAGCGTCGACCAATTGTATTCCGGTGAGCCCGTGATTCGTCTGGAGTTACGCGCAAGCTCTACGTCTCGAGGCGTCCAGCTGCCAAATAGCATCAAATTTTTTCTCGGCGAGAGCGAAGAGTCTGCGGCCATGATTTTCATGTTGCTGCATTTTTATTGCGAAACGGTCGTTTTGGTTGATGGCGAGGGCAATCGAGGTGACTTGACCACTAGCATGAGATTCCCAGGCCTTGAAGAGACTTTACTGCCCCAGCCTAAAAACGGCATACCCACGTTTGGCTTGATACGTGAGTTGCTGGCATTCCCACAAAAATTTCTTTTTGTTGAATTCGCTGAATTACACAAGCGCAATCTTGTGGTTCAGACTGAAGCCTTCACAATTGAGATGCGTTTCAAAAAATCACCACACCCGATTCCGCAACTCACCAGTAATAGTTTTATGTTGCACGTCACGCCGGCCGTCAATTTGTTTAAGGTTTCAGCCGAACCTGTGAATTTAGACCATGAGTCGCATGAGTATTTGGTCTTGCCAGATGGTGTGGCCAGAAAGCACTACCAAATTTACTCCCTTGATGGGGTGACTGGATTGCGGCAAGGCCAAGCTCAACAGACGCACTACGTTCCTTTTTCTTTGCTTAAATTCGGCCAAGTCAATGAAGATGCCATGTATCGAACCACGGTGCGTCGTGCTAACACAGGGGATTGGGTTGAGACTTATATTTCAGTGGCTTATCAAAAATCTGAAATACCAAGCGCTGAAACCCTTTCAATCGACATGACATGCACTAACCGCTGGTTACCCGAGGCGCTCAAACTGGGCGATGTTTCTAGACCGACCAATACATCGCCTGAGCGGTGTTCGTTTCGAAACATCACGCCGATCAGAGGCGCGGTTGATGTGCCCACCGATGAGCGACTGCTTTGGGCTTGTATTGCGCATGCTGCTATGAATTTCATGTCACTGGGCTCGATCGACACCCTGCAGTCATTGCTTCGTCTGTATGCTGGTTTTCGCACCAATGACCATACCAAACGCTCAGCCAACGAAAGGCAAATCGATGGCATGTTAGACCTTGAAGTCATTGCTGAGAGCCGAATTTATAGGGGAACCGTGGTGCAGGGACAGACAGTTCGATTGCGTTGTGATCAAACCAATTGGCCCTCTATCGGGTCGCTCTATTTGTGGGGCAGTGTCTTATCCCGATTTTTTGCAAGTTTCGCGACTATTAATGTTTACACCCGATTCGAACTTACCGACCGTAACACAGGAGTTTCATTCAAATGGCCACCGATGCTAGGCAACAAGCCGTTGATTTAACGGATCAGTTGCTCACTAGGGGTGACCGATTTTCTTTTTTTCAAGCCAACCGACTGCTGCGATTATTGTCACCAGTCAAAGGTTCGGCGCTAGTCAAACGTTTAAAGACGCGCCCTGCGTTGGGCATGGGATTTCCAGGGACTGACTTACAAAAGATCGAATTGCGGGCCGATGGGGGTTACGACATAACAGCCAATTTTCTTGGGCTCTATGGTGTGACATCCCCATTGCCGACGCACTATACCGAAGAGTTGTTGGTTCAGTTGGCTGATGGGTTTTCAGTCAATAGAGAGTTTTTGGATATTTTTGCGCAGTCGATTTACCCTATTTTTTTTAGAGCCTGGTTAAAGCCACGGGCAAGCTTGCGGATCGTAGAGTACGACGACACCGACATGCTGGACATTTTGTACACCTTTGTCGGCATACCGCCTTCAAGTCGAAAGGCTGATGTGGGTAATGGCTTGCTGCTACGATGCGGGGCTTTGTTTAGCCAACAAACGCGCTCCGCGGTAGGTTTGCAAGCCGTGGTTGAGGCTTGTTTTCCAGATGTTGACGTTGAGGTCAAGCAACTGCAACAAGTATGGGTCGAGATTGCTGACGATCAAACGTTTCAACTCGGCAAGCAGGCTTGTGTGCTAGGTGAAGATAGTCACGTGGGTCGTTTTTGTCGATCATTTAGCGGCATCACCATTTGCTTGAGTGAGGTTGACAAGGATGTTTTTGGACAGTTTTTGCCTGGCGGTAAACATTATGCGCAACTACACTTTTTGGTCGATTACTACCTTAACGAACCCTTGCCGGTTCGAGTAGAACTGTCCTTACTAAGAGGTGCGGCCGAATCGACACAACTGTCAGGTAGCCGTTGGGGTCGATTGGGCCGTGACACGTGGTTGCTCCACGATGAAAACGAGCAGTCGGCCTTCACGTTTTTTGATCTACCGGTACGCCAAAGACAAAAGAAACACTAAGTCGGCGATGGGATTTTGATTTGCTTTCAATTGAAAGGTTTGTGGTTTGATGAATGATTCGGAGCTATAGATGGCGGATATTTTTTCGGGGTTAAGTGCCGAGTTGCGCTTTGCCTTTAAATCCAGTGCACCAAACGCACCTACATTTGATGTGGTTGCGTTTTCTGGTGACGAGGGTATCTCAACATTATTTCGTTTCGATATCACGCTGGTGACCACCGCATCAAACACAAACTTGAGTCAATTGCTCAGCAACCAAGCCACTTTTGCGATCAGGACGACCACCGGATCGGTATATACCCCTTACAACGGCATTTTGTCTGAAGTCGAGCAATTGGGCCAGGTTGACAGTTATATTTTTTATCGTGTGGTGTTGGTGCCTGCGGTTTGGCAGTTGTCACTGACCAAAATTAACGAGGTTTACTTAGACGAGCAATCTATTCCTGACCTGATTACCACATTGCTTCGTAATAATGGCATTTCGAGTAATGATTTTAAAGTGGTTCTCAAGAGTGCCGCGGCCTACAGGGCGCGCAGTTTCGTTTGTCAGTATCAAGAGACCACCTTAGATTTCATCAGTCGATGCATGGAGAAAGAGGGCCTCTACTATTATTTTGAGCAAACTGACAATGGCTTGCAGTTGGCCATTGTTGACTACAAAGAGGCGCAACCAGCGCAGGCGATTGCGCTGTCCTATGTGCCCCGAGAAAACATTCAAACCGCACAGCTTGATCAGGCGGTGTCGGCCTTTGCTTGGCAGAGAAAACAGGTTTTTCAGACAGTTGTGGTTCAAGACTTTAATTACCGGCAAGCAGACTTGGCGGATAATTTAAAAGCGCAAAGCACGGTGACTAACGGTTACGCAGGCCAGGTCATGTTTTACGGTGACAACACTAGGACTGAGTCTGAGGTGAGTCGGCTGGCAAGCGTGCGCGCCGATGAATTGGCATGTCAAGCAGAATCATTCAAGGGCGAAGCGCCTGCGGTTGGTATTCGGTCGGGTTACTTTTTAAACTTGTCGGGTCATTACCAAAGCGAATGCAATGGTCAGTTTTTGATCACATCTGTTCGTCACAAGGGGTCGCAGACTGGAGTGGTGCTCGCGGGCCAGACGACTGCCTATGCTGACGGTGAAACCTCATCGGTTTATTTTGCGACATTTACGGCAACCCGAGCTTCGCAACAGTTTCGTGCCCCAGCGCGCACGCCAAAACCCTCAATATCGAGCCTACTCAGTGGCGTGATTGATAGCGAAGGCTCTGGCCAAACGCCTGAACTCAACGCTTACGGGCAATACAAAGTGCAACTGCTCTACGACTTGTCAGACAAGTCTGCGAACAAGGGTTCAGCCTGGATTCGTCTGGCGCAGCCTTACGGCGGCAACGGTCATGGCATGCACTTCCCTTTGCTAAAGGGCACCGAAGTACTGATTGCCTTTTTGGGTGGCGACCCCGATCAACCGGTCATTGTCGGGAACGTTTCTAACTCAGAGAACCCCAATGTGGTGATCGATCAAAACTCGCAATCCAATGGTTTTAAAACAGTATCGGGTAACGTGATTGCCTTGGAAGATGACAGTAACAACCAAGGCATTACCATTCACTCACCTTCGGGTGGGACTTATTTGTATATGGGCCAGTTCCCAAAACAAAAAGAGACAGACTAGCGGTTTGGTTGGTAGCAAGTGCTATGTCACATGCCAACGAAAAATGATGGAGAATTTTGATGGTAGCGACCTATGGTATCGCAAAAATATCTGAAGGAACCGATTACGAAGAGCACAACGGCGAGCAGATGAGCTTGCTCTTTGGCAATCGTATAGCCTTTGCCAAAGGTGATGTGCAAGGCATTTCGGCGGCGATGGATTCGACCTTTGTGCAAAGCAAGACCAATCGAGTGGGTGCTGACAGCCAAACATCCATTTATAAAGTGGATGACATTCGCTACGCCCAGGGTATGGCCGCTCAGATCGCACAAGTTGGCGGCGGTGGCTATGAACAATCGTTTTCAGTGACCGCTGGGTCATCGGATGCCAGCGTTTTCAGTGATTTGTCCTCTTATCTCAACGATGCGATTTTCACCAAGGTCTCGTCGCTGTCGAGTAGTTTTGCAGCAGTGAAGTCGGTTATTGCAGATACCACTGGGGACTTACATCTAGAAAAAGACGGCAAGCTGGGCGTGGAAAGTGCTGATGAGTTGGGTACAGAGTTAGCTGCCATCGTTGATGAAATCACCAAAACGACATTGCCCAAACTGATATCGACGTTTCAGAACATGAATCCCTATGCAGCCATGACCATTAATGATGGGTCAGTCACGTTCTTGGGTGCGCGTGGTGGCAATGGCAAAAACGGCTCGACAGGTCTTTTGATGTCACCCACAGGATTTACCCTGTCTGCAGATGCCTCTAACCGTGCATTCACCAAAACCAGCGATTACGTCACGGGCTTTAGCGGTGATGCGGCTGTTTCGATGCAAGCCACGACCAGTAATGCCACGCTCGATGTGGCGGCCTCAGTTATTAACGTCACAGCCGCCAAATCCAGTAGTCAAGAATCCAGCAGTTCGCACACGGCCACTCAGTACACGGTGCAAACAGTCAATGGATCGGCCAAGTCATCCATGGTCATGAGTTCATCTAAATTGGCACTCGAAACCGCTGGCGCAGGCGGCTCAGGCTCTGTAACGGTTGCAAGTAGTTCGGTCAAAGGCCAAGTGGGCTCAAGCAGCTTGGCGTTGTCGACATCCAGTGGCTCGATGGCCTTTTCCAGCGCCAAAGTCGCGGTCTCTTCGTCAAGTGCCACGCTCAGTTACGGCTCAAGCAGCGTATCTGTGAGTGCAGCTGGGGTGGCGATTAATGGCAGTGCGCTTAAGGTAATGATGTGAAGATTTTTACCGCACCTGACACCGAGATCACTTACCGCGCCTTTTCTTTGGCGTCAGGTAAGTACGCGTTGTCTGTTGCTTTGCTGGTTCGATTTGGGCTGCACCCTGAGGGTGAATCTGAGTCGGCGGTGGTCCCTGGCGTTTGGGACATCATTACACCAGCGGTGAAAGGTTATGCGGTTTTCGACGAAGGCTGGCCGAAGTTGCGCGGTGAGTATATGGTGTTTGGTGCAGGCTATCTGCGTGATGCTCAGGCGCAACAGCCGCTATCAGCATCGGTTACGGTTGGTGCGATGTCCAAGCAGCTGGCCGTCTTTGGTGAGCGCTTCTTCACGCCGGGTGGTGGGGTGACTACTGCCTCACCTTTTGTCCGCATGCCGATTTCACCGCAAACAGCTTATGGTGGTGAGTCCTACCCATTAAACCCCTACGGAAAAGCGGCAGTTGCCGTGCAAAATGCGGCTGGCCAATCAATTCACCCCTTACCCAATGTGGAACTGCCAAGCGCATTGATGCGCTCGCCCCGAGATACCGCCAGTGTGGCGGGATTTTGGCCTTATTACCCTGACATGCCACAACGCACCCAATACTTGGGCCTTTTTGACGATGAATGGGTGAAGACCCGTTGGCCACACCTGCCCACGACAACTGATTTCACTTTTTTTCAAGCCGCGCCCGAGGATCAGCGTCTCGCTGACGGTTATTGGCAGGGCACGGAGACAGTGGTGGTGCAAAACATGCACCCCAAATACGCTGTTCTAAAAGGCGCGTTGCCCAATTGTCGGGCGCGGGTCTTTGGCTTGGTGCTCGATGCTCAAGGCGAGCAACACTTCGGTGAAACGAAAACACGCCTAGAATCGGTCTTTTTGATGCCGGATCAAGAGGCCGGGATAGCGCTTTATCGGTCCGTCATTGAAGTGGATGACCCAGAGGGCAAAGACGTTGTGGCGCTTTATGCTGAGCTCGAGTCACTTGACAACACGCCCGCAGTGGCACGGGGCTACTTGTTGAACTTTCAAGCCAAGCTCAATGAGGACCCAACCGATGAGAAAACGCCACCTGAAAGTCTTGCCCCGAGTGCTGACCAAGAAAAGAAAACATTGACAGTTCTCTTGACTGAGCTTGACACACAAAGACAACGATTTGTTCAACACATGTCGCAGTCAGGCATGACTCAGGCTCAAATCTTGGCATCACTTAAAAGCAACCCGCAGACCCGTGAGTTGGCCCTACTGATTGAACAAACAGCAGGTGGGGTTGGTGGTTTTTTTGATCGGATCGAAGCCTTTGCGCAGTCGGCCGGGCAAGCCGAACCGGATGGCAGCGATCAAACAGTGGCTGCCTTAAGCGATGCGGCCACCGCACGCTTGGCGCGAAACGCGGTTTTGCAGCAACAACAGGCAGGCGCGGATTGTTGTGACCTGACGCTCGCACACGCTGATCTTTCGGGATTGGATTTATCGGGCATGGACTTTTCTGGTGCCGTGTTAATTGGTGCCAATTTCGTTGGCAGCGTTTTGTGTGGTGCAACTTTTGATCGAACCGTCTTAACCGAGGCCAATTTTTCAGCCGCAGATCTTTCAAGGGCCAGTTTTGTGATGGCGAGCTTAAGTGGGGCTCAATTTCATGGCGCTAATTTGTCAGACGCTAGCTTGCTGCGAGCTGATTGCGCCGTGGCGTCTTTTGGTGACGCCGTGCTTGAACGTTTGGAGATGTCTGGCGGCAACTTTGCGGGTGCGCAATTGCGACATGCGAGCTTAAAAGGCGTGTCAGCGAACAAAGCCGATTTCACGGGGGCTCATTTGGCTCAGGCGGACCTAACAGGTGCCAAATTGGTTGAGGCCAATTTCTCTGGTACTGACTTAACTGGGGTTGGGATGTCTCATGCCAGTTGCATTGGGGCTTTTTTCTCTTGCGCAAAATTACACAAAGCCAACTTTGAAGGGGCTGATCTGGCCGATAGTAGTGCTGACAAGGGAACCCAGGCCACAGCGGTTAATTTTACGGGTGCTTGTATGACTCGCGCTTGCTGGATTGGTGCCAATTTTTCGGGTTCAAATTTCGACAACATTAGAGCTCAAGGCGCTAATTTTTCCCAGACACAAATGTCGATGGTCACGATGCGCGGTGTGGTGGCTAAGCAATCAAGCTTTGATAAGGCCACCGTGTCTGATTCGGACTTCTCAAAAAGCAATTGGATGGAAGCCTCTTTTGCGCAGACCAAAATGACCAATACCTGTTTGAACTCGTGCAACTTTTATGGCGCCAACTTTTTAGACACAGTCTTTATGAATGTGCAGCTAGAAAACGCGTACATCGCACGCACAATTTTGGCAGTACGCATTGGGGCAAACAATGTCTAACTGGCGAGACCACGTGATTGACGATGGCATTGAGTCTGTGGATTTCGTTGGTCAAAACTTGGCCGGCGAATCCTTTGCTGGCTTGCGCTTAAACAAGGTAAGCTTTTCTCGGGCTGATTTGAGTCAATGTGACTTCGAGGGTTGTGACATCGAGGCCTGTGATTTTTCAGGTGCGACGTTGACAGCATCGACTTGGCGAGCGTCAAACATACAAAGCACTTCATTTTCCAACGCAGTACTAACGGGTGCACAATTCATCGAGGTGCAAGCCAAAGGGGTCGATTTTTCAAGTGTGGCGGCTTCGGGCTCGAGTTGGTATTCGGCGTTGCTAGACGATTGCCAGTTTGATCAAGCGCAGTTGACAGCGGCATCGCTTGAGCGGGCCAGTGCCACCAAAGGCTCTTTCAAGTCAACTGATTTTTCGGGTGCCAATCTGAGTCGCGCGACTTTTCAAGGTAGTGAGCTAGGTACGGCCGTTTTTCGAGACACTGACATGACGCAGTGCTTCTTGGCCGATGCAGGGCTCAAGGGCCAGTCTTTTACAGGTTGCCAGTTGAACATGACTTTGTTTAACAAGGCAGATTTAACAGCGGCTAGTTTTTCAGGTTTGGTGTTAAGTCAGGTGAATTTCACGCAAGCCAAGTTGGGTCAAGCGGACTTCTCTGGCGCCGTGCTGTCAGCGATTGTTTTCTCGATGGCTGACCTAACAGGCGCCAATTTTAGTGGCGCGCAATTCGATCAGGTCGATTGCGCCGGGGCGCAACTGAAACACGTGAATGCCGCTGATAGCCAGTACAAACACACTGTTTTTAAAGACGCTGACATCACACAAGCGATTTTCACCAAAAGCCGTTTTCGGTTTTGTGATTTGTCAAAGGCGAAGTTAGATGGCAGCGATTTTTCTCAAACGCAATTTAAAGCCTGTCATTTGTATGGCCTTTCTGAATTAAAGACCTTGTGGTTGGGCGCAACTTTGGTCGATAGCCTGAAAGAAGACGCACTCAGGACCAAAGCAGATTTGTGGCAGATGCCACGGTGATTTGTTAGATACCCATGACGAATCAAAAACAGGATTTTTAGATGATGACAAAACCCTACCCCAGCAACAATTTAGTAACCGCAAAACCGCTGATCAGTCTGCGCACGGCGACAATCACCGGGCGCGCTGATCGCTGGTTCTTTGTGCAAGAGGCGGCTGCGCCGCGTTTAAAGCGTGCCCCCAGTTGTCTGGTTGAGCCGCAACTTGGTGATCTGGTACTGATTTGTGATTGCGGTGAAAACCAGGTGGGCTATATCACCGCTGTATTGCAAAGCGCGAAGGAAGATCAAGCCGCGGTGAAACTGCCTGGTGGGGTGACCTTGAACAGTTCACTCAATGGCTTAGATATTGAGGCTCGTCAAATTGCCCTCAATGGTCAGCAGTCGATCAGTTTGGTTGCGCCACATCTTGAAATGAATGCGGCCGCAGCGACTGTGCGGGTATCGCACTGGAAAAGTTGGTCCGAATCCGTGGAGTCGCATGTGGTTCGGGCTTCTTTGGTTGCCACCTCGCTCACCAGTCACATTGGCACAGCCATTTCACGGATCAAAAGCAGTTGGCGCAAAGTCGAAGGTTTGGACGAGTCGCAGGCGGGTCGCAGCCGTTTTTTGGTCGATGGGCAGCACAAAGTTGAGGCTGAACACGTGACAGTTAAAGCCCAAGGATACGTTCGTATCGATGGCAAAAAAATCGATTTGGGTTAAGGGTGTAAAGCAGATGTTTGCCGCAACGATACAAACCGGTGAAGTGATGTGTTTACCTGATGTGTGTAAAACACCGGCGCCGCCCGCGCCACCGATTCCCATTCCTTACGTCAACATGGCCATGACGATGATGGCCATGCCAACAGTGACGCAAGTGTTGGTGATGGGTTGCCCCTCGTTAAACCTTGATTCAAAGATTTCGGTCAGCATGGCCGATGAGCCGGGTGTGGCTGGTGGGGTTGTTTCAGGCTCATTCATTGGCGAGTGTCAGTTCACCAGCGGCAGTATGAAAGTCACGCTTAAAGGCAAGCCAGCGGTGCGCATGATGGACCCAGCCAAATCCAATAAGGGCAATTGTTTTGGATCCATGATGACGCCAAGTCAGGCCTTGGTTATTTTTGGGTAATGCTTTTGGAGAGGGGTAGCTCGTCTAGTGGTTTGCCGTCGCTGGCTAGAATTATTTCACGACCTGGATAGTACTTAACCCGTGCGGTTTGAGTCTTGCCCTGGTGGATGTACTTAACGAGGTAGCCTGAGGCAGTGCGTGTGGTTTTGGTTTCTAGGGTGCAGGCGGTTTCTAGGAAGAAGTTTTGTTCAGCCAGGTATTTTCCGGGTTTTGGGGCTTCGGGTATTTTTGGGTCAGGTGGAAAGATCATTTTCCAGACTAAGTCACCCAAGATGCTGCCCGCTAAGCCAAAGCCTATGGTGAGGGCCAGTGATGTTGGCCAAATGGCGTAGGCAAGGCTTGCGAGCCCGTAGCCGCCGGCAGTGGCGCCAGGGCCAGCAGCAGCGCCAACGATGGCACCGCCGGCAACAGTGGGCCAGATCCATTTTTGGCTGTCGGCGCCATAGTGGCTGGTCAGTGAGTAGGCAATGGGTGCGCCCATTGCGGCACCTAAGATAGGTTGCCAGTACTTGGTTAGCCAAGGTGTGTTTTTTTGTTCGCGAAGTGCTTTGTCGCGTGCGGTAACGATGGTCTGCCAGCAGACCTTTGGACGAGATTGTTGGGTGAAGATTTCCTGAGTAACAGACACCACACGACCGACAGGTGCTTGTGAATAAGCCGGCAGTGGTGCCGCACAGACTAACAATGCGACGCAAATCGTAAAATGGGGATTCTGGAACAATGAAGGCATTGAAAAGCTCGCAAGAATATTTATGCCGACCGAACTGGTTTTCACTTGATAATACAACCTTGTGCTTTACTGTGGTGGTTTGAAAGTATGCATTTAATCAGCCGTTTACTTGTTGTGTTTGCCATGGCGATATCCATCGGTGGCTGTTCTTCGTTGGGTGGAAAATCCACGGAAGAAAAAACAGATCAGGCAAAAGCCAAAGTCAGTTGGTCTTTTGAGAAAGAAGGTATTTGGCTCGAGTTGGCAGCGCAAACAGACCTTAATTTCTATGCCAATCGTTCACATTCGCTGGTGCTTGGGGTTTGGCAAGTCGACGACGAAAAGGTTTTTGTCAAACTCATGGGTGATCCTAATGCGATAAGCCATGCGTTGGCAACGGGAACGCTGCCCAAAGCGGTCTTGCAGTTGGACCGTTACGTCATCCAGCCTGATACGCGAACGCTGTTGAAGATTGACCGGGTACAAGACGCAAAATATGTTGGTATTGTGGCGGGTTATTACGTTTTTGACCCTGCTCGATCAGCTCGATATTACCGGATTCCTTTGAATATTCAATCGACTGGTTTGATTTCGAAAGATTACACAGCCGAACCTGCCATTTTGGCTTTACAAATGGTGTTGGGAAGCCAGCGAATCATTAACGCAAAGAGTCTGACTTACGACGCTGACAAAAAAGTGGTGCTCGAAACAGTACCCTTAAGTAATGAGAAGTTGGAAGTCGAGTTGTCTCCAGAGGTATTGAACCAAGTGGCGCAAGAATCGAGCGCAGTGATTAAGTTAGGGCAATGAGGGCCTCAAGATAATGGATACAAGACAAAGTATTTTCTGGCACCAAGGGTTGTTTTTACAGCCGCAACATTTTCAACATATGGAAATGTATCAGCAGTTTTGTCGCGAGCCCATCATGAGAATGACTAGCCCCTACCCTTGGGGTTTGGGTGAGCTGCAAATTTCTGAACAAGCCCTAAGCAATCGTGTGGTTGATATCAGGCAATTCAAACTTTTGTTGCCTGATCAGACTTACCTTGAGTTTCCGGGTAACGCTATCCACACTCCGAGATCTTTCGATAGCGTGTGGACGGACGTTGATGAGCCATTGAATGTTTACGTGGGTATTCGGCGGTTTTCACCCGCCGTACCGAACGTCACTGTTGTCGATTCACAGGGTGAATTCGAATCGGTACAAACAAGATTTGCATCACTCTCAAATCCAGACGAGTCGCGCGATGCGTACAGCAACAGTGCCAATGCATCGATCCCAACGATCATCCATGTGACCAAGGTCTTTTTTGAAAGTGAGCTTGCCAAGCTTGATGATTATGACTTGTTTTTTGTGGCCAAGTTAGAACGTAATGGTGACCAAGCGCGGGTTGTCGTGGATCAAGTGCCAGCGGTCTACGCACTGAATGCATCGAACTACTTAAAAACAGTGGTGCGCGATATTCGCGATGACATGCTCGGACGTGTTCGGCAATTGGAGGAATACAAATCACCGATCAATAACAATCAGGACACCCCTGACGCTAATTTTCTGATGATGATGCAAGCCGTTCAGGTCTTGAACCGACAAGTACCGATGTTGACGCACATTCTCGAAGCAGAAAACGTTCACCCTTGGGATGTCTTCGGTGTGTTGAGAGTATGTGTGGGCGAAATGAGTACGTTTTCGCAGCGTTTGGATTTATATGGGCGGCGTGCAGATCAAGAAGATGGGTTGCCGAGCTACGACCACCGCGATTTGGGTCATTGTTTTGGTAAAGCCAAATCACTGCTATCGCAGATGTTGTCAGATGTGGCAGTGGGTCCCGAACTGCGGGTGGTCATGGTGCAAAACGGGGATGTTTTTTCTGGCAACATTCCAAAAGAGTTTTTTGCGACACGCAATCGATTCTTTTTGGTCCTGCAGTCGGCGACTATCCGCGATTTAGATGACGCCGAGTTTCAGGCAACTTCTCGCTTGGCCGCAACAACTGTATTGCCACAGCTGATAGACCACGCATTACCAGGCCTTGGGTTGATAGCGCTCTCTGGACCACCGCAGGGGCTACCCAAACGAGCCGACGCCAAATACTTCCGTATCGAGCAAATCAGTGCGGAATGGGAACAGGTTGAGTCAGAGGGTGGGATGGCCATGTATTGGACTGACGCCCCCGATGATTTGCGGGTACTAATCGTGGTTACTAGAGGCTAGTCATGGGATTGTCACCCCTTTTTATACCTTTCATGGCGTATGTCAAAAGCATTGAGCGTCAGCCAAATCCTGACGCTCAGCAAGTGCATGATCAATTGCAATTGCTGATTCAAGGCGCCCGAGAGCAAGCGTTGATCAACGAGGTCGCACATGAGCGTTTTAATGATGCCTTGTTTCCGGTTGTGGCTTGGAGTGATGAGAGGTTGGCCAATTTAGCCGCATGGCGTGAAACGCACGACTGGCGAGCATTTATGCTGACTCGCAAATTATTCGCCACAACAGTGGCGGGGGTGAAATTTTTCGAGCGGTTACAGGCATTGGCACCTGAAGATAACGACCTCAGAGAAATTTTCGTAATGTGTCTCTGCATGAATTTTCTGGGCCGCTTTGCACAAAACCCGAACGACCCCGCTTTGGTTCAGTTGCGATTGGACAACTACAAGCTATTGCGCCCGCAAAGTGTCTTTGTCGAAGGCGCCTTAGACAAACAGTTGTTTCCAGAAGCTTACCGAGTGGCATCGGATGTCGGCCAAAAGCGCCGTCTAAAGTCTAGTGGTCGGCGCCTTTGGTTGCTCGGTGTGGCACTGCCCATTGCGGCCCTTCTCGTACTAGGCCTGTTGTTCAATTATGACTTGTCACTCAAGATTAACTATATAAAACAGATGTTGAATCCATGAGAACGATCCTTCAGGCGCTACTCGTGATTGTTTTGTTGCTGTTACTGGCCATCATCAGTTGGCTCTTTGTGTTGTACATGGATTGGCCGGCCTGGGGTGGTTTTGCGGTATTTTTTGGGGTGCTCGGCGTTTATTTTGGCATCAAAGCCATCAAGCGGTTTTGGGTGATTTCTCAAACCAAGTCCAAACTGTTGGCCACGCAAAGCGCCGCCACCAAAATCGGTATTAGCGCTGACAATTTCAGCGCGGTCTTGGGCCGTAAATGGAAGGACGTTACCGAATTACTAAAGCAGTCGCAACTCAAACGGTTTGGTAATCCGCTGTATGTTTTGCCTTGGTACATGATCATCGGTGAATCGGGTTCTGGAAAGACAACAGCCATCACGCGATCACGTTTAAGCAGCATGCTACGACAGACAGCGGAGACCAAACAGATTGTTCAAACCACCAATTGTGATTGGTGGTTCTTTAACCATGCCATTGTTTTAGACACGGCGGGTCGCTACGTCTCACCTGATGGAACCGATCAAGACATACAAGAGTGGCATTACCTACTGAGCCTTTTCACCAAATACCGACCAGGTGAGGGTCTTAACGGCTTGGTTGTGGTGGTTTCAGCCGATGCTTTGCTGTCCGGAGACATTGAGCTACTTGAGCGTCAAGGACGATCTTTACGTGAGCGTATTGACCACTTGATGCGCATGTTCGAAAAACGGTTTCCCATCTATGTGATGGTGACCAAAGCCGATCGTATTTACGGCTTTACTGAGTGGGTTGCTCAGTTAACAGACGCTGAGTCGCAAGAGGCGATGGGTTACCTGCATGAGTCTGGCGAAGACGTTCGCGATGAGCGTGGGTTTGCTGCGCATGCCATTGAAGCGATCAGTGAGCGGTTGCGCACGATGCGGCTAGACATGGCGATTCGAGGCGTTCCAATGTCGCCTGAGGTGTTGATGTTGCCCGGCGAGGTCGAGCGCCTACGAGAGGGACTACAAGTTTTTCTGGCGTCGGTGTTTGGTGAGAATCCATACCTCGAGCATCCGTATTTAAGGGGTCTGTTTTTAACCAGTGGCAAACAGGAAGCCTCTTTGCCGAGTCGTTTGAGTGCGATGATGGGGAGCACTTCAGCCCCAAATAAATCTGCGCTTACGGGTCAAAAAGGTTTGTTTATTCATGATGTTTTTGCGCGAATTTTGCCCAAAGAACGTTATGTGTTTTTGTCGGGTCGGATTGTCAGCCGTTGGCGCACGGTCAGCCGGAACATGGCCTTGACATCTTGGTTGCTGGTCTGTGTTGCATTTGCTGTTTTTTTGCTGGTTTCCTACCAGACAACAGCCTTAACAATTAAACGCATTCAAGGCCAAATCCCAGCAGATTTCACCAGTGCAGTGAGTATAGGTGGGGCGACAGTTGGTGCACAGTCAAGCGACGAGCAAGACCCAAAGGAATATCAAAATAACATAGACGACTTGTCGACCTTGTTACAAACCGTGAGGGTGCTTTTGACTGAGCGCTCGGACTGGCGTACCACTTGGTTGGCGTTTAGCCCCGATGTCAGGCAGCTCGAAAAAACATTAGAGGAAGTGTTTGTCCGGAAATTTCGGCTGTTACAGCAAAAATCAACAGGGGTTAATCAGGTCGGTCAGCAATTGATGCAAGGCGATGATCCTGTCAAGAAAGGTTACGCCATTTTGGGAGCCGTGCGTTATTCAAATATGTTGGCGGCGCGTATAAATGGGGCAAATTACGATCAGCTTAGAGCCATGCCTCAAGTGCCTTCGCATTCGAAAGCTGATGACTTTACGCTCAATGACGAGATTCGTTCAGGTTTAAGTGAGATGGTGCCGGCAGCCATTGCTTGGTCTGACAGCGATGATTATTATCTCAAGATGAGTTTGAAAAAAAACAGGGCCTTGATTACCAAGGTGGCTTTTGACACAACTCAGATGCCGTGGTTGATTCAGTGGGCCAACAGCCTGTCAAATGTTGCGCCGATTCAAGCCTCTGATTTTTGGCGTCCAGATGTTTTACAAAACGATCGCTTAACCATTGCGCCGGGTTTGACAAAAGCGGGCAGTCAACAAATTGATGTGTACTTAAACCAGTTGCTTGCTGCGCTTAACAATAGCCCTGAAGCGGTCAGCCAAGTTGATTTATTTCGCAAGGACTACCAACGAAAACGCTTCGAGGCATGGCGTGAGTTTGCGCGAGGCTTCTATTACGGTGGCAACGTGGTGGGTGTTGAGCCCGCATGGCGCGATGTTGTGACAACGTTGGGTACAAAGCCCAGTCCTTTTTACATGTTTTTTCGAAAGGTCAACGACGAATTTGCAGGATTACCTGAACAAGATTCACCAGAGTGGCTCACCTTTGTGCGGCATTTTCACGATGTTCAGTCTCGGGCAATCAGTAGTGCGCCATTAAAAGGCGCGGCCAATATGGTGAGTGCGATTAACACAGCGACGGCTGGCATGTTACGGCCTAACATCAATACGGGTGGTATTAATACGGGTGGTGTTTCATTGGTTGGTGCTTTTCAGGCAGCTAGCAAAGACATCAACAGCTATGAAGTCATTGTCAAGTCTTTGCAAGCCGCGGCGGTTCAAGCACAAGGTGGTATTGGGACTGACTTTAAAATGGCTCAAGCTTACTTTTCTGGTACTGCAGAGCTCGCAACCGATTTGTCAGCGTTGCGCGCATTGGAACAAAACCTATTGCAATTCAGAAAGGACTCGATATTCGACAAACCAGAAAATGAAGTCATTTGGCAGGTGATTTTTGGGCCAGTCGACATCTTGGCGACTTACGTCTTAGAACAGGCTTCCTGTCAAATTCAACAAGACTGGGAGAGAAATGTCATTTCTAGAAGCCAATTGGCAACCAGTCCCAAAGAGGCCAGTACACAATTGTTCGGTGATCAGGGCACCGTTTGGGCTTTTGTTGATGGGCCTGGAAAGAATTTTATTAATCAAGGTGCTGGCGGCTTTAGTGCGACCCAGTTTAAGAATTATCAAATGCCGTTTTCGAGTGAGTTCATGGATTTCTTGAATCAAGCGGTCACCACTCGGGTTTCGCAGTTGGTTAAACAGCAGCGTGCTGCGGCCAGTGATAAGAAGTCAGCCAAACTCTCCTTGGCGGCCTATCCGCTGTCCGTTAATCCAACGGCCAAAGTCAGGCCTTATGCCGCCACGCTGGTCATGCAATGTGCTGATGCCGTCATTGAGCTGAGCAACTTAAACATGCAAGCCAACGACAGCTTTGTGTGGTCGCCAGATCAGTGCGGTGAGACCACGCTTGAAATCGAAGTCGACAACATGACGTTGACCAAGCGCTATCCTGGACCCTTGGGTTTGCCCACTTTGTTGGAAGAGTTTCAAGATGGGGCTCGGGTGTTTACCCCAGCTGACTTCCCTGCCGCAGCCGACCGCCTTGATGCATTGGATATTACGGAAATCACCATTCGGTATGACATGACGGGTCGCACTGAGCTTTTGCAGTTGGCGCAAGATTATCAATATTTGCTTGAACAGAATACGCCATCGACTCAACCCGCTTTATCACGGATGGATATTGCTGTGCCCACCCGGGCGGGGCGATGCTGGTCAGGCACTCGGGAGCCAGAGGCGCCGCTGACAGTGCCTAAATTCATCAAGGCCGAAGCTGAGAAGAAAGTCAACCCGCCTCCACCACCGCTTGTGCGCAAGCTGCCACCGATTGAACCTTTGAAACCGGCACCGACGAAATCCATCACCATTGTAAAAGGTGATACTTTGTTTTCGATTGGTCGCAAGTACAAAGTTGACCCTGGTATCTTAAAAGCACTGAATGGTCTTAAGAGCGATACGATCATTGTTGGAAGCCAGTTGTTAGTACCCATTTGGGGGACACCTGCTGGACTTAACGACTAACGCTGACTTCCATGACGGCGCTACGGGTCTAAGTGGCGTCGTAATTAAAGATCTTATCGCCGCTGGCAGCGTGTACTTGGGCGTTAAACGAAATGATAATTCGCTCAGATTCACCTTCATAGGGCATGGCTTTGTGCGCAAGATACGAAGGGAAAAGCACCAAGCGACCCGGTACGGGATCGACATCGAGGGTGTTCTTTTGCAGGTAGGCGTTGCCCAAATCCATGTGTGCCCCGCCTAGCCATTGACTGTAGGGCCCATAAAAACGTGTCACGCCATTCATGTCCCCAAGCTGCGGGTGAGCCCGACGCCGCTCGTCTGGATCAGCCTGCACGTAGTACACACCGGACCAAGAGCAATTGCCATGTGTGTGTATGTCATGGAAGGCCATGCCATTTTGAATTTGAAACCAACAACCCACGATTTGTAACTGCAGTTTCATGCGTCCCGGTGGCCAAACACCACTGTTGGCCGTCATGATCGTTTTTTGTAGTGCGTTAGCGATGAAGTTCAATAAGGATTGAAACTCAGGCAACTTTACCCGTTCGAGTAGCTGATCGTTGCTGGCGTAAAAAGCAGGCAAGGGCTCTTTAGGTGATCGTTGCGCCAAGTCTGTGGCGCGCATGGCTTGAAAGGCACGGGCGAGCGTGGGGTTGATATCGTTGTGCGCCTCGTTCTGATGCAATTCGACCGGTACTGGCCAATGAATGTGAGCCATGGTTTATATCTACCCAAAAATACTTCAATGACTTAAGTAACGGCGAGACGCCTTCTGAGCGCAAGGTAGGCTGGCTCTGAGCTGGCCGCTCCTTGCGGTGTGGGCTCAGTGTCGGTTGTTGGCTGTTGGCCCGGTAGGGTCAGTGTCCAACCGGTTTGAAGTACAAAGTTTTCAATGTCAGCGACGGTATCAATGTCGGTAACGTAGTGTTCGTTGTTGCTCTCGAAGTAGCTGACTTGCTCTGGGTGTTGATCGATAAATTTACGGCAATACATGTTTTGGTCGTCAGCCAAGATCTGGGCAATCGCTGCACCAGACAAAACAATCGGATTGCCTCGCGCGCCATTGACTTGAGGAATGACAATCTCTCCGAATAAGCGCTTCTTGAAGGCTGCAATCAGTGTCGTGATGTCATTAGCGCTCACCAACGGCTGGTCACAGAGCATCATTATGACCGCATCAAATTTATCGCCCAATGTTTGAATACCCAGTCGCACCGAGCTTGGTTGGCCAGCGCCTGGGTCTAAGTTACGAACGATTTGTACGGGGAACTGTTCAACCAGTGGTTCAACTTGATCATGGTAGAACCCAGTCACCACCACCACCTCGTCAACACCCGCACCGCTAAGGGCAATCAAGTGTCGATTAATCAGTGGTACACCCTGTAATTGCAACAGCGCCTTGGGTTGATTGCCTAAGCGATTGCCTTGACCGGCTGCCAGTAACACCGCGCCAATACGCATGCGTGAATACAATCCACCGCCTTGCTTTAATAGGCATCCCATGACTGCTCCTAGTGGGCGCTGGGCCCGTTTAAAGAAGCCGTTGC
>Ga0213861_10001551_pt1 | contig 20193 bp, 15 predicted proteins | sample PICome_4_FD_160110 | JGI IMG/M metagenome (GOLD analysis project Ga0213861, IMG submission 160110) | Coastal seawater microbial communities near Pivers Island, North Carolina, United States - PICO131 | ecosystem: Environmental > Aquatic > Marine > Coastal | place: USA: North Carolina... | reverse complement strand
ACGCCGGTTCAACGCCCAAGGAGATACCATGTACCACAATGTCATCCTGCCCGCCGTAATCTCAGTGCTGCTGGCTGCTCCTGCAGTCGCCATTGAGCCCACATTGGGTACCAGACTGGGCACAAGCATGGTGGATATATCTTTAATCAGCAGGTAAAAGCCTTGGACTAGAGGCACCCGCAATCCCTGTTATTGCAGAGGATCTCTGCTGATACGCCGCTACCCAACCCTGTTCGTGCGCTTTCTGCTCCCTGCTATGCGCAATAACAGGAAAGATAGAATTTGTCGGTCAACCCATTATATTTGCTTATTAAATCTGACGGCTAACGATGACATTCAAAAAATTCCCCTGTTAAATGGCCACTTTTTGCAATTTTTCCCTGATAATTTCCTCGTTTATCCAGACTAGATAGCCCAAAACTGGCAGCACAGCCACTTCTTCCAGTTATGACGGTTGCTGAGGTCCTTAGCGGGTCCTGCTGGCGAAATGCCCCCTTTTATGCCCCAGTTGTGGGGGTGAGTTATCACACCGTCTCCTCCCCTGAGCCAGTCTCTGCTCCCGGTTGTTGGCGGGATCTGCTGTCCTAATAGGTATAAGTAATGGAGAGGGGGAGGCCTATTCGTTCCTCTTACCCAACCCCAGGACTACCGAGCTGCTCCAGCCGCGCTTAGCGGGTGAAACGGGTGGCGACTGAGGCAGTCGTACGGGCATATGCCACTCTACAGCATGGCAAAGTCCACACCATAGGCCGCAAACTCCCAGTCATCGCGCTTGTTGTCGGCCCGCGACCCAGCCTCCAGATGGTCGGGGTTGATGCACAGACCGTTGTGGCACCGGTGGCGCACCACGTCCTCAAATGCCAGCACCTCGCGGCGCGTCACCGCATAGATGAAGCGGTAGGCCCGCGTCTGAAAGCCCCGGAAGCGAACCTTGCGGCGGGACGGGCCGGATGTCACCAGACAGCCCTCTGGCGTCTTTGTGGCTTCCTGCAGCAGTGTGGAGACCCGCTGAAGGGCCTCCTCGTGGTGGTTGCGGATCACCTCGTCCAACCAGCGCTCAGCCGGTTCAATCAACAATCGGCTCATAAGTCGACCTCAACCTCGTCACGGATCGGCTGACGTGATCCATCCGGTGCAACGACTTCTCCACGCTGAGCCGAATGGCCGGGTCGCAACCAAGTGACGCGAGCGTAGTCCGTACCGCCCCACTTAACCGACACCCTTTGCCAGCTGAGTTCCAGCATCTTGTGGCGGATCGTCTCAGGGTTAGCGTGCATCGACTTCTGGACGAAGTGAAGCAGATCAGACTGTGAGATGTATGGAAGTCCACGCTGGTCCAGATACTCTTCCAGTCGCTCAGTCGAGATCTGCCTGCTAGAGGCCTGTATCAAGCGCATCACTGGTGTCGCGTGGGTCGTCGTGTTCAGCGACTTCGCATTGAAGTCATCAGCGACCCGATGGCTGAGCAGAGCATTATACAGCGCTCCCAAGGCCACTGGATCTGCGATCTGCTCCAGTACCCGCCTCACGACTCCCTGGAAATCTTCCGTCTCCGGGCCGTTGGCATGACCTACGTGATCAACATCGAGTATAAAGTAGCGACGATCATTCCCCTCCAACCACAGCGGCAGGTGATTGCTCGTGAAAACGAAGCAGCAGCTTTGGTCTGCCTGATGTGCTTCCTGTCCTTTTTGCTCCACGAGGACCGTAGGCTCACTTATGAGCGTTTTGAGGTCGTTTGCTGCACTTGACCCCTGCTTGAGTTTCACTTCCTCACAGATTACCAGCTTTGACAGCATAACTGTGGCGTTGAAGCGTCCGGTCAGCTTCGTGATGCCATTCTGAGACGTGGTATTGGCGGCTCCAAACAGCGCCTCCAGCACCCGGCAAAGCAAGCTCTTCCCAGTCCCCTTGGCCTTGCTGTACAGGAACAGCGACCACGTTGGCCGGTCGTCCTCATGCTGCAGGTTCCAAGCGATCCAGTCGATCACTTGCCTCCGAGAGTTGCCGTCTGCGATCAGCCACTCCAAAAGCTCACCAGTCGCCCCCCAGTCCGCTGCATTACCCCTACGATCCCGATATGCGGGCCGCTGCCATTGGTTGATCGTAGCGAAGCCGTCCTCGAAGATGATCTTGCGGTCGTCTCCTGGGCTGTTGACCAGTTGTCCCGACCATGGCGCAATTGCTTCAGACGGGTCTGCGGGATAGAGACTAAATGCCGTAGCGAACACTGCGCGTATCAGGTCCACGTTGTGAGGAATGTGCGGATACTCCTGGCGAATGCGATGTACGCTGGCTTGCTGTACGTCGGGCTTAGAGATTGCTATGCTGGGTGCGTCGATCCTATAGTATTTGCTGTCCTTGCGGACATACCAGCTGGCGATTGCGCGGGATAATTCCCGGCGGTGATTTTCATTGATTATAGTCATGTAAATATGCCTCCTAGAGCGGGCAGCAAAGCAAGCGCTTTCTGCTTTAGCGTCCCCTGGAAGCGAGAATCCCAACATTATCATTTTATATCAGTATGTTATGTCGGTATTTGGTCTATTTCCCTCAGATGGCCGATTTTGGGGTGTCACAACACTCAAAAATCCCATGTCGATCACTCCAAATCCCCCTGATCAAAACCGTCAGGGCCATGTGTTCACATGGGTCAATTCTCAGTGACAATTTATGGGGCTACCGGGTCAGTTCTCAGTGACATCCAACACTGTATCAACACCCCGCCATCGCGGAGGTCTGCGTGATCGGCGCAAAAGACGATTACCGCGGTGAAACCGTTAAAGCCGTCGCCGTTTTGCAACCCGGTGCCTCACTCGATGCTCGGGAACTCACCACTTGGGCGCATGACTATATGGCGGCCTATAAAGTTCCACGGCTTCTTGAGATCGTCGATCATCTGCCAAAATCTGCTGCGGGCAAAGTGCTGTGGAGGGAATTGCAGGATCGTGAAGACGCATCATGACCCGATGAAAGGACCAGTAGTCATTTCCACCGCAACGATCGGCTTCCCAATTGCAGCCAAGCGACCCAATGGATACTTGTTTGGCCCAAAAAACACATCGTTTCTATGGAAAAGGGACTGTTAGATTTTTCTGCGTTGCGCTCAACATAATGAGATTTTCACAGTTCAGACCACGCCCGGAAGGAAACCGCCTCGGTTTTACCCGAGACTGTTTAGTTCATCCCAAGCGACCTTACCGAGCGTGTTGAAGTTTTTATAGAATGCTTCGGCGTGGCCTAGACGGCTTTTTCCTTTGCCAGCTTGGCCAGCCATGGTTGGGATCGGACCAATTTTCCAACCTGCCCCGAGCGCCGTTCTGATATCGCGCGCAGGGCGTCAATGTACTTGGCAACCTCGTCATGAGGTTTTTGGGTTTTTTTGTTAACGGGCTTGTAGCGGTCCAACTGATCCCGAAGTGTCATGAGACAAAGCGATAGATCCTCTTTTGCAGTCCCCTTCAAAGTGACCGGTTTCTGATCATGCATTTCCTTTGTGGTTTCCGCCGCAAGCTTATTTACTGCCTTCAACGCCTCCTCGAACGCACTCTCTGCTGCTTCGAGCTTGGACAAGGCACCAACAATCCCGGATGTATCGGGCCCCTTGAGTAGATCAGCCTCAGACACGGCTGCGGAATAGAACATCATGAAACTGCTAGACGTCATTTCAATTGGACCGGGGTGCCATTTATCAGAGGATGGCGTCGCGCGTAGAAGGACCGGATCATCGGGGTACTTCATTTCAAGGAAGGTCACGACCTTGGAGATGTTTGTATCCGGGTTTGCCAGAACCTGTTTATTCAGACCACATCGGTTCATGCCCTCTTTGGCGATGGGATCTCCGTTCATGGCCCCATAGGCCATCGCATATTTTGACAGGGTAGGATTTTCCCGTGTTGCCTTGCGGGCAAGCCATCTATCCTGAGGTACGGCGCGGGCCTGTTCATAGATCTTCCATGCTGCGGCCAGCTTGGCTTCGGTATAGATTAGATCCGCCAGTTCAATCGCAGCCTCTGCCACCTCCACTGAGGCCTCTACCACCGGAGCCACCCCTGCAGCAGGTGTGAGCTTGAGGACTTCAGCAACGACCTTGGCAGCATCAAGCGCGATCTGAACATTCGCCTGCATGGCCTGCTTGGTCTGAAGACCAGAGCGGTTCATCATTGCATCCGCCTGCGGCGATACAGCCGTCATCGCATCCTCAAGATTCTCGCGCCAAACCATCATCTCTTTGGTCTTCTCAACCGCATCCTTGATGGTCAGGGCCAATGTCATGCAAGCCTCTGCCAGACTGGCGGGAGGGAAGATTTTTTTGACCAGACCAATCCCTTGTGTTGCGATCTGCTGACACATCTTGAATGTGGCATCGTTCTTTTTCTGCATTGTGATGAGATATTCGATCGACTGAATTCGCTCGAACTCTGCAACATCAACGCGTTCTTCGTCTGTCGTCGCCATCGGAAAGCCCATCGCAAGATGCTTTTCGAACTCTGCCCGCTCTGCTTCTGCCAATTGCTCGGCGGAACGTGCAAGCTTTTCAGCGGCTATTGTGTCGGCTTCGGCGCTGCGTTTTTGGATCTCGGCCAAAGTGACTTTGTTACGTTTCGCCTTTTTTCCGGCCGCGATGTCGCCGGCCAGATCCTCATCCTCATCCTCGTCCTCTTCTTCTTCCTCCTCGTCCTCTTCCTCCTCCTCGTCCTCGTCCTCTTCTTCTTCTACTTTCCCAATAGCTTCGTTGAACTTGTCCATCACCGGCGTTTGCGCAAGTTCAAGGCAAGGACCAGCAACAATGTCGGCCGCATCCAAACAGGCGGACAGAATTTCCAAAGGCGATGCACCCTCGGCAAGCATCTTGCCGATATCTTTGCCTTTGATCGCTGCTGATGCTTGCTGCATCAGAGCATCCCCGATGAGCGTCATCAAGCCGCCATCCTTTTCAGGATCAAATCGCTTCAGCTCTGTTTGAATCGCCTCAACCACTGATACGAAAGCACCCTCAATGTCCGGTGGTTTCTGCGAAAGTGCATTTCCGAGATCTGCAGCCTTTGATCCGTTTGCGACAACGGAAGTAAAGATCTTTGCCGCCATCGGATCCATATCTTTAGTGATCTGTTCCGTCACAGCGTCTGCTATCGCCTGGCCGACTGCGGTAAAGTCCTTGTCGGTCAGCATCGCCTTGGTAAAGCCTTCGGAGATCGTGAGTGCGGTGGTCAAGTGGCCCAGCACCTCCGCAGCAGCTTCGGCACCCTCTTCCAGGGCCTTATCGCCCTGCATCTCTCCAATTGCGCCGCTCAGTCCTGCACTTGCAGTTGCAAGCTTGAGCACGCCCTGTCCCACTTTGAAACCAATCGAGAATTTCTCCATCAGGATGGCATTGTCATCCATCTCAGCGGAGTATTCTTCCAGCCGCTCTTCATAGGCTGCTGAGGCATTGGCAAATAAGTCGACCACCGCTGACATATGCTGCGGCACAAGGTTTTCGGGGATAACCCCCTCGCGGACCAACGGAGTATACAGATCTTCTGCGATCCGCCGGTTGGATTGTGCAACTTTGGCATCCCATGCCGCTTGCGCTTTTTCGCGCTCTTCTACGGCATCTCGGAACGCTTGTTCAGCTTCCTCGCGCTGTTCAGTCGTCATGTCCTTTGTGTCTGGCATGATGATATCATCGAATTCTGGAGCCTCGCCGGGACTGTAATATGGGTTTTGCTTTAGTTCCGCTTCCAAGGCATGAATCTTTTGCATTTGCACGATGACGAGTTGGCCTTGCTCTTGGGTGAGCGATTCAACGATCGCCTGACCGTGATGCCAAGAATCGACTTCCTGCATGTAGTCGCCGTCACCCTGCAAAAGCTTCATCTTTTTGCTTTTCGAGAATAATGACCCCTTCTGGACGGTCACCTCTATGCCCATCATGGTGCTGCGGATTTCATCTTTTTCCGCCGACAGGGCCTCAATGGCGGCCTGTCCAGAACGGCGCGCATCCATCAACTCCATATTCGCCTGAGATGCGGCGACATTGGCACCCAAGTCGGTCAGCCAACGCTTCTTTAGTTCGACAATTTTGTTTGGTTTATCATTCATCGTCTAATTCCCAGATCTGTTTTGCCGATCAAATCCCGCGCAAAACATTCAATTCGATACCATCAAGTCGGTTTGCTGTGCTGGACCCAATGGGCACCCCAAAGGGGTTCACCACACATTTTTTCAAAAGTGGGTCATTGAAAAGCAAAGCACGGAAACGGCGCACCTCGCTGAGCGCTTGTTCGCGGGCAACTTTGCGCGCCTGCACATCTTCGCTATCGTTAAATGTCTTTGCTGCTGTCTCAAATCTATGATCCTGCATCCGTCCAAGGATCACACCAAACATTTGCTCCGCGTCTTTTGATGCCGTCCCGCCCACCTCGGGAAGATCCTCAAAGGCGGCAATCGCATCAATCAAGGAGACGGCGCTTCTATTGAGCTTGAGAATTTCGTTGTCCCACTCCTCGCCGATTTTACCCAGTGCTTTGCGTTCTGTTTGCTTGTCCCGGGCCTTGAGACCATCAATGAACTTTTGAGCAAAACTTAACTCAGACAGCGCGGCCACACCGTTTACGCCCGCTTCATTGTCTTTGAGTTTTTCAAGGGTGTTTGCTTTTTCCAGCGCTTTGCGCGTTTCGGCAACTCGCTTGATCTGAGGGGCGGCTTCGCCCTTGTAATCATGCAAGACTGAAGTCTTGTCGCCCAATTCTGCCATAACTTCCTTGAGCCAGGTTTCGGACAGACCAAGGTACTCTTTCCGTTTGTCCAAGGCGATCTGATCCGCCCGCTCAGAAGCTTTCAGCTCCCGGTCAAGTAGTTCCAGCTTGTTCAACAACTCGCTGTTTTCTTGGAATTCCTTTCGCGCCTCGGCCAGCTCCTTGGCGATTTCATCGCGTTTCATATTGGCTGCGGAAATCGCGTCCAGGGCGGCCTTCTGTTCAGCTTCGGGGACATCCTCCCCCTTGTTGATCCGGTCGCGAATGGCCTGATGCGCCACCTCAGCCCGAGCCAATTCAGCGCGCGCACGATCTTCTTTTGCTGCCAATTTCGCTTTGGTCTGTTCGAGCTTCTGGGCCTGGGGCATTTCGGCCATCATCAGTTCGCTATGTGACTTCGTCAGGAAGAGGCGGATAAAGCCTGCCTCCTTGTCGATATCAATCAAAAGCGATGACAGTTTGGCCTGGATCGTGTCATAAAAATTTGGGTCTGTCTTGGTCTCTGCCCAGCTGATGCAAGTGTCCAAATCATCCCTGAAACTGCCGCGGTAGGGCCGTGCAGTCTGGCCAGCATGCTCAAGCATCTGCTGAAAAAGGGCGTCAAATTCGACCAGTTGCTGTTCGCGTTTTGCGATGCTTGCCATCACGGATGCGCGACGGTCAATCAAGGCCTGATTTCGTTTTTCATCTGCGCGCACCTGCGCCAAAAGGTCTGACGCCCCCTTGCTAGCCTCCGTCAGCGACTTTTCTTTATAACTGCCTCTGAAAGAGTCGATCTCTTCGATATGCGCTGTAAATACGTCTGCAATGGGATTTGCATCACCAGTCAGGGATTTGGCCGCAGTCTTGGCGTCTTTGAGCCAGCCTTCGATCATCTGGTTAAGCGCCTCAATATTCTCGGCCTCCTTTACCAGGTCGTCAGCAACCTTGATCATTTGCTTGATGGCATCAATTGCGGCTGTGTTGAAACCACCCAAACCATCCAGCGCCAGGCGCAATGCGGCCATTTGGGCCACCACAGGTTTGCTTTGGCGATTACCCACCTTTTTGGCGGCAACTTTCCATCGCGCTTCAAGCGCCTCGACTTGCGGTGTCAGCTTGTCGATTTCTCCCGAATATTCGGATTTTGTGGCTTCAACCGCCGACTCAGCGCTACGGCCAAGGGCTACAGCACGTCCCAAGAGGGCATCTTGCGCAGTCTTTGCCGTCGCTAACTCCGGTCCAGTCAAGCCAGAGCGGTCAGCAAAGACATGTTCCAGTTCATTTTCAATCCCCTTGGCATCGGAGATAATCTTTGCGGCCGCGGGGGACCCCCAGCGGTCCAGTTCTTCGGCAGCCTCTCGTGCCCTTTTGAGGGTCACGACTATTTCATTGCGCGCACGCATGTCGGCCAGGAATTCGGCAAAACCGTCGCCCTCGGCAAACGCAACCAAGGCAGCGAGCAGTCCGCCGCGCTCGGAAGCAACTTCGTTTATCGCTTCCTTTGCGGCGGTCTTGGCCTTTTCCACATCAGCGCCGTCACCCTTTCGGGGAATGGCCGCAAGCTTGTTCTCATTTTTTGCGTAGACGTTTTTAAATTCAGTAACTTGCTCTGGGTCCCAATCGAGGGCTGGAGCCTCCTTGCGCACTTTCGCGCGCAGTTCCTCTACTTTGGTGTCAAATTCGGACTTTAGGTTCGCAATAGAGGCCTGAGCCTGTGCAATGATCGCAGAAATCTGCCCCATTGTGCTGATATCGCGACCATGAGACGGGTCCGCTTGCTCGCTCAGATAGCCTTCGGCCTTGATTTTCAGGGCCTTCAGATCCTCCGCAACCGCCTTAATCTGCGTTGTTGCTTTCTTGAACGCGGCGGATCCGGTGAACCCGCCCGGTTTTATCTTGGCAATCGCTGCCTGCATATCAGTGTTCAGTTCGGCCACAAATTTGAAGTCGTCAGCAGTTCTTTCCTGTGGAGGAAGACTGTTGATCAGCCAAACAACGTTGATGCAGGCCTCGCGACTGTTGGTATAGACAGCCCAAGCGGCGTTTAATTCCGTATGTCTGGCTATGTCCTTCTTCTTGATATCCTTGTCTTTGTATTTCTCGATGAATGCGAGTTGCTTTTCTGTGGGTTGGGGCAGAAGTAAGTCTTTGGCCGCATCGGGCATAATCATCTCCGGGTATGGCAGCGCGTGGGGGCTTTGGTCCACGCCGGTCTAAAATCAGGGGCTAGGCAAGAACTTTGGCGATCTCGTTCAATGCCTTTTTGGCAGTGCTGGCGACAGCCACGGTGCCAAACCCCGAGTTGCTATCAACATCGGCAAAGAAGGGCTGGCTTAATTCCGCCTCAAATTGCCTAAGGACACCGACAGCGGCTTCCTTCGCGCTGTCGCGCTTGGTGCCTTCCGGTGCATTCACGACCGCATCCAGCGCATCGCTCAGGCGCGCGTCAAGTCTTTCAAGATGGGTGGTCAAGCTTTCTCCACCATCAAACTCTTCGTCATCCCCCATCGCGTTAGCAATCATGCTTTCCAGTCTGTTGACCTCAGAAATCATGGTTTTGCGGGTGTCGTTCCATTTGATCCGGCTGACCGCAAAGGGCCTGACATCCGAAGGCACTTCCGCCAGGTGACCAGATTCGCCGTCTTCTCGGCCTGCATCCAGCATTGCCTGAATGGCTGGCAAACCCGCCAAAGCATCGGCGTGATTGCCCGTGTTCCCAAGTTCTGTAACTGCGTTCCACTTCTGACGCAGAGCGTCCACGTCTTCGACTGTGGCACCAGACAGGGCTGCGTTCACCAATGGTTCAATCTGACTGAAAGCCGCCATCCAGGCGTCATACTCAGGGCCAGAAGGTGTTTCTTCGGTCTCCGGTGCATCAGGGATCGTATCGGCGTTTTCCTTGGCTTCCTTCTGCGCAACCTTGGCCGCTTCCAGCAAGGCCCGTGCCCGCATGAGCACGTCTTTCGCTGCGGATTTGTCGCCGGCCTTGATCAAGCCGCCTACTGGGTCCAGCACGCTCAGGATACCATCAGCAGCAGTCTTGTCATCAAGCAGGCCCGCTTGACTGGACAGGTTGTTCAGCAATGTAGCCATCTGCGCCAACTGCGGATCAACGGGTGGTGGCATCGGAGGTGCTGGTGGCGGAACAGCTGCAGCAGCGCCACCTTTGGCCTTTGCCAATGCGGCCTCAAGCTGATCCGCGCCTTTACCGGCCGCATCAACCTTGCCCGCTTTGAGGATCTCGATCACTTTGCCCAATGCACCTTCGAGCTTGGGTTTCATGTCTCCTTCTACGCCTTGGATCCCGGCCTTGATGGCCGCCAATCGTTTGGCAATATCGGCGGCAGACGGTGCGCCTGCTGCTTTGGCATCGCCTGTTGCCTCAGCTGCTTTGGCATCTGCTGCTACAGCACCTCCTGCCAATTTGGCCAGTGCCGCCTCAATCTTGGCAAGCGCTTCGGCCGCATCATCAAGCCGTTGCGTCTTGATGGCCTCAACAACTGATTTGAGAACTTTGTTCAACTTCTCGGCCACAACAGGCTGAACACCCGCGATTTGCTGTTGGGCGGCCTTCATCCGTGCGACCAGATCTGCGGCTGTAACACCAGCCGGGGCACCCTCAGCCGCTGATTTTACATCTGCGTCCAGCTCTGGATCATCTGGCAAATCCTCTATGTCAGATTCAAGGACTGCACCATTTGCATCCATGATCTCAACATTCATCGAAACCTTGTGCTTTTTCAGGTATTTTTTCAGCGCCTTAGCCATGGAAGGGACCACGACCTCACAGGTCAGCTTCATGACCTTGCCTTCAACAAAGCATTGGCCAAACGCCGCCTTCTTGCCAACACCGTCCTGCTTGGCTGACTTGCCCAGCTTTGCGGCTGGTAGGCGCTTGTGCATCAAAAACAGATGCTCGTCCTCGGTTTTACCGGGATTGAAAGCAAAGGCGAGCGGGGTCCGCTTTGCCACTTTGAGCAGTTTTTTGAGCTCTGGTCCGTCTAGTTCTAAATCCGCCATGGCCATCTCTATCAATCAACTTCGGGAATAAAAATTGCGCCAAGCGCAGGGCACGAAAAAAATACTTGAAGCAAGGCTAGCTTCAAATCTTTTTTCATTCCAGAAAATTCGAGCTGATTGAACCAAGAACTGTCCGGGTTCATGATTTCTGGCGCGCAAGATTTGTGGATAGCACCTTTCAGCGCGGCGCTGCAGAAACTGGCTTTCTGTTCGGTCGCCATGTACCACACCAAAACATTGCGCAGGGCCAGTCCATATTCAGACTGGCACGCCCGCCTCAGCAGTCTGGAACAATGGGACGTCTGGACAGGGGTATTCCCGCTCGCTACCGTTTCCATACAGTTTATTGAGAGGCGCTGGGATGACCGATTATGAAACCTTCGATCTTGGTGCGACTGAGCTTTCCTGCGGTGTAATCGTTCCGTCTTTGCATCTTGCCTACAAGGTATATGGTCAGTTGAATGCAGAGAAATCGAACATGATCCTCTACCCGACATCTTATGGCGCGCAGCATTCGGATATCGACTGGTTGATAGGTTCAGAACGCATTCTCGACCCGGAACGCTACTGCATCGTGATACCCAACCAACTCGGCAACGGGCTGTCGAGCAGTCCCAGCAATCTTGCCCTTCCCTTCACGCATGGTCGCGCACCCGCATTTTCCCATCTCGACAACGTCAAAGCGCAAGAGCGGTTGCTACGTGAAGTCTTCGGGGTCGCGCGCATCGCTCTCATTTATGGCTGGTCGATGGGTGGTCAGCAGGCACTCCATTGGGGCGCGCTTTATCCCGAAAAGGTAGAACGGATTTGCGCAACCTGCACATCTGCCCGCACGAGCCCGCATAACAAACTTTTCCTTGAGGGGCTTCGGGCAGCGCTTACCGCAGATCCTGGCTGGAACGGAGAGTGGTTCACCGAACATCCGGTTCGTGGCCTGCGGGCCTTTGCACGCGTCTATGCGGGATGGGCGCTCAGTCAGGCGTTCTATCGCGAAGAACTTTGGGCGGAAGCGGGCTTTTCGTCTCGCGAAGACTATCTGTTGCGGGCGTGGGAAGGGAATTTCCTGCGCCGCGATCCGATGGACCTGTTGTCCATGATTCAGACCTGGATCGATTCCGACATTTCCAACAACGCCGTCTTCCATGGCGATCTGGCCGCAGCCCTTGATGCGATCAAGGCTCGTGCGATCATCATGCCATCCACTACCGACCTCTATTTCACGATCGACGACAGTCAAATCGAAACCTCTATGATGCCAAATGCAGAACTTCGCCCCATACACTCAAATTGGGGACACCGTGCCGGAAACCCGCAGCAATCGCGTGATGATGAGGCTGCAATCCAGCTCGCCGTGAAGACGTTGCTTTCAGAATAAGCGGTGGGGTCTTGGGCCGACGCGCCAAAGCTGACCATCTCAGTGCTGCGGTGTGGCCCGTCAAAGGGGCCACACCGCAGCAAGTGAAGAATTAGTGAAGGCCGACCACGCCCGGCAGGGACGAAGCGGCGGTTGCTTCGGTTGCGCATCCTTAGGCTGCATTCCCTGATCTGGGCGCGACAGAGCGTCCATGGCGGTCGCGCAAATTCTCTAGGCGCATGTCATGAGTATCCATTGCGTTCCGGCGGTCTGCCAGCCTTGGGTCACGATGGGCTTGCGACCAACCTCGGCAAAGCCTGCTTTGGCATAGAGCGCTCTGGCGTTGGTATTATTGTCTGACACGACCAGCGCCACTCCTGCGGGTCCGGCCATTGCCTTGGCAGATTCAAGCAGCGCCTTTCCGACGCCTTTGCCTCGCGCTTCGGATGACGTTGCAAGAAACTCAATGACCAACGCCCCCGGCACCGATGCTTCCAGTTCAGCAAGCGGTCTGAACATCGGCGGCAAATCGGAACTTATCGGATCAGGTTTGTCAGGGATTAGGTCAAGATTGATCATGCCTGCCGGTTTTCCAGAAAGTTCGGCAACCCAACATTTCTTGTATGACATTTTGCCTTCTGGATTGCGTACGCGTGACAGCATGAATGCGTTCAGGTCGTCCCCTGCGGCCAGCATCTGTTTAAAGTAGTGCGGCAGAAAACCATGTCCTGCGACCTCGCTCATCTGCAGTACAAAAGCTGCGTCATCCAAGGTTGCCTTGCGAATGGTTGGCGATAGCATTTTTGTCCCTTCCGGCCCCATTTGATATTTCGCGTTGGAATAGCTTGGTGGCGACAGTCCAATCTTCAGCACGGTCCGGCAAGAAATTTATGTGCTTATCAGGCAGCCCCGCCTCTTTGGGTAGTTTGTGTTGCGGGTTGTCGCAGCGTATGAAACGCGCGGCAACAATGGCTTGCGTGCCGCGGATCAGGATTCCTTGTGCGCCACGCCCATCGCAGATGCGATAAGACCCGCACAAAGCAGTGCCGATTTCCCAAGCGCTTTCTCGTCAAAATCAAAACTGGGCGTGTGATGGTCATCCGCAAGGTCCGCACCCAGAACAAAGATGCCACCACGCCCACCTCTTGCTACAACCCTGGTTGCCAGTGTCGCCGCATCCTCGCTGGCACCGAAGAACAAATCAGGCAACATGGTTCCAAAAGCCCCTGTCGCTGAATTTACGCCCTGGGCCCAATCAACAATGTCGTCGGGATTGGCGTAACCATCCGCGCCGCCCCCGGGCACGAGGCTGCATTCCACTCCATAAGCGCGCGCGGTCGCTTCGACGAAATCCTTGCAGCGCAGTTCAAAGGCTTGCAGGTCAGCCGTTTCCTGCGCGCGCATCTCAAATGTCAGCCTGGCCTCATCGGGAACAATATTGACGGCTGTGCCTGCCTGTAACAGCCCGACATTCAAGCGCATGCCTGGGCGGCTGGATTGCGCCAATGCATGCAGTCCCAGCGAAATTTGGCAGGCCGCCAAAAGCGCGTTGCGACCAGCTTCGGGCGACTTGCCGGCATGGGCTGCCTGCCCCGTCAGACACACATCGTAGCGCGCATTCGCAAGAACCCCGTGGACCGCAAATGCGACGCTGTCTGATGGCACACCTAGTCCCAGGTGGATTGCGAAAAAGAGGTCGACATCGTCCATCCAACCGGCATCAACCACGGCGCGCGCGCCCCGACCGCCTTCTTCGGCAGGCTGGAAAAGCAGCTTTACCTTGCCCCGCCCATTCGAGAGAAGTGGTTTTACGATGCGCGCGACCGCCAGACCAATTGCCGAATGCCCATCATGGCCGCAGGAATGCATGACACCCGGATTGCCCGATGAGAAACCCTGAGCCGCTGGCGCATGATTGCCTTTGGCTTCTTGGATGGGCAGCGCATCGATGTCGACCCGCATGCACACCGTTGGTCCGGGCCGTCCGGTATCATAGATGGCAATGCACCCGGTATCGCCTTCTCCGGGGATCGGGTTTTCGCTAAGCCCCAGCCGCTCAACGTCGCCAAGGAATTCAGCGCCGTATACGACCTGATAGCCGGAACGCGCAAGGTCCTGAACGATGGCTGCGGTTGTCTCGATCTCCTGCCAGCCAAGTTCGGGGTTGGCGTGAAATTTTCTTCGGTCAGCAATCAGTTGTGCGTCCTCAGATTCCGCTGACTGTCGCAAACGATCCAAAAGATCCAAAGAAAGTTGTGACTGCTTGAGACTTTGGTGCATGAGCAGATGCTAGGTCATAATCCGAGCTCTGGCAATGAATGACGCGCGCGCCTGCCGAACCCACAAGAGCCCCGGCGGCGCGAACAACGCAACTGAATGCCCAAGCACTGCGCCTATTCGCCGAACCTATGCGGGCAGCAAAATCGCCGCAAAGGCGGTTTGTGCCAGCGGCGTTGGAGCCCGCGGTTTATGAAAGACGCCTCAATGCCCTTCGACCCTGTTCAAGATAATTGGCAGGCGGTCTTTGGGCTGTGGGATTGGCATGCGCTGCCACTCGGTTCTGGATGGGTTGGCCATGGTCACGCGACGCTCGCGCAGCAAGGTTGCGATGAAAATCTTGACCTGCAACGTCGAGAAATGCATCCCGATGCATTTGTGCGCACCACCTCCAAACGGGGTCCATGCAAATTTATGCGATTGATCCTCGGCGCGGTTGGGTGAGAAACGCGATGGATCAAACCGTTCTGGATCTGTGTAAAACTCAGGTGACAGCATTGTGATTCCTGGGTTCAACGTAATGGCTGTCCCTGCCGGGATATCAAATCCCTTCCAGCTGAACCCTTCGATTGCATAACGCGGAATGAACGGAACGGGTGGCACAAGCCGCAGCGCCTCTTTGAACACTTGCTCAGTCTGGGTCATCTGGGCCAGAGCATCATCGTCCAGCGGGCCATCACCGATCTGCCCCACTTCAGATGCCAAGATATCTTGCCATTCCGGGTGCGCGCCAAGGGCCCAGATCATTGTCGTCAGCGCCGTTGAGGTCGTGTCATGTGCCGCCATCATCAAGAAATTGAACTGATCAAGGATTTCGTCCTCGCTCCAGCCTTTGCCATCGTCGTCTTTGGCCAGACACATCTGCGAAAAGAAGTCATCGCCCGGCGCGGCGCGGCGTTCAGCGATCAGCTTGCGAAATGTATCACGCAAGAATGCGCGACCACGCACGCCATGCCACATCGGCGTAAAAGGAACGGGGTAGCGGATCACCGTAACTGCAGCGCGCACTTCATTGATAAACGCCTTGTTCAGCTTTCTTGCCAGATCGCCTTCTGGCGGCAGGCCCATGAACACAGCGCAGCCCACACGGAGCGTTAACTCCTTGATCGCGTCGTAAAAGAGAAATTCCTGTCCAACGGGCAGGTCCCGCACAAGGGATTGCATCGCTTGTGCCATATGCTGGGTGTAATCGCGCAGTGCAGGCGCGCGAAAGGCCGCCTGCATAATCCGCCGGTTCCGGCGATGTTCCGCAAAGTCCTGCAGCATCAGCCCGCCGGGAAAAAGCCGGGACAGCGCATCCCAGCCCATCTGGGATGAAAAATTTTGATTTTGATCCAGCAGGACCATTTGCATGGCGTCAGCACCACATAGGTTGACCCGCCAAACCCCAAGCATCTTGACCTTATAAACAGGGCCATATTCCGCCATGGATTGTTTCTGAAGCCCGTAGGCATCGCGCACCAGGCGCAGAGTATGGCCCACGACCGGTGGCGCAGGTGGTCCCGGAATATGGGATAGTGCAGCCTCTGACGCCATTTCAAAATTCCCTTAATAAATATTCAATAAATAAGAATGATCTCTCACGCATGTTGTCTTTGATTTGTGCCCCAATCAACTGCCTTGGACAAGTCTTGCGGCACTCCGCCTATTCTGAAGGGGGAACATCGGGCACTGACAAAACGGCGCATTTCAGTTCAGCAGTCCCAGACAACCGGCATGGTCAGAGGGCCGCGGAAGGCCCAGCCGCCGATGATGGTGTCCCCGTTCAGCCGCAGGTTTTTCATCCGCTCAAAGATCATCGGTAGCGCCACATCAGCGATCAGGCAGCGCGCAGCCCAGGCACCAGCGCAAAAATGCGGCCCCGCACCAAAGGCGATGGAGGCCGAGAAATCCTGTTTCAGGTCAAAAACATCGGGTTTGGAAAATATGGTCTCGTCCCGGTTGCCGGAACCAAACATCAAGAACACCCGATCGCCCGGTTCGAATTCAATGCCGTGCAGTTGGTATGGTTGTGCCACCTGCCGCGGCGACATGCCAATCGGGGAATTCCAGCGGGAATATTCCTCGAAGGCGTCCAGCCAGCTGGCCTCGCCCTTCTTGATCAGCACCATCTGATCCGGGTGGGTCAACAGCGCCCAGACCACACCCGAGATCACGTCTCGCACCTCGTTTTGTCCACCCGAGATGGCCAGTTTTACATTGGCGCGGTACTGCTCCTCCGCCAAGCCCGCCTGTAGCTGGACAGACAGCAATGACGTGTCGGGGTTTGCCAACAAAAGCGGCGTTTTCTCGTCGATGTAGCGGTCAATGGCGGCGGTGCAGTCGTTGCAGGTCGCGGTCACTGCAGGGTCCCCTGCGTAATTGGCGCAGCCGTCGATCATCCCCTGGCTCACCCGGTCCATCTCCTCCCAGGGGATCTGGGTCAGCCCGGTTATGATCTTCAGCGCCTCGCCGGAAATTCGGCGGGCAATGTCGCGCGCCATATCTGCCTGGCCCCGTGACACGATATCATCCAGGGCTGCGCGGGTCGTGTTTTCAAACTGCTGCTTCCAGATATTCTTGACCGTGCGCGGGGAAACTGTCGGAAAGATCGCCCTGCGCTCTGCCATATGCGCTGTGCCATCCTTGCGCATCAGGTTCTGCCCCATCAGCAGCGTCATCAACCCATCCGGCTGATCAGATGAGAAGATTTCGATCTTTTTCTCATTCTCAAAGATATCGGCCCGCCGCGTCAGCAGCGTCGCGCCCAACTGCGGCACAAACACGGCCGGGGCCTGCGCCCGCATGCTTTTTAGGTCCGGATAGGGATCTGCCCAAAAGGCCTTGGCATCAATTTCATAAACGGGTGCATTGGACATGTTTGGCTCCTGAAAGGATATCACCGTTGGGATGTTGATAGGACAACATTCCTTTTGTTGTCATGTCAACAAAGGTTCATTAGCCTGCAAAATGCATCGGAGGTCAGAGCGTGACACACCAAGAAGAACTGCCAGACTCCATGTTTCTGGTAGAGCTTGAAGGGCAAGAGGGGGCCACAGGCACAACCCTTGCCTTTTCACGTGCGACAACTGTTCTGCTGACTTTTGCGGCCAACCGGTTCACCCGGAGCGCCTCGCGGCTCTATCATGATCGGTTCGGCATTGGGGCGATGGACTGGCGTATGCTGGTTATGCTGACCCGCGAGCCCGGCGCGAATGTGGCCAAGGCCAGCGCGACAATCGGAATAGACAAGGCTGCCGTCAGCCGCAGCCTGACACGGCTGAAGGAAAAAGGGTTGGCCGCACCGCTGCAGAGCAGCCCCAGCGGACGCCGCAAGGAATGGGGCCTGACAGAACAGGGCCGCAGATTGCACGCAGAGATTCTGCAAGTCGCGCTAAACCGGCAGCGGCACATTCTGAAAGGGTTTTCCCAGACAGAAGTTCATGCGTTCAACGATTACCTCAAACGGTTCCTCGAAAACCTAGAAGACCTGCCGGAGGAGGCGCTTGGCCAAGAGGAATGAGGCCGGGTCGCATCCTTTTCATGAAACTGGAACCGCAGTTTACCGCCCGTTGCCAAAATGGCGGCGCGTTCGATCATATTTTGCAATTCGCGGACATTTCCGGGCCAGTCATAGGCCAGCAAGGCATCAATATTGGCCTTTGACAGCCGCGCGGGTGTCAGACGCAGGCGTTTGGTGGTGACCGCCACCAAAGGCCTGCGCCTTGAGGTTTCGGATGGCGGGCGATTGCCCCAGGATGCCGATATGAGACCGCTTTGAACGGATCTCTATCAGCAGGTAATCGTTCTCTTCTTCCAGCTCGAGGCGCAGTTTTTCGACCTCGGCCAGCGCATCGCGCAATTTGCGTTCGTTTTCCTTGCGCTCAGTCACATCGCGAAAGATCACAACCGCGCCGGCAAGGACATTTTGATCATAGATCGTGGTCGAGACATATTCGACCAGAATGGGTTTGCCGTCTCTGCGCCAAAAGGCGTCATCCTCCACACATGCTTTGGCGGTCAGAATTGGTGCGTTCGGGGCCCAGAACCTCGTTCCGGCGTGCGCGGAAGGTTTAGGAATGAAAAAGCCCGGTGTCTTTCGGCACCGGGCTTTGTCGATTTCAAGGGACGGAGTTATCCTTAGATAATCTCCTCCTCGGCCTGTGCTTGCGCTTCTTCAGCCGCCATCTGGTCTTGTGCGGCCTGCTCCTCAGCTTCCTGAGAGCGCATCATGTTCAGGTAGGCATCGTCTGCTTCAACTCCGAAGAAGATATTTTCGAAGTTCTCAAACTGGATGTCACCCACCCGACCGTCCTCATCACCGTTGATGATGAAGTATTCACCAAGCGGACCCTGCGCAGGCAGCACACCGTCAGGTGAGGCAGCGTTCAGGATGTCCGACAACAGATAGTCGTTGTTCGGACCGAAGCGGATCGGCTGATCGCCTTCGGGATAGAAGAACCCTTCGGCCGCATCTGACAGACCTTCGATCTGGGTCGCGATTTCGCTCGCCTTGACCGCATCGGTCATGATGATCTTATCCGCCTGCCCTTCGTATTCATCAGCACTGAACTTTTCGATGCTGGTGAACTGGTCATAGTCAGTATTGGTGACGTTGTAGGAGTTACCATCGCCGTCGTTTCCGACCCGGACCTGAACATGGTTCGGATCGACACCGACGTCTCCTTTCAACAGGTCGGTTCCTTCGCCGCCGTTGATGATGTCGCTGCCGCGGCCACCAACGATGGTGTCGTTGCCATCACCGGTATTGATCGTGTCATTGCCGGCACCGCCGTCGACATTCTCATTACCCGCGCTGCCGTTGAACCGGTCGTTCCCAGAGCCGAGGATGAAGTTTTCGATCTCCTCAAACTCGGTGGTGTTGACACCATTGGTCAGTGTGCCGTCCTCAGGGGCGGTCACATTCACCAGCAGATTGTCGGTCTGCGCACTGGCATCAAGGGTATCCCCCTGAACTTCGGTCGTCTCGCCACCAATGATCACGTCATTGTCCACACCATCGGTCAGGACAAAGCGATCATCACCGCCGTTGCCGGAAACGGTATCGTCACCCGCACCAGAGTCGATCGTGTCATTACCGCCGTAGGCAACAATCGTATCGTTCAGGCCATCGGTACCGTCGATCTGATCGCCTTGCGGGTCGGTATAGCCCGGCTCCATCAGATCATTCTGGCCTGTGCCGTCTACAACACCGGCATTGCCGACCTCTTCCGTGACCGTGACAGAAACCTCAGCCGTTGATGTCAGCCCCTCCGGATCCTTGATCGTATAGGTGATCGTATCGGTCCCGACAAAGTTCGCATCAGGCGTATAGTCCAGCGTGCCATCAGGGTTGATGGAAACCGTACCATTGAGCGCTGTCGCAGTGGTGACAGTCAGCTCGGCTGCTGTGTTGTCCACATCCGTGTCATTGGCCAGCACATCGATGTTCACCAGGGTCTCTTCCGGTTTTGTCGCTGTGTCGTCCACTGCCACAGGCGCGTCGTTCACAGGGTTAACCGTGACCGCAACCGTCGAGGTAGCTTCGTTCCCGTCAGGATCCGTGACCGTATAGGTGATAACGTCATCGCCAAAGTAGTCAGGGTTCGGCGTGTAGGACAGCGTGCCATCAACAGGGTCGATGGTCACAGTGCCGTTCGGTGCCGTGGCTTCGATCACTGTCAGCGGATCGCCGTTCGGATCGGTGTCATTGCCCAGCACATCGATCTCAACTGTGCTGTCCTCATCCACTGTGCGTCGTCAGATAATTTGGAACATCAGAGGTGTTTTCCGTTTGGAGGCTCTGGCTCATCCTTGATTGAGTTTATGCGTTTTCAGTTT
>Ga0213861_10001547_pt1 | contig 20227 bp, 16 predicted proteins | sample PICome_4_FD_160110 | JGI IMG/M metagenome (GOLD analysis project Ga0213861, IMG submission 160110) | Coastal seawater microbial communities near Pivers Island, North Carolina, United States - PICO131 | ecosystem: Environmental > Aquatic > Marine > Coastal | place: USA: North Carolina... | reverse complement strand
TGAGGCGCCCGATTGAAGACTTCCCGCTCCCACTTTTTCCGACAATCGCAACAATGCGGCCAGGGTTAATCGTGATGCTTACGTCCGTGAAAAGTGGTGGTTCACTCGGTGTGTAACCAAATGTCAGCTGGGAGATCGTGAGTCGTGCAGCCCAAGGATCAATGGCCAGTCCACCTTTTTTGCGTCTACCTGAATGGGCAAGAGCGAGAAGCGCATCCAAGTCGTTATCAGGCCTGTCAGCCCCCTCAACCCCGCCAGCCCCGCCAACCCCGCCAGCCCTGGGCGGTTCAGGATCAATTGGGGAGTCGGGCACCGAGAGTGCAGGTAGTTCCACACTCTGGGTTGTTGGCGGTGCACTTGGATTCGAAGGGTGATCCAGATAAGAATCGCGCATCCGCGGATCCACTTCCTGCTCAAGAACGTCGTCTGCCTGTTCAAGGGCGCCCCTGAGGTTGAAAAATGCATCAAGGCTTGGAATCAAAACGACGATGGGTGCGACGAAGGCAGCTAGGAGAACTGAAAAGGCAGCGAAGGTTCCCAAGGTGAGTGTTCCTTGGATGGACAACCATGCTCCAGTAGCGAGAACCAAAGTCTGTATCAGCAAGATTGCGAAAACGGGAAGCATGCCCAGCCATCCCCACAGATGCGTATTCCCAAGAGTCAGGCGCCTGCCAAGAGCTGAGTAAATCCGATTAAACGCTATGTATTCGCTACCGGTTGCCTTGAGTGTTTCTAGTACCCGAAGCGAGGTTCCCAGTTCTGACATGGTCACGGCTGCCTCGCGTGCTTGACGCTGCCGCACTTCAAGACGCAGTGGCACAATTCGAAGAATCATGAGTATCAGGATCACGTAACCCAAGAGTGCAACGAGTGCTAACGGGGGAGACAGGATGAACATGATGATCAGAAAGAACAGGCTCGTCAACTGCGCGAGAACGGCACTGGCGAACGGCCCTGACATGACGAGCGCAATTGATTCGGTGAGAGACACCCGGTAGGCAAGAGTGGTGGGGTCACGCTGGCTCAGGAACCATGCCGGCATGCGAAGGAGGTGCCACAAGAAACGTGCGCTTGCTGTGGTTAATGTAATTGTGGTGAGACGCCGTAGGCTGACAAGTTGAAGGGCAGTGAGTGTGATGGAAAGAATCAGCGCAATGATCAACCCGGCGATTATCACCGCGGCGCCATCACGATTACCGGTACTGAGGTATCCGTCCACAAAGAGCCTAAGGAGTCCAGGGGTGATAACCCCCGGCACTATCAAAGCGAGCCCAGTGACCACTACGAATGCAATGCCAACGCGACTTCCGGTGTGGCGCCCGACAAGCGTTTTCAATATCCCGGGAGGGCGAGAATTGCGGACAGCGTTGGGGCCGGGATTAACTGCAATTGCCGGCCCACTCAGTTTCTCGGCTAATTCGTGGGAGTTCAGTTCCTTGCGACCACTGATCGGATCAATGACCTCCCAGGAATTACCTGAGCGTCCGGAGATCACTACCGCATGGCCCCCTGACCAGAGCGCTATCACGGGCAGGGCTACATCAAATGGAGTCTGGTCGAGTACTAGGGATTGCGCGTCAACAGGCTCGGAGGTGAAGTTGAAGTACTCGGCCACAGTTGAGAGTTCGGCCAAATCAACACCTTGTCTACTTGGCCCGCAGACATGTCGAAGCTCTTCTTGGCCAACGTGGGTGCCAGCGGAGGCCATGGCCATGCGCAGGCAGGTGATTCCCATCTCAGTTGAGGCTTGGGCTAGGAAAACAGGGGTTTTCATGAAGAGCCGAAGAGGATCGCTAGTGGAGCTTTGTTACCGGTAATAATCTGACCGGACCATGGTGTGCCGGCAACGAGTGCGTAGTCCGGACCCGAGCCGATTGTCCACGCGAGTCCGGAGGGGTTGCTTTCGTCACTGTTCAATTCGACCTGAACCTCAATGAGTGGTTCGCTGACAGCCTCAAGGGATTGATAACCAGCGGCACGTCCAACTAATTGTTGTACGCGGGAGGTGCTCATGGGAGTGTCTGCAACTGAAGCGACCACGCCGGTGATGTAGCCATATTGTCCTGCTGGAATGGAGTCAGGCGAAATATTCGCTGCTTCGCCGACAATCACGCCAGAGATGGAAGACGCTGGAACGAGCGCAATTGCCACCAGATTTTCGTTTACGCGCTGGATCGTGGCGATCCCTGACCCAGATCGGATGAGACCACCATCTTGGGTGGCAACTTCGATCACAGTCCCTGCCACGGGCGTGCGTACTCGCACTTCCTGACCGGATTCATCTATCAGAATCGCCAGAGTATTCCCCGCCTCCACCGCCGTTCCGACCGAGACAAATACAACCGACACGGTGCCATCAAGTACGGCTCCGACTTCCAGTGGACCGCCAACCGTTGAAATCACGCCTTCGGCGCTGGTGAAAATGGGGGGCCTGGCGAATACCCCCCATGAAAGAAATCCCATGATGAGAGCAACGGCCCCAAGGAGGACTATCCACAACCGGGGGCTACCAAACACTGCGACTTCGTCGAGTTTCTGGATCGGTGAAACCACGGAGGAATCATTTACAGGGCGGTCCACCCCCATAGGCTAGTCCTTAGCCTCAGGTGGAGCCACCGTGTTTACACGGTGGTGGGGCGTTACCAGGGTGAGGTGCCTCCTCCGCCGCTGATATCACCCAACTCTGACTCATCTATTTCATCATCGGGGCGATTTTTACTGAGCACAGATCTCACCATTACCTCATCAACATCGAAGCCAGCGTCACGAGCAATTGACAGGCTTTCGCTCATGGTGCTGGCAGACGCGAGGGCCTCATAAAATAGTGGGCTCGAACGCGCATGAGCGATGAAGTCTTCTTCTGGTAAGTTCACCACCCCACAATGCATCAGTTCCCATTGTTTGAGTACCGTGTAATTACGGTATTCGGTGAGATGGCTCTTGGGTACCATGTAGACGTGAGCGAAGGTGCCAGCGCGAAAACAATGGACGCGATCCGAATCATTGTGGTCGAAGATGAACCACTTTTCCTTGATTTGCTGGTCGGCGCAATTATTGCCAGAATTCCCATTGTCACGGTGGTGGCGAAATTTACGAACGCCGAGGAATGTCTGGCCCAGGCGAATTCCTTGGAAGCAGATGTACTTCTCACAGACATTGATTTGGGTGCAGGTACAACGGGGGTAAACCTTGCCGTTGAATTGCGGGAAAGATCCATTGTGCAAGGAGTGGTGCTGCTCTCCAACCTCTCTCTTCCCAATGTCATCCCGGCTGTTCCCGAATCAGTTGCAGGTGGTTGGGCATATTTACTCAAAACGAGTGCTTCCAATATCAACCAAGTAGGCAGGGCCATCTTGGCGGCGGCTAGGGGAGAGGTCCTACTTGACGAGGCGCTAATTGGCACCCTGGCACCTTCGGAACCTTCGCCATTGGATTCACTCACCCCGCGGCAGTTTGAAGTTCTTGCCCACATGGCTTCGGGTCAATCGAATAAATCCATTGCTGCCATTTTGGGTTTAACCCCTCGAACCGTCGAATCCGTGGTTTCACAAATAATTGAAAACCTTGGTTTGCGTGACGGTGCGGAAGGATTAAACCCCCGCGTGAGCAGCATCTTGATGTACTTGGAACATGTCGTTCCCCAAGGGCAAGGAAACGCCAGGCCACTTGGTACCAAGTAAGGTGAAATATGAGTGACACCTCTGCAACGCATAAGCCTGGATTTGGTGAGCGATTGTGGACGTTTCTTAAGTCTCCAGCAATCAAGCCGATGACACTGGCCTTGGCAATCACAGTGCCAATCTCCATTCTCATGGTGCTCACCGGGATTCGCAATCAGCGGTCTGACCTCGCTTATATCGCGCTTGCGCCCTTGGCCACATGGGCATTGGTAATTCTGATTGTGTGGCTACAACTACAGGTGGACACGGTGGGGGCTACCGCCTTCGGGCGCGCATTGCAGGTAGCAGTAGCCATTGCAACACCACTGTGGCTTTATGTCGCGATTCTTGCGTGGTGGGGTTCCGAAGTTTTCCCTATCCTCACCTCGCTGCAAACGGCCTTGGGTTACCTGAGCATGGTCATTGGCATTATGTGGGTGATCGCTGGAACGTTTGGAGCATGGCGTCGAGCCAGTCATGCTCGGAATCAATTGGCTCACTCCGTGCGGATGCAGGAGCAATTCAATGGGCTTCTCGCACAAGCCGAAAAGGAAAGATTCACTGAGTACAGAACCGTTATAGCTTCAAAGGTAGTCGGTTCCTTGGATCGAGTCATGCAATCATGGAATGACTCAACTAATGAGGTGCTCGCATCCCAATTAGAAAACTTGACGGACAAGGTCATGCGTCCATTAGCGCACCAATTACACCCGGTGACGTTACGGGTTGGGCTGATCCCATCGATCCGTTCATTGGGATCGGGATACCGGCTTGACTTCGATTCGAATGTGACAGATCTTGATGAATCAGGTCAACTTCTGGATCCTGCGGTGACCCCTCAGGTGTTCAGGTGGGTGAGAAATCTAAATCCGGAAGGGACAAGTGTGACCATCATGATCCGGTGTCATGGTGATGACGTTATTTTCTCCGCTGTCGGTGTAGCAAACGGTCGGGATCTCGACCCGATTCAACGCGTAGCTGGATTGAGAAGTGAGCAAGTTGCTCCGGGTCGGTGTCGACTGATCGCTCCGCGAGCGGGGACCACTCCACCGGAAATGATCTTGGAAAATGCACACCCGCAAAAACAATCACCAGTATCAGGGGGAGGGTGGGGCGTGTTGACCTCTCCGCCGGTCGTCAGCGTGCCGTTAGTCCTATATATAGGTGTTGTTTCCGCTCCAATTTCTTCGGTGGTGCGGCGTGAAGAAGTTGGGGTGGAAGCTCTGTGGATCACAATTCTTGGTGTCATAATCCCTGCCCTTATTGCTTGGCCTCTGTCCCGGATTAATGTGAACACGGGAACCCGGCAGGGGGCTCTGGTGGTATTGGCGCTGTGGTTGGGGTTAGCAATATTTTCGGCCACCGTGCTCAATGCGGTCATCGCTTTTTTTGCCCCCGTGTATTCGACGGTCATTGGGAATATCCTGCGATTTGTTGGCTCATTCAGTCGGTACGCCATTGCGGGTCCGAGTTTCACCGTGACCCGTGGATTTATATCGCAAACCAAACAGGACGAAATAGGCCTGCAGGCGCGTAAGGCCGAAATAAATAGAAACCGTGCGGACTTACTCGGCTTAGCTGATGACACCGACCGATTCCTCGCTGAAGCTTTGCACCGAACGGTTCAGGGGCGCATCGCCGCGATCGCGCTGCTACTGCGATTGGACCGTAGGAGTGAAGCCGAGCGCGAAATGGAACTTCTCACGCAGCACACTTTGCCTGAGTTGGAAGCAAAGCTGGCCGAGTGGATGCAAACAGAATCCGTGAATGAACCTGATTCGAGCTTTACAGTCCCTGGTCTGGAAATAATTGATAACTCCGATTGGCAGGCCCTCATACCGCAAGACCCTGCTCTCGCGGAGCGATTGCGTAGCGTTGTTCATGAGTCTGCCGTCAACGCGCGCCGGCACGGACACAGCAGCGTGATGATTGTGAACCTCGCCCAGAGCGGTCCCCAATTGGTTCTGACGTGCAGCGATAACGGCTCAGGTCCAGATCCTGATTCCATACCTGGTTTGGGCTCGGCACTGTTAGATGAAGTGAGTTCGATCTACGCAGGCTCATGGAGTTTGAAGCGCGAGAATGGGAACACGATCATGCGAATGGAGATGCCCGCCGGGACTGGGGGCATATCACATTAAAACTAGGTTTCTCGCTGTCAGAGATCGTTGAGAGTGCTCCACATTCCCCCGGGAGTAGACCGCGTATTTCGGTGCATAGGTGCTACTTTCATGCGTCCGTCCACCAGATCGATCATGCCGATGAAACTGAGGTCTCCGACAACCTTGTGGGCTTGGGCGTCGTCCCAGCCCAGGCCTTCTGCGGCTTCGTGCGGGGTCAAGGGATCGGGTGATCGCAAGATGTGACGCATCATTGATCGTTGATCTTCGGGAAGGTCAAGGATGTCTGACATTGTCGGGGGAGTGTCATCAATGGAGTCGGCCTCGAGCCGACTGTTGATTCGATTAAAGAGGCCGTCGCTGCTCATGCCAGCTCCGGCATCGAGATCGGCTCGGGTTGCGGACGGCAGATTTGGCACCACAGTGTTCCACCAACAACAATCGACCTCGGTGTTTCACTACCGAAGACGGTTACGATAAATGGCATGGTTGCGTGGTGGGTCGCGCATACGCCACGCCCACAAAAGCGACACGTGCCACGCGCGCTTTCATCGCATTGTGCACAAAGCATTCGGCCTTCTTCCTAAGGTTGAGCGGTCGTGTCCGACTGCGTTGTTGGAGTTTCTATTGACTCGTCGAGCCGTGCCCACATACCGCTGGGCGTCGACTCTTTCGGGTCATGGGTTACAAGTGTGGAGTCTTCTATCAAGGCCCACAAGCCCAATGCGCTTGAATCAACAGGAAGATGGGAGCGCAACCACATCATTTGGAACATGCCAATTTTGCGACGAAGTGAATCCGCCGTGTCCTGTAGGGATGAGATCTCCGTTGCCGACGAGCGGCCGGAGTGCTGGGCGATCGCCAATGCGCGTTGGGCCTGAACAAGTTGTTCTGCCAGATGGGATGCATCAGGACCATAGCGGGATTCGAATGCATCAATTACGTCTGCGACACTTCCGCCGCTGAGGGCAGCCTGCTCACTAGTGGTGGCACCCTGGTTTGCAAGATCCTGGCGTACCCACCGAGCCGAGATGGGGAACCCTAGGAACACGATCCCCACGGCGATGGCAAATACGCCAACCCCGACTACGGTCACAAGGAGTGTGGACGCATCGTCATTGACGGTGAGCCGATTAAAGATCGAGTGCAGCGTGATGGCAACAGCCAGTGCGCCTAATGGAAGGGCGATACGTGCACGCCACCCTCGACTGTAGGCAAGGACGATGGCCGCGCCAACAATTGCTGTGCAACCTGCATGCATCAGGTTCGTTGAGGTGACTCTGGCAAGTGCCATCGATAGTGTCTGATCCGATCCGACCCGCTCTAAGTACAACCAGTTCTCGCGGATCGCAAAGCCTGTTCCCGCGGCCGCGCCAAGAACGGCACCGTCGACAAACCACGCTGCTCGACGAGAAAGACTCAGGAAGGGCAGAACGACCGCCTTGGTGATCTCTTCTGCAATAGGTGCCCCTAGGACAATCAATGAGGTGAGCCCGAATGCTTCCGCCCACCGATCGTTGACGTGGATAACAATGTAGGTGGCTGCGATGCCCCATGCCACTGCAAAAAGTGTCATGACCCAGAGCCGTCGACCGCTGCGCCCGAGGAGGAGCAGACCGGCGAGAGCGAGAAGCGGAACGACGGTGGCAAGGATGATGCCTGCGTTCACTACTCCACCCACTTCCATGTTCAGCGACCCTGAATTGCTCGTGGCTCTAATCGTCTTCGGGTGCGAGCCTATTCACCACCGTGTTTCCACGGTGGTGCGTTTGTGAACTTAGTCGGTCGATTCTGGGTTTTCGCGCATTTAGCGAGCGGCAGGGGCTGTGCTTGACCCCGTCTGGGGACCGCGCTTACCGATGTCAGGACCGGAGTAAGCAGCCACGGTGGGAACCGTGTTGGGATTAAAACCGGTGGGACAGCCGCGGGTGACCTTCTCTAGGTACACGGACTGGCCCGGGAATGCCGCAGTCGGTTCGAAAAATTCGGCGTAGCACTGAGGGTTGCAGTAGAAGATCCCTGCGGGACCGGATGTCGTGACGACGGACTGATTCGTCTGGATGACCTTCTGATTCGTGAGATTCCCCGACATGACGTAGCACGTCTGGCCGCTTGCCACGCTTGATGAGGATTGCGTGATGGTCATAGACACTTTCGCACCGGTGATCGCATTTCCTGCAGAGTCTGTCCTCGATGTGAATCGGTCCTTGGAAGTTTTAAACACCGTGCCGGTGAAGCAGTCAAGTATGTTCCACTTGCTCGTCGTCTGGACGTTGTAGAAATAGTTACCATTGGAATCTTTCATGCCGCGGCACTTATCGAGTTTGGTTTCCACACTGTTCGCGGAATCGAACCAACCCAGTGCCAGAATCGGGTGGGCATCATTAGCGATTCCGATCGGTGATCGCTCAACCTCAATCTTCTTGGCACCGAGTTGTTCAATCAAGCACTTGGGTGCGATGTGATAGTGGTAATCATCACCGCGACCGGCATGACCACCGCAGTTGTCGAGCTCACCTGCATCAAGTGTGTGCTGGAGGATGGCCGATTGTGTCCATGGGCTGAATAGCGGAACGCCGTTGACAGCGACCCCAATGGCTCCGTCGCCGGGAACGGTGGGGGTGGACGCCAGGATTGACTTGCGTGGAATCGTGTAGGTGTAGTCATGTGCTGACGGGTACTGCTGATTGGTTGCAGTAATTCCGACCATGGTGGGCGCCGATCCGCCGGGAAGGCCGTTAGCCGCGAACGTGATGGTGCTGGATGTGCATTGAAGGCCTGACACCTGACTGGTGTAGGTGGAATTGCGACAGAGCAGATCCGCGGTGCTGGCGGTCGTGGTCGAAGCGGTGGTGGTGCGCGACGTCTTGACCCACTTCAGCTTCCCACCGACTTTCTTGCAGGTGAGTTTTCCCTTCACTTGGCCCTTCTTTTTGCAAACTCCACCCACTTTCGCGGCGGACACCACGGTGCTGGACTTGGCCGCGACAGCTCGTGGATCTTCATGCCACCCTTCGTGGGCGATAGCAACTGTTGGTGACATGAGCGCTACGGATGTCATGATTGCCAAGACCGTTGCTGTGCGACGAGTGGATCGCTTGTTGTTCACAAATTTCACGTAGTGACTTTCATTAATAGTTTTGTGGTTTTGTTAAGAGTTTGAGGCCACATTAAAACTGGAGTGGGAGATCACGGTATGGCGCTTGGTTTTTGGTGACTGAATAAATACGGTCATGCGGGGTTTCGGGTCACCGCTCAGTTGTTTACCGTCGACCACCTGGGACGCGGCGGCTGTGTATGTCACAACAATCGTGTTCCCAGATCGGGTTGCGCGCAAACCTGAGAGTGTGTATGAACTGAGTTCCTCGCCGTTGACCAGTACGTCAATGAACTGCTTCTTGTTCCACCGAGGTTGATCGGCATCCTGTGCCTGAAAAGCTTTATTAATGAAAGCCTGAAGACCGGCTTCATCATTATTTTGGGCAAGGGTCCACATCTTGTTCACGAGTGCCGTTGCCACCTGCTTGTCACTGCGTTTGGTTTGGGCAGGCGCAGCCACGGCAAGTGTCGCTGTCAGTCCAGACAAGATCAAGGCCAACGCGGCGAGCAAAGCCACGAATCCGATGGGTCGTCGGTGGGCTGAAGTGCTTCCTTGGGTGTTGTTCATCTGACAAGCATGCAGTACGGCCGCCACGGGAAATACCGTGAAAACACGGTAGTCGGGTTTGTGAGAAAGCCTAGGCACTCAAGTGGTGCGGGAGCACCCGGTAGGTGACCCAATGGGTTAGCCAGTCCGGTGCGGCCACATTGAGTTTGTATTCGTTAATCGGATCGCCGTCATCGGGCATCCAGGTAATGATCGTTGAGCCTTCTCCAAGGTGAATGTCGCTGGCTGTTGACCATGCTGCCAAACGAAGGAACGACCTTCTGCGCAGATCATCAGCGAATAGCGCTTTGTCGTGGGTCACAGCTCGAAATGTCACCGTGGTCGGGCTAAACCGAACAACGGGAATGCAACCGCGCACCTGATCGTCGACATAAAGTACAAACGAATCTGCTGGTTCAATTTGCGGGTCTTGAAATGCTGCAAGCACTCGCGGATCAAGGTCAGGTAAATCTTCAAGGGACACTTCCGCCAGCCCGCGAGTCAATCGGGCACTTCGGGGGAGTGCCACGTGACGGCGCCGGGTATTTGTGGGAAAAATAGTTCCTTCCCACCCCAGTCCCGACCCGGTGGTGCCCGTCAATTGCGCCAAAGTCTTTTCGGGTTCGCTGCCTTCGGCAACGTAAACGAAGAGTTCAGGAGTGGCGAGGTCGGCCATGAGTTGCATGCGCGCGGTGAGAGTCGCGACAACCGAGTTGCGGTCTGTGGCCCGACCTTGGGCGAGGAGCGTAAGTGAGCGAAGGTCACCTCCGGTGGTGTTGCTGTGCGGTTCAGCCATGTGGCCCATTCTCCTCGCAGTATCGATAGACCAGATCGTGCAGGGCTTGGCTGGACAGGACTACCGTGGAAACACGGTGTTGAGCGCAGTTGTTGGATGTTAGTGTGATGCTTGTTCAGGACATCGCGCTTGGGCATCCAATAAATTGAAATAGAGAAGAGTATCGATATGTCGCAGAATGATGCCAACAGTCCGATGGACCTTGTTGATGGTGTGTGTGTGCGTGCTTCTAGTGATGCGGATTTAAAGGCGCGTCTCTTGGCTGATCCGCGGGCCACACTTCTTGAAGAGACCGCGTTGACTATTCCTAGTGACTGGGAATTGGTGGTCATCGAAGGATCTGATGGCACGGTCCGGGTGGAACTTGCCAATGAAGACATTCCCGAGGCATACCTTGAACTGGTTTCGGGTGGTTTGCCAACGAGTAGTAGTGATCCCGGCAACGCGAGTTGCTAAGCGCGCTTCATTGAAGTGACTACTTGATGTGGTGTGAAGTGAGCCCCGACGCACAATGTGTCGGGGCTCACTCACTACCAGTTCATTCCTAAGTTAGATCTGTTACTGCTTGGTGAAGATCATGTGAAGCACGACAGGGGCTGCGGTTGCGGAGGGGGGCCCGAAGGTCGCCTCGCGCGAGATCTTCATGGTCTTACCCTTGATCGACATGCCGTAGACGCGTGCGTCAAGTCCGGAGTCCCCTACATAGTCGAACACAATGCTGTTCGTGTTGTTGGAGTACCAGGTGCCCTTGCTGTACTTCACCTCAAGTTCCTCACCAACCTTGTTTGCCCAACCGTCCCCAGATGCGGACTTGTTGATAATAAATGGGATGTTGTCTGAGAACTTGTTATCCGTCTTGAGTTTGAGCATGGTGTCCGATTTGCAATACCAACGCTCATTAAATTGAGCAGCGGTTGTAGGGCATGGGGTTACAGGCGCATCAGCTATCTGAAGACCTGTCAACTTCCAAGTACCCACGGGATTCACGGTCTTTGGGGCTGCCTGGGCAGAAGTGAACGGAAGAGCTAACACCAATAGGCCTGCGGCGGTAGCCGCAATGGAACGCGTAATCGTGGTGCGGGAAATCATTCCCATGGTTTTTATCCTTCGCTTTTCGAGAGCAACGAATATGCACTCAATCAATGTCGAACTATAGCGAAAACTAGGAACAACGGCGAAGTAATTTTCTATGCTCTGGCGCTTGGCGTCATCGACTCTGTTCAGGTCCTATCGGTGGGCTCTTTTGTCTTAACCCCTCGTAGGAACCTTAGTTTTAACCCGAGACTTGTATGGCGCACCTGTGGTGAAAACACGGTGTTGAACGAGCGTCTTTACTGTAATGTCACATATGCCTTCGGTATCGCGTTTGGGTATCGCTGTTAATTGAGAAGAGGCTGGGTATGTCGCAGGGTGATTTGAGTAATCCGATGGATCTTGTTAATGGTGTATGTGCCAGAGCTGTTAGTGACGCGGCTTTGAAAGCGCGTTTGTTGACTGATCCGCGGGCCACGCTAACTGAGGAGACCGGATTGACCATTCCGGAGGATTGGGAATTGGTGGCTAGTGAAGCAACTGGTGGCACGGTCCGGGTGGAACTTACAAATGAAGACATTCCCGAGACATACCTTGAACTGGTTTCGGGTGGTGGGGAAGTGATAGGAACCATTTCAGGTGTGGGGAGTTGCTGAGTGCCCTTCATTGAAGCGACTACTTGATGCAGTTTGAAGTGAGCCCCGACGCACAATGTGTCGGGGCTCACTCAATACCAGTTAATTCCTAGGTTAGATCTGTTACTGCTTGATGAAGATCATGTGAAGCACGACAGGAGCTGCCGTGAATGGGGGTTTAAATGCTGGTCACTAGACCACTTGGCGTTGAACTAGGTCTGCGAAGTGACCGGGTTGTGAGACAAGTTCTTCAAAGTTTCCCTGTTGGGCGACTCGGCCGCCTGCGATCACAATGATTCGGTCGGCGCCTTGGATGGTTGTGAGTCGGTGCGCGATCAGTATTCGGGTTAACCGCAGGTTTTCAAGGTGTTCAACAATACTTCCTTGTGTGAGATTGTCCAGGGCGCTCGTGGCTTCATCGAGAATCAGCATGCGTGGGTTGCTCGCTAATGCCCGAGCGAGAAGGATCCGTTGGCGCTGACCGCCGGACACGGTGCCACCACCATCAACGACGGGTGTGTCAAGGCCCATGCCCATTGCGCGCACTTCGTCTGCGACACACGCCCACTCAAGTGCCTGCCAAATCTCCGTGCTGGTGAGGCCGCGGCCCATGTCGACATTGTCGCGAATAGGGCCTGGGAGAAGTGTTGATGATTGCAGCACACTGCCCACTTGTCGGCGGAAAGAGGGGAGATCGAGCACGGCCAGGTCCTGACCGTCGATCGTCACAACTCCTGACTCCGGTTCCTCTAGGCCCAAAAGTATTCGCATGAGAGTGGTTTTGCCACAGCCGGAGGGGCCAACAATTGCAACTTGTTCACCTGGGCTAATACTGAAACTCACACCATCAAGGACCGGTCGTGACCCCGGTTCGTATCGGAAAACAATGTCGTTGAAAGTGACTCCACCACTGATCCGGCCCGGGTCAACACCATCATTGCCACCTTCGGGAATTGCCGCAAGCACGGGTACAACCTTGCTGATCACGGCACGGCCATTGAACAGGGCACTTGCAGAAAATGCAGTGACAGCCAAAGTGGTTGTTGCGATGGCCAGGGCTGCTTGCGCTGTGACAAATTCACCAAATGTTGCACCGGTTGCACCGGTGACAGCCACGATCACAATGAGTCCGAGAACGGGCCAGGCACTAATGATCACCACTTGCACCATGGCAATCTGCCGAACGGAAAGATCAGCGCGAGTGAGTTTTGCCTGTAGTACCGCCCAACGCTTGAAGGCCCGTGACTCCGCACCTGACACCCGAAGTCGATTGACCGCTTGCAGAGTTTCCAATAGGCGCCCCTGAGCTGCCGACTGAGCGGTAACTCGGGCGAGGGTCCGGCGGGCACTTTCTCGGGTGAGCCAGAGATTGACAAGCAATTGAATGGACAGCAAGAGGATGGCGGCGATCAGAAGCGGTGTGCTGGTGGTGGCGATGGCTGCAAGCCCACCAAGGATCGCAACCGTGTCAAGGAGCCCGACAATAATTGCATCGGGAACAGCGGTGGACGCCATCCCGACAGCTGAAGATTGAGTCATGCGTTCACCCATTGAGTATTTGTCATGCCACGTGGTGCGCAAGCGCATAATTCGATCCCACACCGCACCGCTGGTGAGTGCGGTGCCTCTGACGCGAATTCGTAGTAGCGCGACACCTCGAACGTACTGCCAAAAAACACTCACGATTAACAGAACGAACAGGGTGAGCAATGCGACAAGAACAGAGCGGATATCAGTGTTCGTAACCGCACCGGCAACCTTGCCTAGAATGAACGGGGTGAAAAAGGCGAGCGCCGCGAGACCCGCCGTAAGGATCGCGATCAGCGAAAGGTCCCGACCAGAGCGCCTGAATCCAAGTCGAAAAAGTGTACTCAAACCGAGTGAGGTGGAGGGAAGGATAGGAACAAATTCCCATGCTCTTCCGGTCAGTCGCTCACGCCACTCCTGGCTCAGGGGTTGCTGTACTCCCGGGAGTTGTGGATCGGTCACGGTCCAACTGTGACCCTGCCAAGTGAGGGAAACGAAGTGGTCGTCGCGAGTCGCGGCGACGAGTGGTGGGCCTTCCTGGGTGAACCACAATGGGGCAAGGTCAATCGCGCGAGCGCGAGCATCGCATGCAGCACCCGCCGCTGTAAATGGTTCACGTCCAGTGAAGACCTGGGCTTGTGCACGATCACGGTCGGTTTCATCGATTGCAAACCCCGACGACTCCACCGTGGTGAATGCTGCAGCCAGCGCTGCAGAACTCGTATTGCGCAGCACCCGAGGCCGAGCAATTGGACCGACTACCGCACCTGCGAGAAGGTCAATTCCTTGAAGGGTTTCGGCTTGCGCGAGTTCCTCGGCCACGACCCGTCGCTCGATCGAGGAGAGATTCTGATCCGCATCAATTGCCCGAACCGCCTCCAAAGTAAGGCGAGCCATGAGGTCAAGTGATTGTGACCATCCTTGTGAATCTACGGGTTCTGGTGCACGTGCAATCTGACACCGAAGTCCACTGGTTAGCCACACGCCACGGGTAATAGGAACGGGAGAATCCAGCACACCCACCTGAGCATCACGCCAACCACACATTGCCGCTGAGCCAGATGTCACCTTGAGCCAACCCAGCACTGAATGATTCGATGGGGGGACGGGCGCTGCAATTGGCACGACAGCTTCACCGGGCGCCAAACGAAGTGATCCGAGCGCCTCCGGTGCGACTACTTTGGTTGCCCAGCGTCCATTGAGTGCGGCCTGACTCAGTGCATAGATCCAGTGATCAAAGAGACGGATAGCGCAGGGCCGATCGCTGTCAGAAGTCGCGTTATGTTGTGGCACCTGTGCATCGAGTTCCCGTGCCTTGAGTAGCTGCGCATCGAGCATTTCCGCGATCGTTGACTCCCGCAGGGTGGTGCCCTGTTGCGCGGTGACGAGTAGACGCGTCAGGGAATCGGTTATTGCGCACCCGGTCATGATCGCACCACTTCGTAGAGTGGTGATGGGAAGTCGACGTCCGTCGGCCAGTTCGGCAAATACGAGTAACTCACCGGTGAGTACTTCAAAGGTTTTTCCAGCGGCCGGATAGATGGCTGTGGCGCCGGTGAACTCTCGGATTTGCGTTGGTGAGGTCATCCGGCATTCACCAACTGGGAATAGGCTCCCTGCTCGGCCATCAGAGATTCATGTGTTCCGCGCTCGACAACTACTCCTCGCTCGAGCACCACAATTTCATCGCTGTCACGAATAGTGGACAATCGGTGCGCGATCACCAGGCAGGTGATTCCGCGGCGCCGAATAGCTTGATCAATGAGTGCCTCAGTTGGTGGGTCGAGTGCACTCGTTGCTTCATCGAGGACAAGGATTCTTGGATTGCGGGCCAACGCGCGCGCAATTTCCAGTCGTTGGCGCTGGCCACCGGACAGATCCGATCCACCCTCGGAGAGCACTGCTTCCAATCCACCCGGTCTCGCCGCGACATCTTTAGCTAACTGGGCGTCCTCGAGTGCCTTGTGTACATCGGTGTCACGAATATTTGGATCCCAGAGCGTGACGTTGTCTCTGATTGAACCTGAAAAAATGGTGACATCTTGGTCAACGAGTGCGATTCCATCGGTTAGCACCACGCGTGCATGTTTGTGTCGTGGGAGTCCATCAACGAGGATCTCGCCGCCCCATGGTTGATACAAGCCGGTGACCAACCGAGAGATGGTTGACTTCCCGCATCCCGATGGACCTACCAGAGCAACGCGTCCACCCGGTGGAAGGTGCAGATCCAGATCGGTGAGGATCGGTGGAGCGAGACGACTGTAGCCGAACGTGACATTGATGGCACGAATTTCCCCGACCAGAGCACCAGGTGCATCAAGTTCAGAATGTGACTCGCGATCGTTGTCAACGTCAGACGGCCCACCGTCATCAAGGGGCGCTTGCAGAATGTCATCAATTTGATCAAGTGTTGGCCGCAGGAGTTGAACTTGTCCCATAAGCCCGGTGAGTTGGGCAAGTGGGCCAATCATGACACCGGCGATTGCCAAGACTGCAAGAAGTGATCCTGGTTCGATCCGGCCATTAACAATCTGTAACAGCGCCATGCCGGTAATTGCAATGGTGGCAAAGCCGGTGAGAAATGCTGGAATTGCGTCTACCACGAGCATTCGTAAATTGACGCGCTGCTCTGATTCCACTTGCCTGTTGATTGCGGCCACACCTCGAGCAATGATCGCATCTTCTGAGCCAGCTGCCTTAACGGATTCAATCTGTGACAATGCTGATGCCATGGTGGAGCCAGCCTCAATTGTGTCTACGAGAACTTTCGCAGCTTCGTCCTTAGCCTTGAGGAGGGAGATGTGAAGTGCAATGCCGGTGAGAATGACAATGACAATGGCGGTGAGACCAATAAGTGGATCAATAATGACTAAAGCAATAGCGGCGACGACACCCGTGATCGCTGCGACACCAACATTTAAAGCGAGTGTGGAGACACTCACACTTAGAGCATCAATGATCAGAGCGCGTTGAGCAATGGATGCTGCACCACGTTGGGCGTGAAATGATGCAGGAAGTCTAAGTAATCGGTCCACAACACTCGCGGTCATGCGCACGGTGATTCGTGTTGAAAGTCGAATACTCAAAATCCCTTGGATTATGTACAACACAGTTTGCACCCCGAGGGCCACGATCAATCCCGTGACGGTGGCCGCGGCTGCCAGCCCGGCGAGATTGTTCAAGCCATTACCAAACAGTGTCATGAGAGCTGGCGTGAGCAGGGTTGGAACCAAGAGAAGGAGTCCAACAATTGCTGCGGCCAACATGGCAGAACCGACTGTGCCGGCTGAGGCGAAGAGTCGACCTATAACGCCAGCGCGTTTCCCGCCCGGTTCGAATTCCTCGCCCGGCTGCAGTGACAGGACAACCCCGGTGAAGGAAGTATCGAATTCTTCGTCGGGACACTTGCGGGGACCGCCAGCGGGGTCATTGAGATACCAGCCTCCGGGATACCAGCCCTCCACCACGAGATAGTGGTAGAACTTCCAGTGGATCACCAATGGAAAGGTGAGGTCTTTTAGGTCTTCGGGTTCACGTTTTACCGCCCTGGTTTTCATGCCGTAATTGCGGGCCGCCACCAAAATATTTCTAGCGGTAGCGCCATCGCGGGAGACACCGCATGCTGCGCGCAATTCGTCGAGGTCCACATATCTGCCGTTTCGTGCGAGGATCATGCCCAAGCTCGCAGCCCCGCATTCAGTGGCTTCCATCTGCAGGATTGAGGGCACCTTGACACGGTGGCGCGAGCGGGGTTTTTGTTCCGCTCTTGCGGGAGCAATCGTGGTTGACATGTCAGGGTTAACCGACGTTGACAAGGTCACTAAGGAGGGTGGACTCAGACTCAATGATCTCAACGGTGACTTGCGCGCCGGGAGTTATTGCTTCATCGGTTGAAATGGATACATATATATAGGTGTCTGCAGGGTTCAGAGTCAGACTCGTGAGGGCGGCTGCTCGATCCGAGGGTAATGGTGTTGCAGATATTGCCGAGACGGTGCCGCTCACCGCGAAGCCAGGACCAAGAACCTTTGCACTTTGACCCAGCTGCACACCACTTGATGCAGCTTGTGGCACGGGAACAAAGACGTGAGTGTCGCTGCCCGGTGGAAGGATTGTGAGCACCGCCGAACCATTGGCGAGCACTTGCCCAGGGGAAGCCAGGATTTGCCAGATGGTTCCGTCGGCTGGTGCGATGAGGGTGACTGTTGCGCCTTCGGCGCCAGTTCCTTCCGCGAGGAATGCTCCTTGGCGCACTTCAATTCCTTCGGTGACTTCCATCCTGTTGAGAACGAATTCATCAATGGTCCCCACCGTCACCACGCCCAACTCGGCCACAGCACGACCCGTTGTCGTGACGGAGGTGACCTGGGGCGTGCCAGCCGCATAAATAATTGCGGCGATCAATACGCCTGCAACGCCCGCAATTGCTATCCAGATTTTCGGTGAGGTGATGGGAAGTAGGTTGTCAATTTGTTTCGGGATGTCTATCTGAGCAAGAGCCTTGGCGCGAAATAGGTGCGATGAAGGTGTTGATGCTTCTGCCGGCTTTTCCTCAACCGCTTCGAAAATAGCATCGAGAACATCGGATCGTCGCCGACCACTCTCTGGTGGGGATCCGGGAGTGCTCACGAGCGTTAGCCTACTTTCAGCGGATTGTGGTTTTTGTGAGGTAGTGGAGATTGCCCTAGAGCGGCCTTTAGGTCGAGCCCCAGATTTCCCAGAGTTGTAATCAGTCCCGCCAACAACTCCGATCAGTTCTTCGTCGGTGACGGCGGATACGCCCTAGGCGTCCATCTCTTCAGGATTCATGAATTGACGTTAGCCTTTTATCGAGACTGCGACCACCGTGAAAACACGGTGGTGAAGGTGGGATGCCGGACTCGTGGGAGAAACGCCCCAAAACGTCGGGATCGCGCCAGACTCACTGCGACCCCAGTCCCGGTGGCCGCTTCACGCAGTGCTCCTAGCAGGGTGTGGGCGAGAGCGGATGAGCGCGGACGATGCGTGATCAACTCCCACGCTAGCGGCACAAGGACGATCACGCTGGCTCGCCGTGCTGCTGGTGATACGGCAGAGCCCAGGACCACCGTGGCGCCGACCGGCCACCAGGCACTTCGCAACGTAAGTGACAAGCCGTGCCACTCTTGGCTGATCTCCTGACCGGTGATGGTGGCGGCGATTGCTGCAGCATCGGGTACCGACCGGATGGACCACCACCTGCGAGCCAGCCGGGAGGCACCCACCGATGCTGCCAGAGCGGGATGCCCTGCCACGAAGAGTGCGGCCATGGTCAGGGCCCACCACTCCATGGTCAGTTTCACGTTTTCGGGGTGCCGCGCGTCGATCGGACCCGCGAAGGTTCCGTATTCGTATCGCCGATGAATCCAATCTGTAAAGTGGATCATCGATTCGTGTTCGACCGTGGTGCGCGGCTCATGGCGGATTACCCACCGCGAAGCGCACAGCCGCCAAACCAAGTCGAGGTCTTCGCCGATGCGCAGGTCTTCGTCGAAAGTGAGATGCTCAACCGCCGAGCGGCGCAGCACAATCGCAGCCGAGCGTGCGCTGAGTATCGATGATTTGGGTCCGACAGTGCCGGGATCCGGACCTGCATCGAGGGCCCCGTGGCAGGTTTCGTAATCATCGATCAGGCGATCGATGATCGCATCAGGTGTTGGGATGGTCCCCCGATGGAGAACCCTGGAGGCGACCATCGCGACGCGGGGGTCGTCGAAGTGAAAGAGGATCGAGGTCGGCCAGTCTGGTGACGCAACGCAATCAGAATCCAGGAAGGCAATAAAGGGTGCCTGAGTGTTTCGGATGCCGGTATTGCGTGCGCCCGCCGGACCAGTGTTGACGCTGTGGCGCACGAGTCGACCGCGGTGTCGCTGGACAACCGCCGCTAACTCATCCCTACGATCGGAGGCGTCGTCGACCACGACCACTCCGGGGCGATCCAAACTGGCTAACAGGCGCTCCACTTGCTCAACGCGATCGCGGGTGGGAATGACAATTTCAACGTCGGTGGCATCGGCCGTTAGGCCCAGGCCAGGCTTGTAGTCCAGCTCAGGATCAGGGGGAAGGGGGTGTGCCAGACCGCGGTTGATGAGCACTTGTGCAATGGACAACTCGGATTGGGTGCGCAGTGGCACCCCGTTAGGTCCTCCATGGCGCAAACGCAACATCAAATCCTGAGTCGGCTTGCCGAGCCGGGATAGCCGACGTGGGGTTCCGCCTAAGACAGTGCGACCCGCGTGGAAGAAGTTCACGTGATTGGCCAGGGCGAGGCGAGGATCGCTCATGATTCAGACCTAATGAAGTGGGTCTTGTATCCGGGTCTAGATCGGCCTGGCGCCGCCGCTTACGCCGCCGAGGTCTTCGTCGAGGATGTCGTCAACTATCGCTTGTTCGGTGTTGGGGTTCTGATCTGAGGGGGTATTCGGTGTAGTCATAGCTCTCGTCCTTTCGCTGAGAATTTCACATGCACGTAGGACCAGTGCACGTTCCTCTATTTTGTGAGTAGTCACCACCGACGAGATTGTCGAGATCTTCGTCGGTAACGTCGTCTGTGGTGTAGTTGTCTTGTGGTTCTTAGGTCATGTGTCTAAGGTTGCCTAGCGCTCAGGTTTTTTTTCTACCGTGAAAACACGGTGGTCGGGTCTGACTTGGTCGAGCTAGTCTTCCATCACTAATTCTCAATTGGAGGATGCATGGATGCTCAAGGTTTTGTGGCGGCGCTTACCCCTGCTGTGACTGATGCGGATGCTCGTGAACGTTTCCTTGCTGACCCCAGAGCGGTACTGGCAGCGGCG
>Ga0213861_10001546_pt1 | contig 20232 bp, 18 predicted proteins | sample PICome_4_FD_160110 | JGI IMG/M metagenome (GOLD analysis project Ga0213861, IMG submission 160110) | Coastal seawater microbial communities near Pivers Island, North Carolina, United States - PICO131 | ecosystem: Environmental > Aquatic > Marine > Coastal | place: USA: North Carolina... | reverse complement strand
GGGCTCTTACTACAATGTAATGGGGCTACCTGTTCATAAAGTATACGAAGTTTTGAAAGAGTTTTAGGGTTAAATCTACCTTCGCTTTAAATAACAATCAATCTACGTTTCAGACTTCCCAAAAAAACGGCTAATTTTGCATCAGAATAATAAACATGAAATATAACTTAAGCGAAATAAGTGACCTCATAAAGGATAGACGAACAATTTATCCCGAGCAATTTTCGGATCGAAAAATCCATAAAGAGCAAGTTGAAGTTTTACTGAACAATGCGATTTGGGCGCCTAGTCACGGTTTAACGCAACCCTGGAAATTCAAAGTTTTCATTGATGAAGGGCGTACAAGATTGTCTGAATTTTTATCAAACCATTATACGGAAACTACAGCGACGGAAGACTATAGTGAACTGCGCTTCAATAAAATGAAAAACCGTCCATTAATGTCTGGGGCCATTATCTCCGTTTCGCTCAATCGTGATCCAAAAAGCCAAATTATGGAATTGGAGGAGATTGAAGCGGTGGCTTGTGCCATACAAAACATGTATTTAACTTGCACGGCTTGGGGATTGGGTGCTTTTTGGTCTACACCAAAAATGATTTATACACCAGCAATGAATGAATTTCTAGGATTGAAGGAAGAAGATAAATGCTTAGCTTTGTTTTATGTGGGTTATCCAAAGGTAGATTTTGAATGGCCTAAAGGACACCGTAAACCAATAGAATATTTTACAGAATGGGTAAGCGAATAGGTAAATTCGGACTAGTAAATTATGTCGATCATCCTACGAATAAGGATTATCGCGTTTTTAATTTCAATACAAAACGTGAGGCAGATTTATTTGAATCCAAATTAACAGAGAAAAATATTTGGTTCGAGCGTGACGAAGAAGATCACGAAGATGCCAAAGTCTATTTATTCGCGGTCTTGGATCGTGAGTTTGGCAAAGCACAGGACGAAAATTTTATGGTTTCAGCTGAAACCCGTAAAAACATAATACCAAATGGTTTTTTACGTTATTTCTTAATATTGTTTGTATTGGGAATCGTAACTTTTGCAGTTATTGGTTATGTCAAAAGCCAAGGATAAGGAATAGGCAGTTGGTAGAAATGTAAAATAATCTCGAATTAAGTCATTTTATCTTTTTAGGCAATCAAACAATTGAGGTATATTTGATTAAACACTTTTTTATGACCGTAACGAAATTATCAGTTCAATTCCTATTCATGTTATTCATGGTGAATGCTGCATTTGGTCAACGTGGCGTGACGACTTTTGGGATCCAATATAAACCGATTATGCCAAATTCGATAATCGGCACTTTTGAACAGGATTTTAATTCAAATCAATTTACTTCCACTGTTAAACAAAAAATTGGACACGCATTTAGTTTTGTAATTCGTCAGGGATTAACCAAAACACTTTCGTTTGAAACAGGCTTAGGGTTTACACGCCGCAATTTTAATCTCGATTTTGCCGTTGAAGATTCTAATTATTTCAAAGAAGGCAAAGTGGGATTCATTGGATATGAAGTCCCTGTTAAAGGACTTGTTTTTATTCGTTTGGGTGAAGCATTGTATATGAATACTGCCATAGGTGCAAGTTTTAATTATTTTCCGTCAGATATTCGCGTTGATTTGCCAATTGGAGTGAATGAGTACTTTTCGCAAGAAGGGGCTTACCGCAGCAAAGTTCAAGGTGCGCTTTTAGCCGACATTGGTTTTGAATTTAGAACAAGAAAATCAGGCTATTTTTATTTGGGAAGTTCATATAACCTGCCATTTAATCCAATTGTAACATTCGCTATGGCTTATGAATATGAAGGTGGAGATGAAGTTGCGATCGACAATATTAGAGGAAGTTATTTAACAATAGATTTTCGCTATTATTTTCATGAAAAACCACGAAGCGAATAGCGGAACACTTCTTTAAGCCATGTGAGATTTCAATAATACAAGCTTTATTTCAATCCTTAAATAGGTGTAATCAGGGTATTTTTTGTAGATTTAAGGAACAATAAATCTCAAAAAAACATGAAATTATCCAACATTACATTATTGGCGGCAATGTTTGGCGCCACATTTAGCTTTGGACAAGAGTTTTCCTTGGTGTCCTCTTCTGAAGAATTAATTTCTGTAAATCATGAACTTACAGAAATTGCTTTGGACATGTCACCAAGTGCTTTTACGACCATTGAATCTGAAAACTATCGCGATTTCAGCAAGACGCATGAAATTGTCGGATTGACCGCAGGTGAACCTGCTTTACCCTTTTATACAGAATCGGTTATCGTGTCACATGAAGGACAAGTAAACCTCATTGTATCTCACGAAGGATATACAGAATATACTGACGTTTTGGTCGCACCTTCTAAGGGTAATCTTAAACGGAATGTAAATCCGTCTGACTTTGCACATAGCTTTGGAGAAGTATACAGCACGGATGCATTTTTCCCAGGCGACCTTGCAACAATAACAGAGCCATTTGTGCTTAGAAACACGAGAGGAGTTACAATAATTGTAAACCCTTATCAGTATAATCCAGCAACTAAGACATTACGAGTATACAAGAATATCCAAGCAAAGCTTGAAACAAATTTTGACGAAACAGGCATAAACGAAATCGAATTAAAAGCGGAAAACTCTGCCACGTTTTCTGAAGTATATGCAAATATGTACCTCAACACAAATAGTGCTTTGGGCAGATATACTCCTAGAGACGAAGAAGGAGAAATGCTAATTATTTCAGCCAATTCTTATATGGATGAAATGGAACCTTTTGCAGATTGGAAAACACAAAAAGGAATTAAAACCACGTTAGTTCCTAAGGCAGATGTAGGAACAAGTGACACAGATATTAAGAATTATATTTCAGATTTTTATGACGACAATCCAGATCTCGTATTTGTTTTATTAGTAGGCGATCACGGTCAATTACCATGTCATACATACGGAACCACAGGTTGGGAAGAGTTATGGAGTGATTCATACTACGGACAAATGACGGGAGATTATTATCCAGAATTGTTTGTAGGAAGATTTTCAGGAAACAGTTCTGACATAGACATAATGGTTGAAAGAACCTTGGAATATGAAAAAACTCCAGCAGAAGGTTATTGGATGACACGAGCAATTGGTTTAGCTTCGAACGAAGGAGATGGATATGGAGATGATGGTGAACCAGATTGGGAGCATGCGCGTATTAACCGTGCAAAATTATTAGACTATGGGTATACTGAAGTTCATGAATTTTATGATGGATCGCAAGGCGGAGATGATGCTCCTGGAAATCCTGGTCCAGCAATAATCAACCCAACAGTTGATGAAGGAATTGGCCTTTTTAACTATACAGGACACGGAGATGAATGGACGTGTATTACAGGAAATTACTCTACAACAGAAATTAATAATGCCGAGAACAATGGAAAATATCCTTTTGTAATTTCGGTTGCTTGTAATAATGGAACCTTTACTTCAGGAACATGTATCTCCGAAACGTGGATGCGGGCTAAAAATGAAGGCACACCTACTGGCGCAATTGCTGCTTGTGGATCAACTATCTTAATGGCTTGGGCAGCTCCAATGCAAACGCAGGACGAAATGACTGACATTATCGCGGAGTCATATGCCGGTAATCGTAAAGCTACTTTAGGCGGTATTTTTTACAATTCACAAATGAGTATGTTAGAAGATTACGGCGGATCGGAAACGGCTCGTGAAGTAATGCAAACATGGGTTATGTTTGGAGATCCTTCTACGGTTTTTAGAAACCAAGAAACAATGAGCATGACGGTAAGCCATGTTTATAATGTACCAATCGCAACGGCTTCCGTAAATATTAATTGTGACGTTGAAGATGCAACTGTTGCAATTGTGCAAGAAGGTGTATTATTAGGAACTGCGAAAGCAATGGGTGGTGTAGCTACTGTTTCATTCCCTGCATTAACAAGCGATCAACCCTTACTAGTAACCGCAACTAAACAAAATTTTAAACCTTATCAAGGTGTTATAACTGTTGAAAACGGTCCAGCTAGTGTCACGAATGAAGGACAAGTTGAAATTAGTGTTTATCCGAATCCTGCGAACGATAACTTTACCGTTAATTGGGAAGGAAATGATGCACCAACTTCTATTGAGTTAAAGGATTTATCTGGTAAACTAGTTTATACTTCAAATCAGCCGAATGGCATTAGTGAAACGATTTTAACTGATGATTTAGCACCAGGTGTTTATTTATTGAATGTTGCAATGAATGGCACGAACAACATTACAAAATTAGTCATTCAATAATTAAAAAAATTAAGATCCCTGTCTGCTTGAAGCGGACAGGGATTTTCTTTGGTTAAAACAGTAAACATGAAAAACATTATCGCATTAAGTGTCCTATTTTTAGCCGTAGCTTGCGGAAATCAGAAAGAAACCATGCAAGAAAAAGAAGCCATTGAAGAAGAATTTGAAGTCGTGACGGAAGAAACGAACGGAAATTCCCGCGTAGTTGGTGTTGTGCATGTTTCTGAAACAGAATGTCCCTTATACATTGAGACAAGACTTAAAGATAGCACCGCAAATATGTATCCAATGAACTTGGAAGAAAAATATAAAAAAGAAGGAATGCGATTAAAATTTAATTACGCATTAAGCCGAGGACAGCAGCCTGAAAACTGTGATATTGATTTTGTCGTTTCTATGACAGATGTCACGTTAATGCGCTAATTTTCAAAACGGAATCAATTGACCAAACTTTTCAGGACTAGTCACTGATGTCATTCGTTTGACCCAAGAAATACTGTTTCTTCTTTCAAAGCACTGATGAGAAAGTTTTCTTAACCCTAGTACTTATCGCAATTTGCCAATTTGGATCATCTCAAAGTATTAAAGATGCATGGCAACAGTAATTGGAACTCAATGAAATTGCCACCTACTTTGACGGCATGTGGGAAACGCACGGTATTAATATTGACAAGACGAAAAAAGCTGGAAAGCCTTTAAGCGCTTTCAGCTTAATTTGAGAAAAACCGCTTCAGTAGCGGACTAATTCAATTTGGTTTGTGAATAATCCTCGGCGTAGGACGTACTGAAATTTCCCAATTCTCATGGCGTCACCTTCCTCCATATTTTCCATATCTGAAATACTTTTTTGGATTGTAATTACGCTGCCTCCAGCATTGCGCCTTGCTAAATCTAAATAAGCAGGTTTTACGCCAAAATCACTTCCGCACATGACAAAATCAATTGGAACATCTATTTGTTTGATGAGATTCGCATCTCTCGGATAGGCCCAATTGTCGCATATCAACACCACAAAATGCCCTCATATCGATCTAATCCTTCAATAACTGCCTCCATATTATTCTCTGGACAATCGCCACCAAATCCACCTTTCATACAACGTTGCATGGAACTATACAGTTTAAATGTGCTATTGGTCTCTACTGGATATAATCCTCCAGTCTGTCCAATTGGTTTGTGTAAAGCATTATCGCCATCATTGAAAAAAACATAGGGCAACTTTTTTCCTTCATTCATTTTTAACGCGTGCCACACTAATAGTTGAGAAAAGTAAGGATACATGCTTCCAGTCATATCTGTCACAACCAACGTATGATCGGTAATGTTTACCTTATTCAATTGTCTAAACAAATGGGTTGAACTTAATGCTTTATATGCCGCAAAAACTCCTGCAGAAACTTTGGTTAGAAAATAATAGGCGCCATAATACTTTTTATCCACGCCAATAGAATCGTAATTCCAATCTAAAAGTTTATTGTTGGTCATAAGGATTTCTTCCATTCTACTCATTCGTTCTTCTGTTATAGTGCCTATGTAGACCGAATCATTACGCACACTTTTTGGAATCTTTACCGTTGTGGTGCGGTCGGTTATAGTCTGTTCGGCGATCTGCTCCATTAATTTCGTCAAAGAACTTTTGGAGGCCGTATGTACTGCATCCAATGGAGAATCAAAATACAAGACAAAACCGTGAAAAAGCTTTTCGGCCTCTTGCCTAGTGTTAAAACGGGTTTGATAAATTGTATTCTCGTAATGCGCCGAACCTTCTGGGATTGAGATCATGCTTTTAAACTTTTCCCAGCGCTCTCTATTTAATTTTTTTTGATAAGACATACCAGATCCTTTAGGTGCAGTGGCTACATAATCAATTTGATAAATTCGACCAATTGATATGCGGGGAATTCCCCTCAACAAACTGTCGGAGTTAAATGGCATGGGAATTCTCATTATTCTTGGGGCATCACCACTTTTATGATAATAGGGTACATAGCTTACATTCGCTTCAGCTTTTACACTGAAACAAATGATGAGGAAGAATATTGTCGTTAAGGCTTTCATAGTTCGTGCTGTTTATTAAAGAATGTAGCTACTTTCAAAAAGTAACACCCTTCTCTTAAGAAAAGTTAAAATTTCATTTTTTCCATTGTGGTTTAAAGATTTCAATTAGATTTGTTTTTCAAAGTACTTTTAATATGGCCGATAAAAATCCAATAGAAGATCTTCGGGAGATTCACAAAATGATGGAAAGCTCCTCCAAATTCTTGTCGCTGAGTGGGCTTTCAGGAATATTTGCAGGAATTACTGCATTGGTTGGCGCTTATATTTCCAGTCTAGAAGTTAGAGCCTACGAAAAGAAGATGATCTTTTATGAATTACAAGGCCGCGCGCAAGAAGGTTATGATGAAATCACATTTCGACTGGCATTTCTAGCTGCACTTATTTTATTTGTTGCCCTTGCATTTGGTGTGTTTTTTACGTGGTTAAAAGCAAAAAGACAAAACAAAAAACTATTGACCCCACTATCTTTCAGGCTTATAATAAGCTTAATGGTTCCCTTAGCTTTTGGCGGACTCTTTGTTGCTGCATTGGTTTACCGAGGCTATATTGAAATCATTGTTCCGGCCACGCTTATATTTTACGGAATGTCACTTTTGAACGGCTCAAAATACGTACATGTCGATATTAAATATTTAGCTTTGTGTCAAATGGCGCTTGGTGTCTACTGCGCTTTCGACCCTGCATTTGGATTTTATGCCTGGATAATCGGGTTTGGAATCTTGCATATTTTGTACGGCGCAATTATGTACTTTAAATACGACATGAACAAATAATTGTTTTGGGAAAAATTGATCAATTAAATAAAGCCTTTGAAAGTCGTGTTCGGCTTGGTATCATGTCCATATTAATGGTTAATAACTGGATGGACTATAAGGCATTTAAAGAGCAATTAGACCTTACAGATGGAAATTTAGCCAGCCATATTGGTGGACTTGAAAAATTAGAATATATCACGATAAGAAAACGATTTATTGGAAAAAAAACCAATACAAGTTATAAGATTACCGCACTCGGTAAACGTGAATTTCAATCCCATATTAACGCTTTAGAAAAACTATTAAACTCGATATAATACATTATGAAGCCTACCGATTATCTTCCTTTATTCTTTAAAAATTGTGCCTACCTGGGCCTCCGCCCTAAACGTATTATTCGCGGACTTTTTTTTGACCTATATACTTTGTTTTTCAAAGTGCTTTTAAAATTAAATGCTGTTCTCATGCCTAAAAAAATGCTATTCTATTCCGCCTTAGTGCTTATTATTGCGAATCATACCTTCCAGGAATACTTTGGACTGAACGCTTTAATTATTGCGTTTTCATATGTCCTTCTTACTGCCTTAGTCAAGACCGACGAGTCTGATGGTTTATTTTTAAAATCTGATAAATGGTGGTTATACGCAAATGCGTCCCAAAGCCATTAAAAGATGGCTATTTCATAAAGACAAACGACTGCGTAAAGCCATATTTTGCTATAACAATATTGAAAAACGCGTCTTCTTTTTCGAGTTATACCAATTCTTCTTTGTCAATAAACGCACAAAGAAACCTACACCCATCAAAGATTTTTGGAAATAAATTACTTAAAAAGACCTATGCCATTTACTTTTTGTCACCCTGCTATTATTCTTCCTCTCACAAAACTATCTAAGTCTCGCATTTCTGCTACGGGCTTAATTATTGGAAGCATGGCGCCAGATTTTGAATATTTCTTGAAGATGCGCAGGGAAAAGGTGCACGGTCATTCTATTAGTGGCTTATTCTATTTTGACTTGCCGCTTAAAATAATTCTAGCATTTGCTTTTCACTTATTTGTGCGAGACGCTTTGATTATGAATTTGCCAGAACTCTTAAAAAAACGTCTCGTTCAATATGTCGGCTTAGATTGGATTTCCTGGGTCAAGAAAAGATGGTACGTTCTCGTTTATTCGGCATTGATTGGGGTGTTATCGCATCTTTTTTGGGACGCTTTTACGCATACAAATGGTTATTTTGTAAAGCGCATTCCATTCTTGCAAGGATCAACTGAAATTTTTGGGGTTTGGATAAAAATTGCTCATTTGGGTCAGCTCGTGAGCACTATTTTTGGAGGGCTATTTATTTTACTCGTATTGGTTTGGCCTGTTAAACAAGAAGTTTCAACCAATGTCCTGCGTAGAAAAATCACCTATTGGATTTTAGTTGTTGCCATTACGCTCATGATACTTATCATACGAAATGGCGAAGGAGTTGGCGATTTTGTTGCTACCTTTATATCAGGAGGTCTTATAGGACTGCTCCTAACCCCAAGCCTTATGAAATTGCTTAAATTGAGGAAAAATGATGAATCAATTAAAAAAAAACCATAGCAAGTTTTAAAAACGCATTTAGAGGATTAGCCGTTTTATTTAAACAAGAACGCAACGCGCGAATTCATTTAATTGCAACTGCCGCTGTTATTGCCGCCGGGGTTTATTTCAACCTCACCATAGTTGAATGGTGTTTGATCATATTCGCAATAGGACTCGTTTTAATTCTCGAGGCGATTAACACCGCTTTTGAAAACGTAATGGATTTTATATCTGAAGCGCACGACCCGAAAATCGGAAAATTTAAAGACATGGCGGCCGCAACCGTTTTAATCGGAGCATTTGTGGCAATTGCGATTGCTTGTTTTGTTTTTGGACCGAAAATATTCTAGAAAATCCTTTTCAATAACGGAAACTCGAATTAAGGTTAATAAACGTCAAAACCCAAACTATCCTCTATCACTTCTCTCCAACCCTAACACTCTCAGGCGGATGTAAGGCCTTTTTAATTGTAAATAACGTTTGTTCAACAGACTCATACTCTCCGTTAGGAGAAGGCGCCAATGCAGGTGCCGAGAAAATAAATCCATCTTGGTCTATCAAAAAATAATTTGGTATACTGGTCACTTTGAATGAACGCATTAACAGTTCATCCTCGCCCACGTAAAAGATATCCCAATCATATGTTGGAAACTCCTTTTTAAATGCTGCAAAAGCCGAACTGTCTTTATCCGTGCAAACTGATACAAAGGCAATGTCCTCATCATATTTAGGCACGAGGCGCGAAATGATTTCCATATCGTTCATTGAACGCTCATTCCAAGTAGCAAAGAAGTTAAAATAAACGAACTTCCCTCTATAGGTAGTCCATGTCACCTTCTCTTCCGCACTTTTACTTAATCGAATGGCGGGAGTAGGATAGCCTGGCTCTAAGTTGGTAATGTAATTTTTAACGTTTCTAGCAACCGTGGCATTTACTTCTGAATTCGCATGATTACTTACCGAATCTAATATTGCAACAATGTTTGGTCGAAAGTCAATCTCGCGATAGAACGCACGGCCTAGCTTATCAATCATTACCAATTCGCGTAAGGTTGGATTGGTAAGTAAAATATCACTTTTTAAAGTTTGCATTAAAAGTGTCGGACTTTTTCGATAAATCGCATTCATTATTGCCGCCTCGGTAACTGGTAAGTATTCTCTAAATTCCTTATCGTAAAAAGCCAATAGAAATTTCATGTAACGATCATTTTCATAATAAACTGGAAACGGTTCAATGTAATTTAAAAACGTTTCTAAACGTTTCTCACTACTTCTATTACCGCCGTATGTTTGCTCCATTTCTGCAATATCATAACGAACATACGTAATAAAGAAAGGATCTTCAACCGCCTTATAGGCTTCCGCCGCATAGCGTTTAAAAGTGTCTAGGTAGGCTAAAAAACCACCGCGCGCCATGTCTTTTTCATTGTACATAACAAAAGTCTCAAACCATTGGTGATATTGCAATACCATATAATTTATGTCTGCAGTATCTAACTCGGAAAAATAAATATTTGTTTCAGAATTTTGGTAACTTGAAGGATCGGTTGAAGCTGGAAAATAGACGGAATAATCAGTTTTTGGCGCTAAATATAAACTCCCTTCAACTCGACCAATTTCAATCACACCTTTAATGGTTGAATTTGTTTGAAGGGAAATAGTGAACGCGCTGTCCTCGGCATTTACTATGCCTTCTCCAATTGCAATGCGGTTCATTGTCACATAGTCTTGATACGTGTACAACGTAACATTTTCGCCAATAAATTCGGGCGCATAACCCACTAATTTATTTTGACCATAACCTACAAGACTGAGGTTCAAAAATAATATGACAAGTAAACTGTTTTTCATTTATGTATTTATAATTAATAGCTCTTGATTCGTTACAAATTGATCAATGTTTCCGTTGTTCTTTTTTATTTCTCGGACAATGGATGAGCTAATCGCTGACAAATTTTTATCTGTCATTAAAAACAATGTCTCAACGCGTTGATTTGCTGCTGAAGAAATATCCTCATTCATGTGAGCAATCGCTTTTTCAAATTCGAAATCTGTCGCATTCCTTAAACCACGTAGCAAATACCCTGCCTTTTTTCGGTGACAGAAGTCAATCGTGAGTCCTTCATATGCCTCAATAGTTATCTTTGACTCCCCCTTAAAAAAGGATTGGATATGTTCGATACGACTATTTGTATTATACATATATTTCTTTTTCGAATTGACGCCTAATGCAATAATTACCTTATCAAATTGTGGTATAAAACGGCGCACAATGTCTTCATGACCTTTCGTAAATGGATCAAATGACCCCGGGAAAACTCCAATTCGTTCCATAGTTTTTATTTAAGGATATATGGTTTCACTTTACAGGCACCACACATCAGGATTTGTATACGTAAAAATCGTAATTAATGTTCGAAAAAACTAAAGGAAACTCCACCGTAATCTCGTGTTTGTTTGAAAAAGGGTAATCCTTTCATACTTGTTCGACTGCTATGTTCAACAATTAGCATTCCATCATCAACTAACACTTGTTTTTCAAAAACCATTGCTGGAATCTTATCCAGTTCAGCAAATTCGTATGGTGGATCTGCAAATATGATGTCAAATTTTTGGTTCGTGTTTTCAAGATAAACGAATGCATCTTGCTTTAGAACATGCCATGCCTTATCATTTAATGATTCGGCCGTTTTTTGTTGAAACTTATGTGAAACAAAATGACTGTCTACGCTCACAACTTGGCCAACTCCGCGTGAAAGAAATTCTAAACTCATATTGCCTGTTCCCGAAAAAAGGTCGAGGATATCTAATTTTTCAAAATACACCTTGGCGTCAAGAATACTGAAAAGTGCCTCCTTGGCCATATCTGTTGTCGGGCGAGATGGAAATTTTTTCGGTGGGTAAAATCTTTTTCCTCTGTACTTGCCGCTTATTACACGCATAACAATTGTTTTGCTAAAATGAAAAGACTTCCCTTTTCTATTTGATCAGAGATTTTCACCTTGGATGAGAAAAAATCTTGGATCTTTTCTCTTACAGTCCATTCAACTGGTAATCCATAGAAAAGTATGTCAAATTTGGATTGATCATATTCTTTTTGCTCCAAAACAAATAATACATAATAGACCAAATCTGCAATTCCTTTATAATCGAAACGATTAAAATATGTGAGTTTGGACTTTTCCGTAATCTGCATGTAAAACTGTTCCTTTTCAACAAATAAATGAATCTTTGGACTGTAGGTCGGTTGATCGAACACACCTTTCAATAAAACGGTGGAACGGTGTACAATTTTCACTCTAGGAAAACCAATCACAAATAGTGATTTAATCCAAAGTGGAAATTCATAAATATTGACAATCCCTAATTCCGAAATTCGGTTATAATCCAAATCCCCAATTGGTTCTGGATAATTAAGTTTGAAAATCTCACCTGGTTTTGAATATGAAAATAAATCGCTAGGTATTAAAGTGTTCCGATTCTCCCCTGAAGACAAAGAGTAAGTTGCAAACTCATGTTTTAAAGAAGGATTGTCTAATAACAGTTTTACGCCATCTCGTGAATAATCCGAGACATCATGCAATTCATGGTGCAGAATTTTTTTCTGTTTCGGATCAAGTATTGCAAATTGAAAATGATCAGGAGTCAAATCCATGCAAAGCGCATACTGATAAGCTTCTTCCTGTTTAAACATTTATGCTGCTAGAATTTATTAATCATTCCAGCTCTCACGCAAGTGATTGTCTGTCAATGATCCAATTGAATAAAACAATGAATCTTTCATTTCACCACTCATTGGATGTACCATTTTAATAAAGATTGTTGACGCTTTTACAGTTTCACTTTTAGCAACTGATCCAACTTGAATCGTAACAGGTATTCTAGAATGTGGCACATAGCGCAAAGAATCTGGATGGAAATCTAAAGATGCCCCCATTTTTTTACGTGCGTCAATTCTTGTTTCATTTAAGAAAACGGCATCCATTACTGGCACATAAATCGTATCTCTTTGAAAAGAATGTAGATCTGAAGTATCGCTCTTCGCAAACTCAGATTTTGATAAAGCTGCTGCTTCAATCTCCGTCATGAATTTATCTATTGGACGATCATCAGTATAAAGGTAATCACGCTCGTAAGTATATATCTTTCTTTCAGGAATACTTCCTTTCTTGACAATTTTCATTTTCTCTCCGGTTTTAATGAAGTCAATTAAACTGTCCATAGATGCCGTATAAACACCATTCGTTTCTTTGTAAGCTAACTCGGCCTGCTTTAAATCATCCATTCTCGCTTTGATATCTAAATCCCGTAAATCACTAGCCGCATCAAAATCAACTTTAGATTTAATGGTTGTATAATCTGTATACATCAGATAAATGCTACAAACTGCTAATACCGCCATGACCACATAACCAATTTTTGTTTTGATGAGATCTAAAATATAGAGATACCAAACAACACTTGCGAGTAAGAAAAATATGCTCGCATATAAAAATGCAGGACTTTGTTTTAATTCATACGGGCTATTATCAGCAAGTACCTCTTTCACCGGAAGTACTGCTATTTTTAAAAGATATAATCCAACAATCAAGAAAACCGTTGGCCAAAAAAACTTTTTAACCTGAAATCCAATCTTCTCTAATGATTCAAAAATGTCCATTCTATAATTTTAGTTTGAGTATTCAATGTACCTTGACAAAACTACAATTTTTTTTGAACGTTAATCTGTCAGTCAATATATTTTTTACATATTTAACTCAATGAAATGGACATATGCGAACTCAAGAAGGTCGCGAGACGTTTTTAGAAGCTATTTCCTGTCTAAATTTACCCTTTTAAAAACAGGTGAAACTTTACAATAATTTTACATTGGCACTTTGAAAAACACGGTTAAAATATCAAGTTTTAGGCGATATTTTGAAGAAAATCTAGGTTTTAAACCCACAGATGATCAAAATATGGCAATGGAAGGCTTAACAGACTTTCTTTGGTCTTTCGGCGCCCAGCATTCTGATGGACTAGAACTTTTCATATTAACGGGATATGCAGGAACGGGTAAAACAAGTTTGATTGGCGGTTTTGTAAACACCCTCTATCAGGTCAAAATAAAATCAGTTTTATTGGCTCCAACTGGAAGAGCAGCAAAAGTATTGTCCAATTATAGCCAAACAAAAGCATCTACCATCCACCGAAAAATATATTTCAAAAACGAAGCTGAAGGCAGTGATGGTTTTACCCTTGGGCAGAATAAGCATACAAATACCATTTTTGTTGTTGACGAAGCATCTATGATTTCGACAAATGCAAATATTCAAGGGAAAGACAATTATGGCCAACGAAATTTATTAGACGACTTAATTGAGTATGTTTATTCAGGTCAAAACTGCAAACTTATTTTTGTTGGTGATAAAGGACAATTGCCCCCTATTGGGATGGCAAAAAGCCCTGCATTAGAAAAAAGCCACCTAAAACAAGAATATTCCCTAGATATATTCACGAGCGAACTGAATGAAATTGTGCGCCAAGAGGAAACTTCTGGTATTCTAGATTTAGCTGGCGCCTTGCGAAATTTTACCGAAGAAATTCCAATGCTGCCTGTTAACACTACAGATGCGCGCGCCATAACTGGGATGGACCTGCAAGAAGAATTGGAAAACGCCATTCATAATTTTGGGCGTGATGAAGTAATGGTAGTCACCCGTTCAAATAAACGGGCCAATTTATTCAATGAGCAAATTCGGCGCAGAATACTTTGGCAAGAGGAAGATTTGAATGCTGGTGATGTTTTAATGGCAACGCGCAATAATTATTATTGGTTAGATGCGAAGTCAGATGCCGGTTTTATCGCCAACGGTGAACTCATGGAAATTTTGAAAATTGTGCGGCGAGAAGAACTGTTCGGTTGCGAGTTTGCAGATATAATTGTCCGATTAGTCGATTATCCTGACATGAAGGATATTGAAATGAAAATTTTATTGAACTCAATTCGACACGAAGGCCCCTCATTACCTCGAGATGATATGAAAATGTTGTTTCACCGCATTGCAACAGAAGAATATCCTTATTTAAGGAACAAGCGCGAGCGAAATAGGAAAGTAATGCAAAACCCCTATTTCCAAGCCGTGCAAGTCAAATTTGGTTACGCGGTAACCTGTCACAAGGCACAGGGAGGACAATGGGGCGCTGTATTTGTTGATCATGGCTATTTTCTAGAAGAGATGTGGGATGTTGAATATATGCGCTGGTTATACACGGCTATCACACGAGCAAGCAAGCAGTTGTTTTTGGTGAATTTTGCACCAAATTTTGTGGGTGAAACGGAAGATTAATCAATCTCATTCACAGCACTTATTATTTAAGCATATCTACTTTAAATCATTCAAAATTAAATCCGTATCTTGCGTTTTTGAAATGTATACCAAACGCTATGCTTAAAAAATTATTCTCTGTACACGTATGCTTTCTCTTCATAAATTACGGATTTTCACAATTCTCCGAAGCCAATAATTTTTCATGGCAAGGTGGAAATATAAATCAATTGCATATCGGTGATATGGAAAATGATGGTGATTTAGACATTGTTGCTTCAAATATTCAAACAGGCCCTCGATTCATAGAAAATGACGGGTCAAATTCTTTTGAGTATCCCGTTTATATGGGCCCTGAAGAAATCGACAATACGGAAAATGAAATGGCGGATTTCGACAATGATGGCGATTTAGATCTCATTTCTATTCGTCCTGATGCTGGAACAGTGACCTTATTTACAAACGACGGTGAAAACACCTTTACAAAAAGCATAATTTACTTAACTGATGGCGATATTCTCAAACTCTTGGAGTCTTCTGACATTAATGCGGACGGTTTACCTGATTTAACATTAAGAATAACATTTAGCACATTAATTAATCTAAAAAATAACGGTGACGGCACTTTCACTACAGAAACCATAGTTGATGATGCCCTAAATGTTGTAAAATATCATCAATTTGATGCGGATGGTGATGGAGATTTAGACATTAGTTATTTTGAAAATACAGGTAACCTCTTTTATGCTGAAAACCTTGGTGTAACTTACGCCACCCCAGTTTTACTTACAGGAGATGCGCTCAGTATAACAGCCATTAAATCAATTGATTTTAATGAAGATGGTGATATCGATTTAATCTATTCCAAACCAACTGGTGCGGAAGTAGTCATGGTCGAAAACCTTGGTGACGGCACATTCGCCGAACCACTGATAATTGCAAGTTTTGTTGCCGCAGTAATTGAACAACCAGTTGATTTAGATAATGATGGTAAATTGGATATTCTTGTCAATGATTATATAGGCGGTACACACCTGAATTGGATGCGCAACTTAGGTGGTGGAGATTTTGCCGATTTGGCACCAATCACCTCTTTATTTGGAGCTGGGTCTGGCGAATTTATAGACTTTGATGCAGACGGTGATGCCGACTTAATTGAAATAATGCATACGGGAACAATTGGTTATTACGAAAACCTTGGCGGTGTTGAATTTACTAGTTTGCAATACTTATCAGAAACTACACTCCAACCCTATTTCTCATTAGCTATGGATGCTGACAATGATGGAGATAAAGATCTTTTTTGCTGCTCAACAGTTGACCATAAAATTGCCTGGGTTGAAAACTTAGGTGAGGGGCATTTCGGCGATTTAAAAACAGCTGTAAGTGGTCTTTTCTTTGATCCTTTGCATATGTCCTCGGCGGATATTGATGGAGATGATTTTAATGATTTAATTGCTGTTTCAGATTATGAAAGCACTGTTGTTTGGTTCAAAAATATGGGAGATGGCACATTTAGTGATGCCATTCTAATTTCTGAAGATCAGGTACAACCCAATTTTGTACTGGCCGCAGATTGGGACAATGATGGTGATAATGATGTCATAGCGTCTTCGAGTGGTGATCATCAAATTATGCTTTATGAAAATATAGAGGGCAGTTTAGCCCCAATCGGAGATCTCATTTTTGAAGATGCATGGTTATGGTTAAAAGACATGCGAACTCTTGATTTAGATAATGACGGAGATTTGGATATTCTTTTTGGTTCCGGTTATGATAGCAGTATTGATTGGCTAGAGAACACAGGAGACTTGGAGTTTACGCACCACACCATTGCGGACCTCACCGGAATTCAGCAATTACATGCCGCAGATATGAACGAAGACGGCAAGCTTGACATACTCGTTGCGTCTCCTTTAACTGACGAAGTTCATTGGATTGAAAACCTTGGAGCAGGTTTATTTGGAGAACTTACAACTTTGATCTCTGGAAGTGAATATCCACTTATAGCCTTATTTGAAGACATGAACAATGATGGTGTAAAAGACCTTTTAGTAGGGAGTAAAGACGACAATACTATTGGCTATTATGAACATTACGGTGATTTGGAATTTGGAGACCTCAACGTCATAACTGACAATCTCGACTGGGTGAAAAATATGTTAACGGGTGACTTAGATCAAGATGGTGATCATGATATTGTCTCAATTTCAGTTACAGACGGGCAGTTTAATTGGTTTGAAAACATGCACTTTACTTCACATTCAACAAAAGGAACAGTATTTATCGACTTGAATGAAAATGGAATTCAGGATGCCGAAGATGAAGGTGTTAATTTTGCACAAGCATTATCTACGCCCGAATCGTACTACGCCTTTACAAGTGATGATGGTGAATACCTCATTGCTTTTGACGAAACTGAATTTGGTGATTATACCATCTATCCGCAGGCACTAGATTTCTGGAACATTTCAACTGCAACTTCTTATGATGTAACAATTGAAGGCGGCTTTACTTTCTATGAAAATCTTGATTTCGGTATTTATCCCTCAGAATTAGTAGACCGTGTTGAACCAATAATAACTGGAGGTATTCCTAGAATTGATCGATTAGTAACGTATTGGCTTGATTTTTCAAATACAGGTTCAACTATTGCATCCGGTAATCTACATCTGGAATTAGATGAGGCACTTACTTATGCAGGAGCCAACCTTGCTCCTAATTCAGTTGACGGTCAAAATATCTATTGGTCTTATGAAGAGTTAGATTATTTTGAAGATGCCGTCATAGAAGTTACGGTGCTGTTTCCCAACTATGAAAGTTTAGGAGAAGATGTGCGTAGTTATTTCACCGTTGAAGTTGAATCATTAGGAGAAGTCACTTCGCTGCTCATGGATAGTTTAGATCAAGTTATTCAAGGTGCTTATGATCCAAACGATAAAAATGCGAGACCAGCCGGAACAACTGAATATGGCTATATTGCTCCTGACACCGAAACGATAGAATATCTCGTTCGTTTTCAAAATACAGGAACAGATACAGCTTTCGTAGTTGTGATTGATGATCAATTGGACGCGAATCTAGATTGGACAAGTTTAACACCGCTTGCCTGGAGCCATGATATGGAAATTGAAGTCGATCATGACGGACTAGTTTCATTCATTTTTGACAATATCATGCTGCCCGATAGTAATGTTAGTGAAATTGCTAGTCACGGATTTGTAAAGTATAAAATTGATCTTTTGCCAGGTCTTCCTTTAGAAACCAGCATCTACAATACCGCACACATTTATTTTGACGCCAACCCTGCTGTCATTACAAATACAACAGTGAACACTTTACACTTACCAGAAGACAGTGGAATTTCTGAAAACGGGGAGAATCACATTACAGTTTATCCAAATCCATTTTCCGAGATCCTAACAATTCAATTTGGGAAAGAATTAGTGTATAAGCATACTGTTGTTATTTATGACATTCTCGGGACGGAGGTCTATCGCCAAGCGAATATTACGAGCCAACAAATTCAAATTAAAAAAGCTGATATGGGAAGAGGTTTGTACGTCATAACCGTATTAAATGCGAACGCCGAAAAAGTATATACCACTAAAATAATCGCCGAATAAGTGAAGAAAAACTGTGCTAAATGCGACCAAACATTTGAATGTTTAGTCAATGATATTGAAAACTGTCATTGTTCAACAATCGTTATATCTAAAACTAAATTGCAAGCTATCGCAGAACAATATGATAATTGCTTGTGCAATGACTGTTTGAAGGAAATAGCTAAGGATTAAAAGGAACGAACTGGCGATTATCTAAAATATAAATCTCAAATCCTTCGCGCTCTAGTTCAATCATTTTTTCATCCATCGGTATTTTTCTATACGCAGCATATACGTCCGTATGAAACATCATTTCAACATAATCATCCGTACCAAAAACAATCGTTTTATCATCTAAAATTGCCAGTTGCTCGTCGCTTAAATAATAGAACTCCGCAATTAATTCATTACCGCCAAACAACTTAGAACGCTCTATCATATAACGAACGGGTAAAGCAATTAAGGCAAACAATAAAATGCCATTAATAATTTTATAGCGCGCGTTCAAATAAAAATCGCGCAAGGAAAACCAAAACCAACTCACTACAATAAAAAATGCTGGCGCGGAGATCAGCAAATAAGTCTGTCGTTTAGTCTCTGCCATGGTGAAAATAACCAAAGGAACTAAAATCCAAATAATTAGTCCTAAATACGCCCAACGCTTTTCTGTTTTAAATAAGCGGTAAATAAAAAAGCCAAGTGCCAAATAAATCAACTCATTAAAAATGACCAATAATTTATTGAAATAATAATAAATTGGCGCCGAATGACTATGAACCGTTTCAGAATAAGCAGAAAGTGCATTAAATAAAATGGCATTCATTTCTTCTGGATATGTGGACCGCATATATAGCACCCAAGGCAATGTCACAATTGAAAACCCGATCAAAAGTAAAGCCCCTTGTTTAAAAAATATGCGCCAGTTAAACTTTCCATAGGTCACTAGAAATGTCAACCAAACGGGGAGCACAATCAATGCAGGATACCATTTCGACAAAAAGGCCAAGCCCATAAAAATTCCAGCAAAAAAAGTGAGCTTTAAAGACGGTTTTGGGCGTAAATTGAGAATGACTAAATAAACGGAAACCTCCACCATCACAATAAAGCATAGCTCCACATGATCAGAAGAAACCTTCCCTCCTACTAGCTCTATCACCAGCCCGTTTATCGCGTGGAAGTATGCTGCCATCAAACCTATGCGCTCATCAAATAATTTACGGCCTATTAAAAAGGTCAGCCAAACAGCTAACAGCCCTAATAGGATAGACGGTAAACGTACTGCCAATAAATTATTGCCGAAAATCGCGATTGATCCCGACATAATCCAAAGCGGAAACGAAGGTTTTCCAAGCCAAATATTACTTCCAGTCCAATTGTCGTTATCAAACTCTAGTACCGGATGATCGTGTAAGGTTGGGGTTAACGGATGCTCAATTAAATTTTTTGAAACCAGTGCGTGATAGCGTTCATCCCAAGCATGTAAATAGGGGTCTTTAGTACCGATAACACGAAGCACTGCGCCTATGACTAGAATTACAATAAGCGCCTTGGTATAATCTCGATTACGCAAAAAACGCCAGCCACTATAAGACAAGCATCCAATACTAATCAATAAAAATATACCAGATAAAATCTGACTCATAGG
>Ga0213861_10001544_pt1 | contig 20243 bp, 43 predicted proteins | sample PICome_4_FD_160110 | JGI IMG/M metagenome (GOLD analysis project Ga0213861, IMG submission 160110) | Coastal seawater microbial communities near Pivers Island, North Carolina, United States - PICO131 | ecosystem: Environmental > Aquatic > Marine > Coastal | place: USA: North Carolina... | reverse complement strand
AACTGACTTCTTACTTGTTCTGGAAGTGAATCAGTTTTGCTGAGTGCATTATATCTTTTCATAATTATCCATTCACAATCATCAGCAACATCAATCACAGGTGCCATGAATGGAAGAAGATGATGCCCCTCTGATTTCATTTTTTGATAAACCAAATATTCAATTCCGTTGTGTATTCTTTTATTTTCAATGGAGTCTGCATTAGTATTTAAATTAATAGTTTTAATTACATAATTATTATTCTTTGGATGAATAGACACTTTACGACTGGCGCCATGTCCTATTACTTTATTTTCAGTTATCAAACGATCTGATACAATATCAATTAATTTCCTAATGCTGTCCATAATATATTTATATGATTATCCAAAAGTGAGTGGTTCAGTAGAAGTAGTGTATACCTCTGCCTTTTTTAAATTATCATACCTGAAGCTTCTCCAAGCTTTAACAGCAACACTCCAAACCACAATCACTTTGTCTTCCAAGTTTCTTACTTTGGTTTGACTCAGTGTGTCTTCTTTGGTTGCCTCTGGCAGGTACTCTGGCAAGAGCGTACACATCATTGTACGCTCTTCACCATCAAGTTTATCAAAGGTCACATACACCAAATTGTTGGACAATAGATCCAGTAACTCAGTTTTAGTGGGCACGCCTTTGATGGCTGCTACTGTCTCTTCAACGCTTGTCGATGACACGGTCTGCGAGTCCATATTCAACTGCCTCCTGTGCTGTGAGGAATGTGTCAAACTTCATTGTTTCAAAGAGTTCTGCGTATTCTTTGCCAGCAGTATTATGACGCACATAAAGTTCAGTCAATCGCTTGTTGATCTTTTTGCTTTCTTCCATGCTGCGAACTGCATCTTCAAACTGAAGTTCTTGTACATGAACGCTGCCGCTTGTACCACGTGTGCCTGAACTAACACGGTGAATCATTGTGCGGCTTTCTGGAAGCACATAACGCTTGCCTGGTGCACCAGCTTGTGCAAGGAAACTGCCCATGCTACATGCTTGACCCATTACGATTGTTTTGACATCACATTTGATAAATTGCATTGTATCATAAATTGCCAGACCTGCTGTTACTGCACCGCCAGGACTGTTGATGAAAAGGTCAATGTCTTTGTCAGGGTTGTCTGCTTCCAAAAACAACATCTGTGCAACTATAGAGTTGGCCATGTTGTCTTCAACAGGACCATTGAGCATAATAATGCGGTCCTTCAAAAGCCTTGAATAAATGTCATAAGACCGTTCACCGCGGGCTTCTTGTTCCACTACCATGGGTATTAGCATATTATCTATTTCTTCCTTTATATTGAATAGTTTCAGTTGGTCCAGTGCTAGTAAATTCCATACCAGCCATATTGCCTACGTAAATCTTATTGCGGTCTTCATACTTTAGTATAACCTTAACTGAACGATTTACACTTACGGTGAGGCTGCGGCTGGGTTTAAATTCCAGTATTTCAGCCTCAACAATCTTTTCGTTGTTTGTATTTTTTAATTTACATGTACTTGCATAATTAGACCTCGTTGAGGACATTCTCTGCTCCTTTGAGCCTGAGTTGCAATACAAAGTTCTCAACCAAAAGTTTGGTCATGGTTGCCATGCTTACAACTGCACGTTGTTCTTCTGGAACAGCTTCCAATTGTTCGATGACATTGGATGCCATCATAACAAAAGCTTCTCGTTCAGAAATGCTTAACATTCCCCAATCAATGGGGTCAACCATTTCGCTTTCCATGGCCAGTTCTGCAAGCTGCTCCACAGTCTGTCTTGTTTCTAAATTTTCCATAGTTAATCCTTAATTTAAATTACTATAACATGTTTGGTCATTTGGGTCAAGTCCAAAATACACCTTGCATAGTTTTGCAATTTCATCAGGAACTTCGGTTCTGTTATCAAAATGAACTGGTACCCAGATTCCTTTGAGATCACCGTCTGTTCCCACTATCAATCCATAATCGTCGTCGTCTAATGTTTCAGAAAATCCTACAAATTTGTGTGACATATTAATACTCCTGTTATGTGTATTAGTATTTACTCTTTAAGAGTATCGAACGTTCGATACTTGTCCAGTTTGCGATGATATTCGTCTGCTGCTGCTTTTAATTCAGGGTATTTGACTTCAAGATCAAAATCACGATTAATTACAACACCCAAACTGTCCACCATGTCTTGTAGTGTGCGCTGATATTCAAGAACTGGGTCCAGTTTCTCTCGTTCAATCTCATCAATTTTTACATAGTTTGTGTCATCAGCAGGGTGATAACTTTTAGTGGGAACAACACCAATATCAATCCAGTTTTTCTTAGCTTTTTCCATACCTTCGTGAGTTGTATATTTGCTAGCATAGTTGTTTTCGTATTTTCTATCACCACACGAGCATTTATAAAAACGCATTTGCCAATATTCAGTTTTACCAGTGTCGGTATAGGTGGTATGATACTTGTCGTTTACAGCTACCAGTTCCCAATCGTGTTTGTGTATGAAATTGCGTTTGAATAGTTTAAACATTGTCTTTGCCTTTTGTTAAATCAACTACGGTGTCAAGGTTACGCTTTGCCGTTGCCACAGCAGGATACTCGCGTTCCAAATGACGAGTGGTCTGACGTTGCATAATCATAGTTTCACCATCTTTTACTCCAAGATAATAATCTTTGCCGTTTTCAAAGCGGTTTAATATCCTACTTAACATTCGATTTTGTTCTCTGTATTGTGCAGCTAACAGGCCTCTGTTGGTCTTTTCACAATTAGTTTGAAGCTCGTGAAGAAATTTTACTTCTTCACGCATCGCATCCAGCAGTGTATATGAACTATCAGACATCTTCTTTTACCTTCTTGCCAATGGTCTTGTGAATACCAGGATTAACTTTCAGAACATGTGGCATCATTTCATGTCTGATATAATTGCGAGTGAAATGCACATCAGTATTGCTGTTGTCCTCAATCCAGGGAACATTATTAATTTCAGCCCACAATTGGAGATCACGTTTTCTATTGAGTCTAAAAGGACGAATTACATGTCCGCGACGATAGGGGATCCATTTGCCAGTGCCATGCAAACTGCTCCAAACCCAGGTCTCCACACAATCATCCAAGTGATGACAAGTGACCACTGGTACTTCACTGAACTGATCCAGGAAATTATAACGCTGTTCACGCCACCATTCTTCTCTGCTAGGACCTGGAGGAACAGTGCCATGTGCTTTTCCTCTGATACACGGAATTGAATGCTTGATGCAATAATTATTAACAAAGTTATCAGCATTTTCACCATGTGTGGTTCCATGATTGAAATGCAGCACAGTCACACGATGATTACGTCTTAGAAAGTCAAGAGCAGCCATGCTATCAACTCCACCACTGCACGCCAACCAGATGTCTCTGGGCAATTTTCCTTGTAGCTTGATCATCTGATCTCCATATCTGTCTGTTGATCATAACTTACATGATTATGATGTATATGTCAATACCATATCATGTTGCTTTACAAGCAACAACTCGTTGGCTCAATCGCCACTCGTATTTTTTATAGATATTATATAATTAAAACTTATATATTCATGTAGATTGTGGAGCCATGAGTCACCCTACACAAGGCAGGATGACAAAAATTTTCATGTGAGTTGCTTTCGCGCACGAATGTCAGCGGACTTATTAGCTTTCCCTTGGGCTCTGTACCTTACCCTGCCGCTACGATTTTTAAGAAAACACTCTCAGGTGACTGTGTGCTTTCATAGGGATCAAACGCTAAGACTCTTTATGCTAGAGAGAAACCTGGCATTACCCAGATCAACGTCCTGTTAAGGATAGTCTCTGTAGCCTGACAACAGAAAGTCAGAATTACTCAGCGGCCGTTTTCAGACGGTCTTTAGCAGCGTAATAACAATCGGCACGCCAACCTTAGTTCTGTTTGTAAAGAGCCTGTTTATGCGCCTAGACGGACTGGTCCGACTGTTGATTCATCATCTGCTGTGGTCAGTTCTACTTTGTGACCTTTGAGCCTTAATAGTGTTGCCTGTTTAGATTTTAGCCAGCGTACTTCGTATTGTGGCGGAGACAGAGATTCAAACTCATCGATCCACCCCCACAAGATTTGCTGCGAGCTACTCATACCGCTCTGCCGTGACTTTAATACAGTTATATTATATGAACTTTTGCCAGTGCCCGCAGAACCGCACAAGTGGTTAAGAGTGCGTTTTGACATACCGTGTTTATTCTTTTTTTCAATCTCATACACACGATAAGGAGCATAGCCTAGACGAGGAAGGCGATGAATGTTTTTCGCCTTCCTGCTCTGTTCTAAACGCTCTTTGTATCCTACTTCAAAACGGGTAGTCATGTTCACTCTCCTCCGTTACTTCACCTTTGAGTACTCTCCAGGTGTATTCTTTTTCTTTTTGTAGAGCATATGCACTACGTCTGCTATCTTTATCATTGCACCAGTCTCTTACAACATCGTAGTTGCCAATGGACATTGCAGGCATGGTGTGCCAAACAATTTTTGCAATATCTGCAAGGCGTGAACTATTCCAATGGTCAGCTCTACTTGCAGCAAGAAACAAATCTCTGGCCAGAACAGCAGTTAGAAACCCTCCTGGTTCAAGGCCATGCATCAGGTAATTCTCAAGGCTTTCGTCTAGCCAACTATTTCCAGTGTCAACGTCAATATATTTTGGCATTATTTAACTCCATGGGCGGCTTGTGTACATCACTATAACACAATGCATGTTGCATTACAAGTAAAATGTTTTGTTGTCTTCTGCTGGCAACGCCATTAGCAAGAGTGTGTGATATTTTTCGCCGCGGAAGTAGATGCGCTTGGTTTCAACTCCACGACGAGTACGGTGTCGATATACACCTTTCCAGCCACCATTCTTATAGACTTTCTGTCGTGTTTTCCAAAATTCATTTCCCAGGGTTTTGCGACAATAAGTTACAAACTTATTATATGAGTTCCAATCGTCAAATGGAAATTCAATATAGCAATCAAATCCATAGTTGTACAAATCAAATCTCTTATCAGTTTTTCTCAGTTTCATTTTAGTATTTCTCTGCTCGTAATTGTATCAATATAAACTCGTTTCGATCAACTTTGGTCATTGTGCCGGTGTCTCTGTTTTTAGTATAACGTACTACATCAGTAGCTGGATCGTATTCCCATATACGATCAGCAGCATATCCTACTATACTAGGACCTCTGCTAACACCGGAACGAGCACTGCGCAATGGGGTGTTGCAACTAAAATATTTGCCACCTAATTTTTCTACCATATTGTCGTTAACTTCGTAGTAGAGTATTTTTTCAGTCATGTTATACGTGCTGGTGTAGTTAAACTTGACCCATATAGTTTCTTGCCGCGGTCACGGATCATATCAACCAGTGATTGTGGATTTTCGTCTGCAAGTTTCCAGAGGTCATCAGCATCAATATCTTCAGTTGTATTGAAACTCCAAATTTCAGGATTGCGTTGCGGATTGAACCGGGCCCGCATACACATTGCTTGTAAATTCACAGGCGCAGGCTTTAGTTCCTTGCCAGCAATAGTATTCAGGAAACTTTCACGCTCCCAACTGGTGCAATCTACAATAGTTTCAAAACCGTTGCAGTCCCACATACAGATGTATACACGAGTTTTAGAAGTCATCGTCTACATATTCCTTGCTGATATAGTCTGAGTATTTCATAATAAAGAAAGTACGTTTCTTTTCACTGTAAAAATCCAGCATGATACAGTTCTTACGCCAAGCACCGTTTCTGCCAATGCTGTCGTCCCAATCCTTGTACTCTCTAGGGACAAACCCCAGCTTGGCTTGCATACGGCTACGAATCAGCATCACACTGCGTGGATAGTCTTTGTGTAACTGCTCACTGAGTGTGGACCACTGTTTATGTGTTAATTCAATCGGTTTTGTCATTGTCCCAGTCTTGCCATTTGAGGATAACCATGTCCTTGCCTGTGCCCTGAGTCTTTAAATACCCATCAGAGATCAAGCTATCAATAGTGCTGGCAACAACAAGCTCAACTGTGTTACGTTTCCCCCAAACCCAACCAACAGCAGTAAAAAGTACAGCAGTGCCTAGAATCCAGATATACATTTCGTTAATAATCATTAGTTTACCTTTTTTAGTTTTACGTAGTTAAGACGGGTCAGTGGCAATCGAGTTTCTCTCTCCGAATCAGGCCCTTTGATTCTTGCGTTGATTGTATACAGGGCAGTGTCAAGAAAATCACTTTTGGAAAAGCTGACCAAGTTTCCATTGACCACTCCCACATACAAATTTGTAGCATAGTTGGGCATGGGGACCTTTTTCAAAATCTCAACTGTTTGTTTTACCAAAGGCTCTCTGATATGTTCACTATCAGAAAACTCAGTCTTGATCCTGCGTTTATAGAAGATGTTCTCCATCTCTCTTTCAACAAATGCTGGAACATATGCCAGCAATCCAATTTGCTTGGGTGAATTTTCTTCCTTGCAAATACTGGCAAAGATGTCTTTCTGAAACTGACTTAGGTCATCACCAAGTGACAATAGAGTGTATCTGCGGAAATGCTTTTTGGCTGTTTCTACATTTTCTAAATCAGTATCTGTGACTTCAATTGGTGTAAACTCTGGCGGAACCCAGGTCTGAAATGGACTATCAGAAACAAATTCTGTTGCAGCAGTAAACGCAACGGCTTCTTTATTTGCCCATCGTGTGGGCTTGTCTTCTGAAAAGCGTTGCGTTTGCTTTATATAGCCTCCATTGATGCGATAGATTGCATAGGCGTAAGCAAGCAGTTTATCAGTTGGATAAGATATAATAGACATTGTTTGCTCCTGTTTAACTTATCACTACAATAGTTTATTCAGGAGCAAGTGTCAAGCTATAATGTCATAGTCTGAACATTATCCTGCCTCGGTTGAGATCATATGGAGTCATTTCAATCCTGACTCGATCTCCTTGCACAAGACGTATTTTATACTGTCTCATTTTACCACCAGTATAACATACTACTTGGTGACCATTCTCTAGTGTTACCCTGAATGTCTGATTGGGTAGAACTTCAGCAATATTGCCTTCAAGTTCAATGGTATCGTCACTCTTGGCCATCGTCTACCTTTGACATGGAAACAGCGCCGTCTTCTAATACTTGTATTCTCAATTTATCTCCTGGTACCCAGCCCATGCGTTCTGCAACTTCTGGGGGTATATTCATTAACACATTCTCAGTATCACCTTTAATGTCCTGGAACACGTCTTCTGCTTTGTATGTAAAAATTTTTGTCATAATGTATTTACTTTATATTGTTGAAACTTTACATTTAATTGATAGGTCAAAAAACGTATTATCAAATCCAGGGGTAACAGACTTGTGTACGTCACCAACAATTTTAACCTTCTTTAAATCGTACAACGCTTCCCAAGCACTGTGTCCCATTTCACTCCAGTTTGTACTGGCCCTGATCAACTGATTGTCACTTGTTTTTAAAAACCAATGTGTTCGTTTTTGACTTGCACTGTTTCTGTCAACTCTGCCAACAAACTCACAAACTTGATCTATATGCTTGTGGGGTTCAACAACATCAACGGCATCCTTGAAAACCTCAATGTGCTGGCGATCTTCTTTATAAAACTCTGGAAGTTTGACTAATATAGATATGTTAGCCCGGTTAAGTTTGTGTTCAGAGTCAAGAACATCTTCGAGAGCAATCATAAATTTGCTCATCTGTTTGTTGTTGAGACGTCGCAGCATCAGACGATGTTTAAAATGTTTCCTGATAGTTTGTGCATGGGCAGCATGTTCTTGCTTGACTGCATCTTTAATAGATCTTGATGGAGTTCCCATACCATCAAGTGTATTATAAATGACGTTCAAATCTGATTTACCATCAGCCAGCATTGTGCAAACCAGAGCCAGTGGATCAGCATCATAATCAAGATATACCACTAGTTTCTCTTCTTCTACAGTATCCCATTCTGAGAATATATCAGAAGATACTATGATATTATTTAATACTGTCATGTCCACAAATTTCCTCTGAGTTTGATAAGACGTATAAGCATTTCAGTATCTTCAGCTTCGTACGCAGCTTCAATTTCTCCATTCTTGTCGAGTATCTTTCGAGTCTCTTCTGAGTCTTCCAGTGGATCAGTCTCCATAAATCCAATGCCACGTTCACGTTTACTTTCGCAGTGATCACTCCAACCACTTACCTCATAAGCATCTGGTCGGTTTGGATACGTTTCAGTCCACCACATGTAAAGGTCATAAATCTCTTTGGCTGCAACAGCCTGACCGGTTGGCACAGCTTCGTGCTTTTTATCATCGTCCAGCCATTCTTCGTCAGTAAGACTCATTTCCCAGTTGAGGTGATCAATGCCAGCTTTTGCACTACGCCATGTACGGGTGCGCCAACGGCCAACTTGCCACCAACGCATACCTTTTTGTTTTTCAGCATCCCAACGGAAGTTACTGTAAGCTTTTTCAATTTCAACAAAATCTACGAGTTCATCAAAAAGACAAATAAGCATACGATAATCCAAATCCATCCATTTACCGGGTTTGATGTGCTTGGGGTGCGCTACTAGTGCATGACTCTGATCAATCCAACGATTGGTAATGTAATATTTTGTGTTGTATGCTTTATCTAAAGGCCAATTGATGAAGTTTTGAATTGCATCCAACGCTGTTTCAGCAACCCAATAACGATACTTGTTATAACCTTCTGCGTTAATTCTCCAAGACTTCCATTCGTCACCAGTACCAGAAGCTGGCTTTGGTGTTCCACGAACCCAGTCAGCAAACTTTGTGCAACTCCAGTAATTAGCTCTCATTTTTATCACTCTCTTCTTTACTTGCTGTGTATGCAGCTTCAAGCCACTCATACATTCTACGTCTGGCTAGATTGTGCGACATATTGCCCAACATAACTGCGGCAAAATCAACATCTTCATTGATACGTTCGCGGCGAGTAGTATCCCCTTCAATTTCGTCTAGCCATTCGTCAAAGGTCATTTGCGATTGCTCCTAAATTCTTTTACGTCATCCATCGCAGCTACTAAGTTGTCAGCATAGTTGAGTGCAGTCTGTTCGTCAAGAACAATAGTTGTTTGCATCTCAGCATATCCCTTGGTAAGGATCTGCCAGATTTGCTGCCAACGGTTCTTTTCCCACCACTTGGTGTGCTGTACATGATAGATATGAACCTGCACATGACAATCATCTGCTTCAATATTAATATCATGAGCACAGTCTTCACTACCACAATCACACTGGATGTTGTACCACATTGAGTCACCCCAATCACCTTTCTTAAGTACTCCAGTTGCCGCTCTTTCAGGTGTCATCTTCAATTTCAGTCTCCCAGTATCTACTATATTTTAGAGCTATCTCTACGTCAGTTTCAGGATATCCCTCACTGATTAACCATCTTCCCAGATCAAAGTCATCGCCCAGTGTATGAAATTCTTCATGGACTGGCTTGGGAAATCCATATTGCCAGCCTCCGGGTGGATCAATTACTAGGACTTTCATCTTTGAACCCAGACATAAAATTCTTGTGCAAATTGCTGACTCATTTTCTTGTCTTCGAAATAAAAAGTATGCTCGTAATGATCTGTGTATTTTACAAAACTCCATTGATGTCTTTCTAGATTTTTTCGACACCAATACTTGCCTTCAACATCCAAATCACTATGGATTTTAATAGGATAGTTGTTTCCGCTACTCATCCAGCGTTGTTTGTATTCAGCAATTTCTTGTGGTGTCATGATAATCCTGCAATCGTTTTGTAATTGTCCCAAGCCTTTTTTGCTGCTGGGTTTGAATCTACTACTTCTTCAGTTAAAATAACATCATACCAGTAATGTGTCAATCTTGCTGGGTGAGCACCGTACTGTCTTGGTTGATGCAGTTTACCTAACTTTTTAAGAGATATACAAATATCTCGAACTTCTTGTTCATCTTCTGCAGGAATACTATTCCATTCTGGTTGACTGTATGCTCCCATAAAGTTGTCACCGCCTGCATACCCACGCCAGAGATCACGCCATTGTTTGTCGTCCTCGGGATCAAAATCTGTCCGAGCAATGACAACCAATACATCTCGAATGTCTACGGTGCCTTCATAGATATCTCTAACACAGCGACTTATACTACTTCCAATTTTCATATTTTCTACTCATTTTTCCATAATGATACTTCACAACCCTTGTCACGGGTTTCTGCACCATCATTATAATAATGATACTTCACAACCCTTGTCACGGGTTTCTGCACCATCATTATCAATTTCAACATCATTATAAGTTATACTGGTGATAATTTCTTCACCGTTCCAAAACTCAGTAGTGACAATCTTAAGTTTGGCTGGATCGAATTTTCCTGCTACTTCAATTCGTCCATCAAAAAATGTTCCTTTTTCATAACTAGAAAAATGTAAAACATATGTAGGACACTGCTCGTCTGGACAAACACAAGTGATATTATCTAAATCGTTGTCTTCCATAAACTGGAAAATATCATTACTATCAACCACTGAGTCAATAAATTCTGAATGGTACTCTCCATTTTCATGTTCGTCTACAGTGATACCTGAACTATCAATGTTTGCCCCATACTGATGTAGTTCAATATTTGGATTATCATACCATTCATAATAAAACACTTCGTCATCAGTAATTACTTTTAGAAAATTAAATTGATCAGCAATGTCATGTGTTTCTACAAAATCAGTTGTATTATACATGTACTCTGAAATATCTTCAGTTTGTGACAACTTTAACCAGAATTCATATTGCTCTTTTGAAAGCTTAACATACGCTGTTTCACCTCCGAAACCATTGATACTAATTCGATAATATCTAATTGGTCGTTTGATGGTATCCAGTAGATACTTATTTTCTTCTGAGTTTGACATTTTTATCCTTTGATATAATCAATGATGCTGATTACAACCCCAATAGGACCCAGTGCAACTGCAACGATGGCAGTCAGTGTATGATCAAAGATTTTACCAGGTGTGTCGTCACCATACATAAAATCTGTGGACTGATCAATAACAATTGAATACACTGCATTCAAAATGCCAACGACGATCCAAAATCCAAAAATTGTAGTCAGTGTCATGATGTTTTCCTTTTCTATCACGTTACCAAACTAATATAGCATTTGGTGCACTGGTAGTCAAGTGTTTTTCTTGTACAGCATAAATACGCTAACACGAATTATAAGGATATAATATGGATAAAATAATTACCAAAACAATGCAACCAGAAAATGCTATTCTTATTTGTGCAAGTGGCATTGGATTAGCAATTGGTGCTTTAGCAGGTCTTGCTATATGTGTTGCACTACTTGCTTAAATTATTGTATTGATTTAATATTATTTCAGAAACTGTAGTGGAACACATAACTTCGTAATGGGTATGTAGAACTTTGATACAGTCCATTTCATTCTTTCTATGTTCCATACTAGCAACTGTAACAACCCCATCATTATCGCCATTTAAATAGGGAACACTACCAGTGGTGCTTACTACCTGTGTCCAAGGCACATTAACTGATATCGTGTTTGCTTCTATAATTGGACGACTTTTTCTTCCCACGTCTTTAAATAATTGGTAGCTGGGTATAATATACTTGGCCCAATCAGCGGCACTGCTGCCTCTAAACGGTGTACTAATACTCACACCTCCAACTACATTACAATGCTTTAATAAATGCAATCCGTAAATCCCACCCAGACTATGGCCAACTACAAATAATGGGCCCTGATCTTTAACGTTTGACAACATCTCAGTTAAATTAGAATAAAATGTATTGTGACTGCTATACTCCACTAGGGTACAATTCCAATTGGGTAACTGTGACCTAATATAATTAAAACTGTTACTGCTCTGATTGGCACCATGTATCCATACAACGTGTGGTCCAGGAGTTTCTGGTTCTATATATTCTTCTTGTAGTTCTGGAGCACTGTGTGTATAAAAATTTTTAAATATATTAAGCATACAGTATTTATTTTAAATCTGGAAATAGACACTCGTGTATAAATTGTGTAACTTCCATTTCATCCAGTCCAAGGGCAGTCATTGTTTTTGGAGTATGTGGGTTTTGTTTTTGGTAATGCGCATACCTATTTTGAGCAGATTTGTTCTCTTCATCATCAGCTTGGAAATTAAATGATGCGATCAATGATAGGTAATTATCAGTGCTTTCAATACTGAGATCTAAAATTTGAGCAAGCTCTTCACTGTTAGTCACGTTGCCAGCAGCAATCATATGTTTTGTAAATATAGCACGGGCCCACTCTGGTAATTCCCTGGGCTTGTTCCATTCCATTTCAGATGCACCCTGTCCGAAATCATAAATCATGGGATGATCAGGGTCAGTAGTTGGGGAGTAGTCGTGAAAGAATCCAGTTATTTTGTTTTTGCCTGCTATTACATCAAGTCCAAATATTGGTGCATTGTTATGTAGTTGCGGGAATACACAGCAATGCATCATCCAAAGTCCTCTGGTGTCTCTAGCATCAACTACATCAACATGGGCTCTTCTGTAGGAGTCACTGGTCCACACTCTATTCAGCCATCCTGGTTTATTAAACTTGTCCATACCAGGCTCCTGAACTTCAACTCCAGTTTCATCAAACTTTTTAATGAGATGGTTTTGAATATCTACCAGTGTGTTCCATACTTCACTCATTGTCTAGTTCCTTGAATAGTTGTATAGCAAATTCAAAACAGCGATTGGCTTCACTTGCCATGTCATCAGATAGCATTGCACGAACTTTTGTTTTTAGACCTGAAACATCATCAAAGTCATACATGTGTCCACTTCCAGGATTGCGTTTGCGAATTATTTGTCCGCCATACATATCGCCAAAGTGACGTACATAAATGTGTGACAAGAACTCTTCTTTGTCCTGCATTTGCATTACATAGTCTGTATAATCTGATACAACTTTGCACAACAATGATTCATCACGTCTGATACCATATTCATGTTCAAGTTCGATCATGTCAGCATGAATGGCATCTGCTCTCACAATGCCTTCAATACGGTTCAATGCCCCAGTGGGTTCTGCTTGATTTTCTAGCACAGCATAGATTAACCATTGGTTGTAAATATATCGATAATACTCCTCAGGAGTCATTCCTGATAGCAACTTACGTGCAAACTCTGACCTTTCAGCCTTCTGATGATTTGCCCATGTTAACTCTTTTAATTTATTCATGCTTCTTCGTCAATTCGAGTTTGTAGCGGGAATCCATTACTCTGACTAAGACTCATGGTTTCCAGTGCTTTTTGTTCAGCTATCTCATACTTGTATGTACCAACCACTGCTGACCCCTCGTTATGAATAGACATAGTCAAAGACTCAGAGCTTGCATCGGAATGCTTGAAAATAGTTTTTAAAATACCCATGACCCATTCCATTGGAGTATGGTCATCATTGAGCATGATTACACTATAATTTTTTGGTTCATGCGAAGTAATTTTGATTCGTTCATCAATTTGTATGTCAGTATTGGTGCTCATTTTTATCTCCGTTAAAGATGGGGAGGAAATTATCTCCTCCCCAGTTGTTTGATTAGTCAGTAGTACCGTCTACTGTTAATGTGAATTCAGGTCCAGTTTTTATTTCAATCTTCTTGGGTTGCAGTTCTTCTGGAACATTTTGCACCAGATGTATATTTAACATGCCCAAAGAAAGATTTGCAGATCCTACTTCAACATGTTCAGCCAGTGTAAACTGTCTGCGGAAGTTTCGACCACCTATGCCCTTGTGTAAGTATTTGACTTCTTCGTCACCAACAGGTGCTTTCCCTTCAACAGTCAGAACATTCTTTTCAACAGTGATATCCAAATTGTCCATACCAAAACCGGCGACAGCAATGGAAATCATCCATTCAGTGTCATTAATTTCTGCTACGTTATATGGAGGGTAGTTGTTAGTTTGTGAATTAGCAAAGCTACGTTCTAATTCATTAAAAAGTCTGTCAAACCCTACTGCTGTACGGGCATATTGAGGTAAGTCTAGTGTCATAGTTCTTGTCATTTTGTTTCTCCTTTAATAAGCAAGAATAATGTTGAACCCATTATGGCGTTCAAGATTATTTATCATTTGCCTGCATACACACCATTAAATTGTTGTGTAACACGGACAAAGGTTGTGCATTTACTAAGTTGTTTTAAACTCTTAGCACCTGCATATGTACAAGTACTGCGGATACCACCCAGCAAGTCTTGTACAGTCGTTTCCACTGTCCCACGATATGGGACTAGTACTTCACGACCTTCCGACGAACGATATTCCTTCAATCCGCCAAAATGTTTTTTGTTTGCTGCTTCACTGCTCATACCGTAAAATTGTACAAACTGTTTTTTGTCGTATACCGGGCTATATCCGCCCATAACTGAGTTATGATATACCTCATTTGTTAGATATGTTTTTGTGATAACTTCGCCGCCACCTTGATCGTGTCCAGCAAGCATACCGCCTAGCATTACAAAATCAGCACCAGCAGCAAAGGCTTTAGCTACATCGCCTGGGCAAGTACAACCCCCGTCAGCAATAATATGACCACCGAGTCCATGAGCAGCATCGGCGCATTCGATAACTGCCGAGAGTTGCGGATAACCCACACCAGTCTGTATGCGAGTAGTACACACACTACCAGGACCAATGCCAACTTTAATGATATCTGCTCCAGCAAGAATAAGTTCCTCCGTCATTTCACCAGTTACTACGTTTCCAGCAATGATTACTAGATCTGGAAATTCCAGTCTTACTTTGCGAACATGCTGTGCAAAGTGTTCTGAATACCCATTGGCAATATCCATACACACATACTTTAGATTGTCATGCACTTGCGAACGAACTGCTACGAGCTTATCAAAGTCAGCATCACTGGTTCCAATACTCATAGCAGCATAATCGGTTCGGTAAAGTCCGTCATTTTGAAAGAATTCAACCAGGTCTTCTGAGGTATAAGTCTTTACAAGACATGTAAAAATACCTTGTGGACCAAGTGTGTCTGCCATTTCAAATGTACCAACACCGTCCATGTTAGCAGCCATAATTGGAACACCACTATAGTGTGGATCATTTCCAATATTATGAGGATAATCTGGTTGATAATTTCGGAATGTGAAATCACGCTCTAGACTAACTTCACTACGACTTCTAAGTGTGCTACGCTTGGGACGGATCAGCACATCCTTGTAGTCTAATTTTAGATCTTGATCGATCCTCATGATAACCTCTTATTGATCTCGGTTTCTAGCCAACTGCTTGAGCCAACGACTACGTGCAGCAGCTTTTGCTTTCTTGCGCTTGATGCTGGGCTTCTCAAAAAACTCGCGTTCACGAAGTTCTTGTAAAATTCCATCATCTTGGATTTTTTTCTTAAACTTACGCAGTGCTCTAGCTATGTCGTTGTTATATACTGTTACTCGAAGTCCCTGAGGGCCTTCTTCTTTGTTATTGTAATTCTTCTTCAATTGTTACTCCTAGGTTTAAAAGAAAACTTAAATTATAAATTCTGTTTGAACTTAATTGATTATACACTGAACCTTCTGCATTTGTCAACCAATAAGTTTTTGGTTTTGCTATCATATAACTGAGTAAATCTCTAGTAAATGAAACACAGTTGTCCACGTCAGCTATTACGATGTCGCTGAGCGCAAAAACACTCATCATCCATTCAATATTATCTTGACTGTACTCATTGGACTCATACAGAAATATGTTCATGTCAATGTCTATTGACGGTAAAATTTCGTTTTGTAGTTGATCCAGTAGATCTTTTTTTGGATATAGTAATAGCACGTTCATGCTATCACTGTAAATTTTATCAGGCGGGGTTATTAAATTAATCTTCAATGTCTTTACGCTGCTTTAATCTTTGAAAAAGAGTGTTGTCATTCTGTTCACCATTTTGTTTATAACCAGTATCAGTTTTATTAACATAATCATTCCAGGGCAACTCGTCTATTTGTCCAGTAATAAACAACGTTTTGTATTGCTTCAATGTTTCCTCTGGGTGGTCTTTTTTCCATGCTGCTTTATTTGTAATAAAGTCTAGTTGCTGGTCCATTAACTCATATTCCATCTGTCTGAGATCTTGGTCAGATATCACAGGCTCAGCAACTGGCTGTAATCCCACGTAGAAGCTGGCCACATCGCTGGCTCTAATTGATTCACTGGTAGATTCCTGGGAATTGTCGGAGGCTCCATTTCCACTGGCAATGGGAGTGTCGGTATTGACTGGTGAATTTCTAGCGTTGGGGTTTTGAACCTCCCCATTAAAATCATGTCTTGTAATGATGCTTTCATCTTTTGGTTCCTTGTGTTCCAAGTCAATTTTACTCTTGATCAATTTCTCATTGCGAAGTTTTTTATGTTGTTCAATTGTGTATTGACTGGCTATTAGCAACAAGACTGCGAGTGGGTCAAAAACAAATATTATTAATAATATAACCCATCTAACTGCTTGTTCTAAAAGATCTGTATCTTGTGCTTCACCGTATATAAACTCGGCAAGATACTTAACTGGTCCTACTTCTGCTTCCAGTTTTCTGTATTCTGATTCAAAATTAAATTTTTGGTTGTTTAAGCTATCAATAGTTAAATTAGCTTGATTGATTATTTCACGCTGTGTGGCGACTTCTGAATCAACCAATGTTTGATCCTGTGATCCCAGCTGGTCACGCAATCTTGCAATCAATTTGTCACTGTTGGCAATCTGTTGCTCAGCAATTGATCTCAATCTAGATATTTCTGCTCTGGCATCTATTACAGACTGTGGATCAGTTGTTCGTATGCTGTCTATTTGTGACAATAACTCAATTCTTCTAGCAGTATTTGTGCTAGTATATTGGTCAATCTCTCTTCTAGTTCCAGGACCCAAGTCTCCATCCTGTCTAACTCCAACTATTCCCTGCACAACTCTAACATCATTAGATGCCAGAGCATTATTTAATAATAGCAAGTTGGCATCTATACTGGCTATTTCATCCTGTAAAGGTTGAATTCTTTGTTGTTTTTCTTGAAGTGAGTTGTTGATGATGGATTGTTGCTCATCAATGGCAGGCTGTATGCGTTCATATGCCCCATCAATTCTTGCTTGTTCTCTGTCTATCTGTTCTTGTATAGATTGATCGCTAATAGAACTTCTGGTCTCAGCCTGTGTGGTGCGTCTGATTGCAGTGTTAATGACTTCTTCTTGTCTGGATATTTCAACTACAATTTGATCGATCTGTGCCAGCCCTTCTTGTGCTGTGGCAGTTTGTTCAATATGTGCTTTACTTAAAAACCCAAATATGCCCATACTGGTTATGAGCATCAGTACCACAACGGCCATGCTCAGGTATGTCTTGAGCCACCATTTGGTTTCATTCCAATACTTGTGCAACCAAACTGCTGTGACCAATTTACCAATTTCAAGTATACTGCCCATGATCATAATTGGTACTGCTGCCGCTGCGAAGATCGCAACTAATCCTGCAACTGAATAGTAAATTGCAACAGCACTAATACTCAATGCCGTAAATAAAACTAGTAATCCTAATATCATATTAAATCCCGTTAACTATTTATCAGTTTCTACGCATAGTACTGACTTCTATGGCCTGTTCTCTACTGCTAATCGGAACAGCATTAGACTTGTGCATAGTTGCTACACCTTTAATCAAGGTGCCTGTGTATTTTTGTTGTTCTTTGGCGGCACCATGGCCTGCAACTGTGTTGCTTAGTGCAACTTCGGGTTTGGTTGTTTTGTAATCTGGTATTTCATTTAATCCCACCCGTTTGCCTTGTTTGTTTGTAGGCAATGTGGATTTACCAACTCCCATTGTTTTAAGCCAAGCTTCATGATCTGCTCGTGCTTGCTCTAGTTTTTTACTTTTAGATTTCTTTGACTTTCGATTATACTTGGTGGTAGTGATATAAACTTTTTCAAGATGCATAGACATAGTAGGCTCCATTTTAACCTCACTATAGCATACTTGTGCTAATAAGTCAAGTCAGAGTACAATTTTGCCTTCAGCAATTAGTCTATCCCTGTTAATTTGATGTAGTTCAATCAATTCATCTTTAGATTGGCCATGATAAGGAACAGCATGACCTTCCTCAATAAGAGTGCTGCTAACTGTTGTGTATATATCCCCAAGTAAAAAGTTACCCAGTGTTCTACCATATTTTTCATTTGAAAGTTTTGTAGTTATTACGAAATAATCACCAACTGGTAATAGCTCTTGGACACGAGCTTTAGCAGCCATACCAAATTTCTTTTCAACTTTGTCGCTGGTTCTACTTTCTGGAGCATCAATTCCATTTAATCTGACACGTTCATTATGTATCCAAGTACCAAACCCTAGGTCAATGTCTACATCCACTGTGTCACCATCCACTATCTTAACTATTTTACATCTATATGTATACATCTGACTCTCCATTATCAGATGTATTTATGTAAAAAAGGGCCCGTAGGCCCTTGGTTTACGCTTTCTTCCAGATAGTTTTAGCGTTGACTCGAATAAAACGCTTGTTGGTTTCATTTGGATTAGGGTTGGGAATGGTAACCATAACATTCTTCCCTGCATCAAAAGCCTTGCGCTGATTGATAATACGATCACCACTTGCAAGATAGTCTGCTCTCATGGCGCGGCGTACACTTTTACTCACATTGCTGTGAATTCCTGCGCTTACGTTGCCTTTGCTCTTTCCGCTTTTTTTAGCCATTTGGTATCTCCATTATGTTGCTATGTGTTTACAATAACATGTATGCATATTGCTGTCAAGACAAAAGGGGCAGTTTCCTGCCCCTTTATATACACGCGATCAAACTATTAAAAGTCTAGTGAAAGGCCCACGTGTACTTGCGTAGTATCGTTTGCAGTGTCGAATGAACGCACCAGTGCAGGGGTTAGTGCAATGTTATCAGCAAGTGCAATATTTGTACCCAGTTCTACAGTACCACCTTCTCTTGAAAAGTCATTGGATGCATTCCAAGTATATGACACTTCTGAGTAAGCTGACACAGTATCGTTAAATGCGTATGAGGCACCAACTGTTGGAGCAGTAAAAAAGTCACCGTCGTTGAAGTCGCCTTTAACTGCAACATACTCGACGTTTGCAACGCCATATACTGCCAATGCGTTTGCAGTATAAGTTACAGTGTAGTCAGCACCTACACCAACCTGCTCATCAGCATGATACCAAGTAGCATATACATCAAGTGTATTGGCTACATTGTCACCCATGTTGTATGTAAGTACTTCTGCACTGGCACCAAGCTGGGTAAGGCCAGTGTCTTCAGTCCCTTCAACTGAGAAGGAGTAACGACCAACGTTTGCAGTTACTGATGCAACGACGTTGTCAAAGTTTTCACCTGCAGGTGCCAGTGGTTCAGCAAATGCAGTGCTAGCAGTAAGTGCAAGAGCAGCAACGGCTGCGATAATAGTAGTTTTCATGTTTGTTTCCTTTTGATTAACATAATATTATTAGTTATAACACCTATTTGCGTTTTGTCAAAGGTTTCGAACGCTTCTTGGGTGTTTTAACAGTTTCTTTTGTATTAGTGTTGTTTAAATGCAACATTCCATGTCGTTTGATTAATGGATCAATTGCGGATTCAGCTTGGCTTCTATTCCAGCTAAATTTTTTCATAGCGTCTTTGTATATTTGTTCTCTATCTTTGGCAGCATCAATCAATCCATAAAGAAACTTGTCTATCTCTATCCAGTTCATTTTATCACTGGACTGCGTTTATCATTTGAATCAATGCTGGCCCAATTTCATTTACTAGTAATGTCATTGCAACCAGTGTTATTAAACCAAAGAATGCCCAGTTTTTTGCTCTACTTTCACTGGATATTTTCATGCCAAAAAACTCGTTTCCGAGTATGCGAAATGATATTTCAAAGTTGTCTTGGTTAGGTTGTTCCATTATTTTTATCCACTAATGTAGGTACTGTTCTTTGGTCTGTACCAATTTTTTTGATTGTGTATTCTTCCCAACAGGTTATTTATTTCTTTTGATGGAGGCATGGATCTCAAGGCATCTTCAATTAGTGCAATATCATTCACGGCTAACTCAAATAATTTATTATAGCTCATTGTGTGTTCCTCTGTGTTAAGATATCAACATAAAGATAGTTCCAACAAACATTAAAATACCCACTAGTGGTAATGTAATGCGCTGAAGTCTAAGATATTTTTTGTTACTTATCATTTTGTGTGTTCCTTA
>Ga0213861_10001541_pt1 | contig 20250 bp, 17 predicted proteins | sample PICome_4_FD_160110 | JGI IMG/M metagenome (GOLD analysis project Ga0213861, IMG submission 160110) | Coastal seawater microbial communities near Pivers Island, North Carolina, United States - PICO131 | ecosystem: Environmental > Aquatic > Marine > Coastal | place: USA: North Carolina... | reverse complement strand
GCTTCTCATCTTTGGCGAGAGGAAAAGCGATTATTATCTCAGCTTACCCTCTCACTTTCTTCATGAGTTGCACTTACGAGTTGAATTCGCCTTCTTATTTATGCAGAGTTTGCCGTTAATCTAGATTTATATAATTATTTTAGTCATATTATTATGCAACAAGATTCTATTAATGTTCTCCGGGATCAAGCTATCCCGTCGCAAAAACTGCTGATTAATAACGAAAGTATAGATGCCGTAGAGCAGAAAATACTCGAACTCATTAGTCCGATCGATAGGCGTGTAATAACGGCAGTTCCCCGTGAAGAAGTGTTTTGGCCTTTAGTAAATTTACCGACGCTGATCAGGCTCTTTCGATAGCCAATGATAGTGTGTATGGGCTTGCCTCAGCCGTGTGGACAAGTAATCTATCTTTAGCGCATAGGATGATTCGAGGAATACGCAGTGGACTTGTGCATGTAAATTGTTATGGTGCTGCAGATATTACTGTGCCGCTTGGATTCAATTAAGTTAATTATTTAACGTACATCTAGCCATTCACATCTTTATTGGGCTATGTTGGGTTATATTGAGCGGATGTATTTAGCTATGAATGTTTTTATTAATGGGATTCAAATCTGTGGAAGTTAATAACTCGAAAGCTGCACTGCTTATGGTGTTTTCAATGTTATTGATTTCCGCTAATGACGTGATTTTAAAACTTGCTAGCGATGATCTAGGCGTTGGACAGCTGCTTTTTATACGAGGTCTGCTGGCAAGTTTAATTTTTAGTGGCGTAATCATTGCCAGCGGCCGACCGTTAATACCGAAAGAAGGTTATTCCTTTTGGGTTGTCGGTCGCGCTTTTTGTGAAACTTGTGCCACACTATGTTTTATCTCTGCACTTGTATTGTTGCCAATTGCTACGGTGTCTACGTTGGTATGGACATCACCATTTTTTCTTACAATTCTTGCGGTAATTTTTTTGTCGGAGAAAGTGCCGGTAGCTCGATGGGTGGCTTTATTGCTTGGGTTTGTCGGTATGCTACTTGTTACTAACCCATTTTCTGAAGCGTTTGAAATGGTAATGGTGTTGCCTTTGCTTGCCGCTTTTTTCGTTTCTGTTCGCGATATCGTAACCCGTAAAGTCGATATTAACTTACATTCGATGTACATCACGCTGCCAACATTGGTGTGTGTTTCAGCAGTGGGGTTATTACTGTCGTTTGGCCGATGGCAGACGGTTGAATGGTCGCATATTGGTTGGCTTGGGTTAAGTGCGGTCCTTTTATGTGCGGGATTTTTTACTCAAATTGCGGCGATACGGTGTGGAGAATTATCGTTTGTGTCGCCATTCGTCTATGTGGGTGTTGTTAGTGCTGTGTTTTGGGGGTATGTGGTTTGGGGTGATGTACCCACTGGGCTAACGATAGTAGGAATGCTAGTTATCGTGGCATCCAGTATATACGTTGTGCTACGCGGTGTGAGACGCTGATTGCTCTAGAAAATTTATCATCCATTGGGCAAAGAGCTCTCTATCACAAGGTTGATTTAGTTGTTCATGCGCGATATTAAAAACATCCTTGGCGATGTTTGGTTGTAAATGATCCACTAAGTTGGAGATAAATTCCAAACTCATTTCCGGATGATATTGTGTTGTCATGATGTGCCGGCCAATAACAAATGCCGCATTAAGACAGTTTTTATTTGTGCCAATGATAGTTGCACTGTTAGGCAACTTTACAACTTGTTCCGTATGCGCCGAATATAGATTCAAGCTGGACAGTGTTGGTTGCATCCACTCTAAAGTTGCAGAAAATTCAGTCGGCTCCATGCCAAGTGACCAGCCGCTTGGATTGGATGCTATTTTACCGCCCAATGCATTTGCGATAGCTTGATGACCAAAACAAATACCGACAGTTGGACGTTGGTGGGCATGCAGTTCACGTATGAATTCGTAAAGTTTGGATATCCACGGGTGAGAATCATTAACGGATGCAGGGCTACCGGTAATAATATATGCATCGTGTGCATCGATAACATCTGGAAAAATACTATCGATCACCGGAATGACACTGAGCTTCCAATCTGGTCGATAGGGATTCAGTAGTTTTTGAAATTTTACTTCGTCACTATCAAATCGTTTCGCAAAATCTGAACGGTCGGTGTTTGTTAATAATACTCCTATGGATTTGATCATATGGTGTTAGTTACTAATCTGGTTTTTTATAGTCGAATATTTCTATAGTGAATAATATGTAAAATATTAGCGGTGTATTACACATTAATATGCTGGTACTTTACTAGGGTTGATAGCCCATAGTGTGTGCAGGTCCGAGAGGATCGCCGGATTATACTGATCTCACTGTATAGAAGTATCAAATGACGAGAGTACGTGTCAATTTCTATGTGAAATTTTCTACGGGTTGTGGGATATAATAAAACAGTTGATTTAAATTGGAGATTACATGACATGGTCGTTACTGTTTTCCTTTATCTTCTGGACATTGGCAGATAGAATACGCACGGACAAACTGTAAAGAATAATAATGACGGTATTTACCCCTAACGATGATAGTTATGCAGATCTTTCTGATCATGACTCTTTCATTAATGGAGCACCGTATAATACGTTCTCTCGATTACGCAGAGAAGATCCGGTTAGCTGGTGTGATGGTGGGAATCACAAAGGTTTCTGGTCGATTACTCGACATGAAGATATCATGTTGTTAAATAGAGACTTTCGACGAGTTAGCTCTGCCCAGGGTATTCGAATGGAAGACCAAACCTACGAAGAATATCTGGCGCGCCGTACCTTTCAGGAAACCGATCCACCGGAACATAGTCGTACTCGTATGCTGGTAGCGAAAGCGTTTTCACGTCCTGTTGTTGCTCAATTTGAAGCAGACATACAGCAACTTTGCGATCAGATTCTCGATGAAGCAATGCAGAGTAGAGAAGTAGATGCGGTTAAACAAATAGCGCGTCAATTGCCTATGCGAATGCTGGGTAGAATTATAGGTGTGCCTGATCAAGACCTTGATTGGTTGGTTGAAAAAGGCGATGCACTTATCGCAAACACAGACCCTGATTTTAGTAAACATGTTCTTGATAAGGATGATACAGATGCCTATCGACTAATGCCGTTTAGATCTCCTGCTGGTGTAGAGTTGTGGAATTATGCGACCAAATTAATGGATTCAAAATCTCGTAATAAGGATAATTCGGGAGTTTTGAGTTTAATTACCCAGCCAAATTCTCGCGGTGAGGTAATATCGGATGCCGAATTTCGAAATTTCTTTTGTTTGCTGGTAGCTGCCGGGAACGATACAACACGCTATACGATTGCAGGTGCAATACACGCTATTGCCAACCAGCAGGGCTTACTTCAAGAATTACAGCAAGCAACAGATGAAACCTGGAAAAAGCTGCCAGATGAGTTTGTTCGCTGGGCCTCTCCCGCAATGCATTTTCGACGCACGGCCATGCAAGACGTAACACTTCGCAATCAGAAAATTAAGGAAGGGGATAAAGTGGTACTTTGGTTTGTGTCTGGTAATCGCGACTCGGCTGTCTTTGAACATCCCTATAGGTTGACCATTGCTCGCGCACCTAATCCTCACCTAGGCTTTGGTCAGGGTGGTCCGCATGTTTGCTTAGGTATGTGGTTAGCCAGGCTTGAGGTGCGAATTTTATTAAAGTCTCTGGTTAGCCGGGTATCTTCTATTGCGCAGTGTGGAGATCATGCTTTTTTACGATCCAATTTTGTCGGCGGCATAAAAAAACTGCCGATTCGGATTACGCAATGAACGTCTATTAAAATTACTAAAGCCCCTCATTTAAGAGAGCCATTAAATATGATTCAACCCAAATTTCGAGTATTGTTTTGCGACCATTTGAATCTGGCTCGCGGTAAATATCTACCGGCGAGCAAGGCTTCAACTGGCGAAACCCGATTTTGCCGCACAACGTTTGGAGTCACTTACGCTAAAGATCTAGTGGCGGCACCCGGTTCCGCTATGCTGGATGGATTACCAGATATGATTGCCCGTTTTAACGAGGGCGATATACGTGAAGACTGGCAGCCTAATTCCCGTGTGGTAATTGCAGATTTATATGATACCGAGAATCAGCCGCTGGAAGTATCGGGACGGACGGCGCTAAAACGCGCAATAGAAGAATGGGAGGCATTGGGTTACAAACCGAAGATCGGTATCGAGTTGGAAACCTACGCTTTTTATTCTACAGACGGTGGACAACTCGAGCCTTTGGAAACACCCGCAGCTTTTGTATACAGCACAGGTCCAATGGCCGACCCTACAGGTTTTGTTGAAGCGATATGGGAACGTTCTGAACAGGCTGGTTTCAATTTAGAAATGTCTACCTCTGAATTTGATGCGCCGCAGTTTGAATTTACCCTAACATTTGATGACGCGCTAAAAGCCGTGGATGATGTATTTCTGTTTCGATTGATGGCGAGAGAAACGGCCTTAGAGTTTGGTGTGTTATTGACGTTTCTGCCGAAGCCTGTGGAAGATGTTGGTGGGTCAGGGTTTCATGTTAATTTTAGTTTTGAAGACAAAGATGGAAACAATGTGATTGCGGATGGTAATGCTGATGATGGCTTATCGGAGCTGGCTCGTGGATGTATAGCCGGTTTGATGCATCACCACAAAGGCATGGCCGCATTGCTTGCACCTACGGTCTGTTCCTACGAGCGTCTGCAGCCGGCTAGTTTATCCGGTTACTGGCAAAACTGGGCAAACGATCATCGTGGTGTAACCACACGAATTTCAACGGAGTCTGTTGAGCGTGCTCGAATCGAGCACCGTATGGCGGATGGCGCATCTAATCCATATACTGCTGTTGCTACCGTGTTGCAGGCCGCGCGCCTGGGTTTTCTTAATCAATACCCGCTTCAACCCGCAGAAACCGAGGATTGCTTTGAGACCACTGACACAAACGAATGCGTAGCCTCCAGCCTCGGTGAGGCATTAGATGATTTGCAGGCGGATACTGACTTACGCGCCGCCGTGGGTGAAACATTGGTCGATAATTTGGTGTGTATAAAACGGGATGAAATTGAAGCAACTTCTCACTTGGAAGGGCAATCGTTACGTGACTTTTATATCCATTTTATCTGAGGATATTCAATGAACGTAAACACGTTATTGGTAACAATGCTGTATCCGTTACGTTGTGGTAGACTAAGTACTTGTTTTAGCGAATGTAATTAAATAGAATAATGTTTCATACATCGCGAAAGCTAGTATGTTTTTTAAAAATATAAGTTAACTAGTTGACCATAAATGCAAAAAAACTTAGCAGGTCGGAGTAGTTACTCCGCACTTCGGATGGTGCTTTGAAAACCGCTGATTTACATTATCATACTAATATTCATCGTATGAGCGTGCCACAACGGCAACGACGTATGAAACGTATCAAAAATGCGTTGAATAGCAAGCCTGTGGATATCATTGCGTCAACGGAGCATGTCTATAAGGCGCCGATTGATGCATATCTGTATCTGCGCGACGTTGGTACAGAAACAGGTACTGAAGTGATAGCCGGTATTGAGGCGCTTTCAACTGAAGGTGTCGAAGTGATCTACCTGTTTCGCGGGGAGCGAGAATTGCAGAGAGGACTATCCGATTTGCGTGCGTTCGAGTGGTCGATAAAAGACACTGCAAAAATAGCTTCTAATCATGATTGTGTAACCATTGTTCCACATCCATTCACCATGGGGCAAACGGGTGCTGGAAATAAGATGGAGACTGATGAGTACCTGGGTTTATTAGCCAGTGTGGATTATGTAGAAATACATAATGGTTCATCACTATCGTTGCGAAAGCTGATGAATTCTAGAATACCGGTCGATTTTAATTCTGCATTCCGTAAAAAAATCGAATATACCTATGACCTACCAAAGCAATATCGGGGTACGGATATTGGTTGGGCTATTGGTTCGGACGCGCACTTTCCTACCGAGCAGGTCTGTGTTGGTGTGAGTCTGGATTATGATTCGAAGCTTTCTGAATTTGATAATCTGAAACGCCGTATTCGATTCGAAAAGCATCACATTCGACCTCATTCCAGAATTGCCAAATCGATGATAAAAAACGGTGTCTGTGTGGCGAATGAGTATAGGATAAAGAAAACCATTGGTCGGTTTCAGAGAAATGCCGCCTACTCTGTTTGAACGGACCATTGGTCGGGCAACTAATGTCTGTCCTGCATAAATTCAGTATCATCTGTGTAAAATGGCTAAATGGGGAGATTGATCGGCACATGATTAACTCTTCAAAACTAATGGGTGTAACAAATGAAGCTTAATGGTTGGTTAATTGCGGGTCTTATTGCATTCCTCCTCGGGTGTGGGGGCGGTGGCAGTAATAGTGGGGGCCCGCCAGTTGAGGTGAGTACAACCGCAGTTGATTTAAGCAAGCTGGTTGGCACTTATAGGGGGTCAGCTACCATTACAGTTTCTGTCGATCTTTTAATTACTACTGAACGCGAAACAGAAAGTTTTACGGTAGTAGCGACAGTCACTAGTGACGGTAAAATAATTCTAGATTTTCAGAACGAGCTTCGCGCTGAAGGTCCCCTAAGCAGTACGGGCACTTTTCGTATAAATGATACACTTAGAAATGCAGGTTTCAGTTGTGACGGTACACTCACAATTTCGGGTGGTGTTTTAAATAATAAGGTTCAGGCAAATATTTCATCAAGTGGTGGCGAGTGCAGTAATATAAAAGCATCAGCTGGTGGATTGCTTTCGGCGACTAAAACCTAGCTAGATCAAATAAACTTGGTATTGTAAAGAAGCCCGAGTTAAGTCGGGCTTTTTCTTGTGTCTTTTGGGTAGTTTACGCCGCTGCCGGAGCACGTTTAGTGAGGTTGAGGCGCTCGCGAACTTCAGCCGGGCTTAATATTCTAGCGCCCATATTTGTTACGATTGAAGCAGAGCGTTCTACTAATTCGGCATTGGTTGCAAATACGCCTTTTTCCAAATAAAGGTTATCTTCTAGTCCTACGCGCACATTACCACCAATGAGCATTGCGGCGGCTGCGTAAGGCATTTCATTGCGGCCGAGGCCGAATGCTGAGTAGGTCCAGTTCTCGGGGATATTATTTACCATTGCCATTAGCGTATTTAGGTCATCCGGCGCTCCCCATGGAACCCCCATACACAACTGCACCATAACCGGATCTTTAATAACCCCTTCTTTAACAAGTTGTTTGGCAAGCCAGAGGTGTCCGGTGTCAAAAGCTTCAATTTCGATTTGTAATCCAAGATCAGTCATGATGGTAGCCATCGCTCTCAACATTCCGGGAGTGTTTGTCATCACATAGTCGGCTTCGGCAAAATTCATTGTGCCGCAATCTAATGTGCATATTTCCGGAAGGCAAGCCGCCAAATGTGCAGTTCTCTCGGTGGCGCCAACCATGTCGGTCGAAGGCCTGAAGGGTAGAGGCTCTTCGGCTGATCCAAAAAGGATGTCGCCGCCCATTCCAGCAGTTAGATTCAGTACCACGTCAACGTCTGAATCACGAATGCGTTCAGTCACTTCTCGGTAATACTCTACCTTGCGACTGGGAATGCCGGTCTCTGGTTCACGCACATGGCAATGAACGATAGCGGCGCCGGCCTTGGCCGCGTCGATAGCACTATCGGCAATTTCCTTGGGTGACTTTGGAACATGGGGAGATTTGTCTTGACTGCCACCGGCACCGGTTACAGCACAGGTTATAAAAAGTTCGCGATTAGCTTCAAGTGGCATGATTTTTTTCCGAAGGTGTAAGTTTCAATAGTGTGCAATGTACCGTTTTACGTAGGTAAATATCTACAACAAAACGATACTTTATGCTAAAAAACCGCCATAAGTGTTTACGTGATCCCTACCAAAGAGCTCCAGCATTCACCTGTATGTCTTCCATGGTGAGGCCAGCAGCCGCATTTGAGCAGCAAAAGGCCGTGAGTGCGGCAATCTCGCTTGACTGAATTAGGCGATTTTGTGGGTTAGATTTCGCCATTAGGGAGATCTCTTCTTCTATGGTTCGCCCAGCTTTTTGCGCTTGAATTTGTGCACTTCCTCGAAGCATATCTGTCTCCACCCAACTGGGGCTGATTGCAATACAGGTTATACCAAAGGGGCCGCCCTCTATGGCGATGGCCTTGGTCATGCCGACCAGTCCCGCTTTTGAGGCACAGTATGCGGCATGAGTTTCGGCGGCGGTACGCGCAGCAGTCGACGCGATATTAACAATTCGTCCCCATTTGTTTTTTTTCATGTCGTCGATACAAGCTCGGATAACTCGAAATGGCCCATTTAGATTGGTATCAATAACTGATTCCCAATCGGAATCTGAGTGTCCGGAAATAGTTTGGTGAACGGAAACTCCCGCAGCGTTTACAATTATGTTTGGTGTTCCGATCGTATCACGTACTTTCTGCACGAATTCTTCCACAGACTCCGAACTCTGCACATTAAGCGCAGCCACCATGCCGTAGTCGCCGACAGCTTTAAGTGCTGCTTTTGACGCGTGTTGGTTGTCTCCTTGTCGTGAGCCAACGGCTACTTTCGCGCCTTGGCGCGTAATTTCTTCGGCAATACTTAAACCCATGCCTTGTAAACCGCCGGTCACAATAGCTATTCTATTTTCGAGCATAATCATAGTTCCTGAGGTTTTTTTACTGTTATTTCCGATTATTATATGTGAATTGGAAAACATGGAGTGCCATAAATCGAGTTGAAATCAGGATATTATTATCTGTTTTAAGCAAGTGTTAAATCTTAGGTACGATATTTAAGTGATAAATATTTCGAAGAATTCAATGAGCGCGGCACTCAAATTATGATAACGTTTGTGTATGCTGGAAGTTAAATTATTACCGTAATAAATTTGCCAGAATACTATTTTTCTCAGTTCTTCAATTAATAAATAACCAATAAATAGGTACTATTATGTTAACCAAAAATAAACTTGGCGCCATAACGTGTTTAGTCGGCATATTTGCTTTCGCGCAAAACTCCTATGCGGAAACACGGGTGACTTTTAAATCTGCTAAGACAACTTCGTCCTATTATCAGATGGCAGTGCAAATTTCTGAAGCGATGAAATCAGCTTCTAACGGCGACATAATTGTAACGGTAGAGGAAAGCCAGGGCTCAGTGCAGAATGTAATGGAAGCGAAGGTGCGTGGAGCGGATTATGTTTTCACTACTCCTCCGGTTCTTGTGCGGTTGGCACAAGGTGGTAAGGCAATGTTTAAGGACAAAGGCGATCCGAAGTTTAATGATATTCGCGCGCTATTTCCGATCCCGTCATTAACAATGCACTTCGTTATGTCAAAAGATAGTGGGGTGACTGACTTTGCTGGCATGGAAGGCAAAACGGTTTTGCTAGGGAAAGGCTCATTCGGTGCAAAGGAAGGTAAGAAATACTTGGGGTTGTTCGGTCTTGAAGGTAAGGTTGAATTGGCAAATGTTGAATTGTCGAATGCTGTTTCCGCACTTAAAAATGGGCAGATAGATGGTTTTGTTACGGCCGGTTCTTTTCCTGCACCTAACGTAATAGAAGCTGCAGCGTCAGTTGGTGTGCATGTTCTATCATTGAATGATGAGCAAATCAGTCAAACTAAACGCACTCGTCTAATTATCCCAAAAGGAACGTATTCGGGTCAGGATGCCGATATTACGACGACCTCATTACCTGTGGTAGCGTATACAACAGCGGCTATGGATGAAGATACGGCTTATGCATTGACTAAAAATTACTGGGACCAAAAAGCATCAATGGGTTCGGCTGCAGCATGGTGGAATGGTGTTAATGAAGGATTAATGGAGAATATCACCGGTAAGTTACATGCTGGTGCTATTCGCTATTATAAGGAAGCTGGTGTGACATTAAGCGAGGTACAAATGTAGTATTCTGGTCATCCATATTTTTTAAATTACAGAGTGAGCGCCGATTCATTATCGGCGCTTTCTTGTTTGACTAAACATGCTAATAAAGTTTTATGAGCGAACAAGTTGTTACCAACTATTTAGTACGATGGACTAAGTTGTCGTTTGCAACCTTATTGGTTGTGTATCACATCGCGCTTATTTTTTCGGGATTGGTTCCCAATCTTGTTAGTCGCCCACTGCACATGGCCCTTATATTGCCGTGGATTTTTATTCTTGGCGCCGCAGTATCGGGTTCATTTTTAAAAGTAAGTGGATGGTTGCTCGCGGTGGTTGGAATAGCATGTTGTATCTGGGTCGCGATACAACATGATTATCTTTCAGATCAATACGGTTCTCTGCAGAACTCAAGCCAAGTTCTTATTGCTACTGTTTTATTGATAACAGTTGTTGAGGGTGCTCGGCGTGTAATTGGTTGGCCTCTGCCTATGGTTGCATTATGTGCGTTGTTATATGGGGTTTTCGGTGAATATATTCCTGGGGAGTTTGGTCATTCCGGTCTTCCACTTGCTAGCTTTCTTGGCACGTTGACCATTGCAGAGGGTGGTTTGTGGGGCAGTTTGACCGGTGTTTCGGTTGGTGTTGTTGCGATTTTTGTGATTTTTGGTGCAGTGCTTAATGCAGGTGCAGCAGGCAAGGGTTTTATGAATTTAGCCACCGCAGCTGCAGGTCGATTAGACGGTGGTGCTGCAAAGGTCTCGGTAATCTCGTCAGCTTTATTTGGTTCGATCTCGGGATCCGCCTCTGCTAATGTAGCATCAACCGGTGCAATTACCTTGCCGGCTATGACCCGACTTGGCTATCCCCGGCGATTGTCCGCGGCAGTCGAAGCGGTAGCATCATCCGGCGGCCAAATAATGCCCCCTCTTATGGGTGCCGGGGCATTCGTTATGGTTGAGCTTACACGTGTCCCTTATACCGAGATTGTTCTCGCTGCCTTACTACCTGCGATTCTATATTTCGTTGCTGTTTGGGTGGGCATCAATGCTTATGCGAAGAAATACGAATTAAAAAGCGTAACCAAGTCGGACCTGCCTGATCGCAAGGATGTGGTTATTACGACAGGATTTTTTGTAATACCATTTACGGTGTTATTGGGTGGCATGTTCGTAGGAAATTTCACTCCTCAATACTCTGCATGCCTGGCGATCATTGTGGGCTTATTGTTGTTGTTGGTTGATGATCAGTTTATTTTTCGGCTGCGTGACATAGGCTTACGTTTGGAATCGGCTTTGCTCACCTCGGCTAAGCAGGTCTCGATGATTGCGGCGATTATTCTTTGTGCTTCTATTGTCGTCGGTGTGCTCGGTATTACCGGTCTTGGCGTGAAAATAACGTCGCTGATTCTATCTGGTTCAGGTGGATTACTTTGGCCATCATTGTTATTGACAGCTATCGCCTGTCTGATTCTCGGTATGGAAGTACCGACTACCGCAGCGTATGTGATTTGTGTATCAGTTGCGGGACCGGCGCTGATAAGTCTTGGGCTCGAACCGTTGCAAGCGCATTTGTTTATATTTTGGTTTGCATTGTTATCCACCATTACACCGCCGGTTTGTGGCGCTGTTTTTATCTCAGCTGGCATGGTGGGTGAAAACTGGTTAAAAGTTGCGATAACGGCAATGTCATTGGGTATTGGTTTATATATCATTCCATTATCAATGATCATAAACCCGAATTTGATACGCTTGGAGCAAATGCCATTTTTAGCGTTAGTAGCATTTTTTCAAGTAGGCGCAGGTTTGATATTTATTTCTCACGGCGTAATCGCCATAGCTAAGTGGTGGTTAAAGGTTATGTTCATATCTTTAGGGACCTTGCTGATTTGTTTGCCTCTGGTTATTTCATAGCGTGGAACGTCGATTGTTATGAATACTCATTTTTGCAGTAAAATAAAAGTCCAAAAATATTCAGGTTGTATTTATTTGATATTGTCCGGGAGGGAGTTGTGAATAAGCATTGGATGATTAAACGACTAGCTGGAACGATTGGCGCTGAGGTGAGTGATATAGAGTTGCCGTCGATTTCGGAAGAGGGCATTGAAGATATTAAGGAGTTGCTAGCCGAACATTTGGTACTCTTTTTTCCGAACCAACATCTTTCGGTGGAGCAACACGTTACATTTGGTCGACACTTTGGGAAATTAGAATGTCATCCTAATCTCAAAAACCCTTTCCTCAATCACCCAGAAGTATTCGAGTTGGCTGCTAGTCATGGCGGTCTTGCTGATGAGTGGCATAGCGATATTACCTTTGACCAACACCCGTCAATAATGTCGATATTACACATGATCCAATGCCCAGAGGTTGGTGGCGATACTATGTGGGCGAATACCTGTGCGGCATTCGACGCTTTATCGCAACCATTGCAAAATTTATGTGAAGGGCTATCTGCATTGCACGATGCTGAGCCTCATGGAAAGCCGGAAATAACTGCAGTGCATCCTGTTGTTCGTGTTCATCCAGTGACGGGGAAAAAAGCGCTATTTGTTAATGAGCACTTTACGCGCCGTATTGTAGAAATGAGCCATTCGGAAAGCCGAATGTTATTAGATTATTTAACACGATGGGTGACAAGCCCGAAGTTTACTGTTCGATATCATTGGCAGAAAGGCACGATAGCGATGTGGGATAATCGATGTACACAGCATTTTGTACTCAATGATTTTAATCAACAACGGATTATTCAACGGGTAACTATTGTTGGCGATACACCTGAGCCCGTCGCTCCATTGCAGTGGCCTGCTTATACTCGTGTGGAAAATGTTGGAGCGACTAGTCGTTTTGATAAGCAGTTAAATGATCATCTGGGCCTGGCCATTATGAGTCTTGATTCTAATGCGCGAGACGATAAGCCTTAATTTACGAGTCTGTCTAAAGTGGATCGTGATTCATTGTTTGATGAGAATGTTTATTCGGGCCAGAAGTCATCATTACGACTTAGATAGTCGGATTGGTCGAATTTTTCAATATTTAGGAAATGTATGAGCTACGGTATATATATTGGTAAAAACCTCACGCGGGACGGTATTTCGTATCTTGGCGGATATGGAGATGAGCCGTCTTCCCATTGGCTTGAGTTGATTCCCGCAGCGGACCGTGATTCTGCTGAGAATATTCCGGTTGGAGTGGATCATACCGCAGACATGCCCGGTGTGCGCTCTACAGTTCCTCAATCGGCTCATACCGCGCGACATCTGCGAGTTAGTTATAGCTATTACAAAGGCGTTCCCGCTCCGATAACCAATGGAGGTCTTAATGAATATGGTGTAGCCGTTCGGGATATATGGTCAACGTCGCGACAAGAATTAATTGATATGACGCCTACAACGCAAAGCGGTCCAAATTACAGTGATCTCGCGCGATTTGTTTTGGAGCGAGCTGAAACTGCGCGACAAGGAGTGGAGTTGATAGGCGCGTTGATAGGGGAATACGGCGAATCGAGTTATGGCGGCAACTCTCATTTGATTGCAGATGACAATGAAGCCTGGGTTGTTATTCAGTTTGCCGGCGGACAAGGACTGTGGGCCGCTGAACGACTGGGTGACAATTCTATTCGGGCGTCGAGGCCGGGCTATATTTTGTCGGTGCCTATTGACCAACTCGAACACCCAGATTACCTGTATTCAAGTAACTTTGTTTCCTTTGCAGTATCTAAGGGATGGTTCAACTCTGATCGAGATATGGAGTTTAATGCCAATCTTATTTATGGTGATGGTAAGCAAAAATGGGATGGTGTGGAATGGATCGAGTCGCAAATGTTAGATCTTGCCTCACGCCCGGAGCGAATCGGTATTGAGGATGTTATGTGGGCAGTAAGAACTCCGAAACTTACGGGGGATACCGCAGGCTACGGTCAAGTTGTTCCGTTGAGAGAGCAAAAGTATTCAATGTTACGAATGATGTGGCATGCCCATATTGGCGCGATGGCTGCACCTTTTACTCCAGTTTATATGGGTATGCAGGAGGTTCCGTTTGAATATCGTAAACACCGTTACTTAAGTGTGGGCGAATCATCACGGTTTATGGATATGCGACACTATAAACAGGGCGAAACTGAATCGCTGAGTACTGTTTCTCAAGGGGTTGAGTCGACCCGTTCGGCAACGGCCATATATAAGCGGCTCCTGTATCTCGTGCTGCAAAACCCTGAAGAGTTTGCTGACGAATTACAGGCGATATGGATGGCACTGGAGAGCGAGTTGCTAACGAAACAATCAACAATCGCTAAAACTTCAATAATTCTACTAGAACAAAAGGAAGCAAATTTAGCAGAGCAATATCTTGATTATTACTGTGGCTCTGAACTCGACAAAGCGCTCGATTCGGCAGAAATATTGGCAAAAAGTTTTGAGCTAAGAACTCGTTTGAAGTTCGGAATCAAAAACCAATCTGCGCCTTTATCGATGGAGCAGATCTGGTAAACAAAACTTCATGTTGTTGTTTAGGCCTATAGTAAGCAATTGTGGTCTAGCTGACTGATAGATGTTTTTCCTAGTTGTGCTAGCGTTACATTAATTTCACTTGAAAGAATATTTATCAGATTATCCAATCCTTTTGCGCCGTTTGCACCAATTGCAAACATGAATGGCCTGCCGAGCATGACAAAGCTAGCTCCTGATGCAAGGGCCTTAATGATGCCTTCGCCTCCTCGCACTCCACTATCGAAGATGAGCGGGTAGTCTTTGCCCACAGCCTGTCGAATTATTGGCAGCATGCTAATAGCCGCCGGAGCGCTATCCAGTTGTCGTCCGCCGTGGTTAGATACGTATATTGCATCTGCACCGGTATTTTTAATCATCAAAGAATCGACCGGGGACATCACACCTTTAACAATTAATTTACCCGGCCATAGATCCCTAAGGCGGCGCACAAAATCAAGATCCACGGCGCCACGGCTTGCGGTTCGGTCAAATGTACCGTGGGACGACTTTTGATTGAAATTTGCTAATTCAGGCACACCCGTAATCAATGAGGTGAGAGACCAACGTGGATGTAATGCGAAATCGACAAATTGTGGAATACCCATTTTGAACGGTGTTTTGAAACCGTGTCGCAATTCGCGTCGACGCGGTGCAACTTGGGGTACGTCGACCGTTAAAATTAGAGTTTTATATCCCGATCTTTTCGCTCTTTCAACGAGTTCAACGGCCAAATCCAGCGACTGGCTCACATACAACTGGAACCAGGTATTTTCTGCTGCAATTGACGCAATTGACTCCAGCGAAGTAGAGGCCATAGTTGATAGACCTAACGGAATTCCGTGTCTGACAGCTGCTTCTGCCAAAAGCCGGTCAGCTTTCGGCCAGGTGAGATTACACATACCCATCGGTGCAATTCCAAACGGGAGCTTATAGTCTTGATCGAATATTCTATGAGCAGCCGTTCGTGATTCAACATTTACCAGAACCCGCGGCTGTAATCGAATCTTGTCCAGTTCACTCCTATTTAGTGCGACCGATTGTTCATCACCGGCGGCTCCATCGACATAGTCGAACATGATTCTTGGAACTCGTTTTCGCGCGAGCAGGCGTGCTTCGTCGATGCTGTAAAAAGTTCTATTCATTCTTCCAGTAACTTAATAGAAAATATGTGTCAATTAACATGTGGATGTTTTAGTCGTTTATGCGCAAACCAGTAACTTGCAAGTGCTAATTTGCACTTGAGTCATACCGAATAAATATAGAGTAAACGTCGTCGACTTTATGGTTCGAGTATATTCGCAGATGATCATTCTATCTAGGGTATGTTTGCTATTTACCTAGTGCTCTTTCTCGCCAAACAATGACTAATCCACCGGCGATTATCAGAAACACGCCTGGAATTAGACGATCAAAAGGTGCTTCATTGAATATTACCCAGCCGATTATGAACGACATTGGTATGCCAAAATATTCAAAAGGCGAAAGATTACTGGGCTCCGTTAAACGATAAGCGTATATTAAGCAGAACACCGCAGCACCGCCAGCACTACCCATTGCGAGAAGTAACAACCAGTCTTGTGTTGAAATAACGGTGACATATTCGCTGGTGGTGAACAAAACCAGAGCTGATGATACTAGTGTTCCTGCTACCGCGTAGATATTAATTACTGCAGTGGGCAAACTCTCGTCAAATAGCCGAGAACTTACGCTGATGGTAGCGTAGCCAAGTGCAGCACAAATTGGCAGTAATGCATAAAGTGTGAATACATCACTGGTTGGCTTCATGACTAATACAACACCGCAAAAACCAATGGCTACAGCAGACCAACGCCAATATCCAACACGATGTTTAAGCAATGGAATAGATAGCACAGTGATAAACAGAGGACCGCAAAATGCGATAGCTGATGCGGTAGCAAATTCCAGTTTAACTAGGGACAAGTAGAAACAAAATTGCGCAAAGGTACCAGCGCAGCCGCGAAGAAGGCCTAGTCGCCATTGACGTATGTAAATAGGGCGGCCGTCAGAGTGCCATTGCTTGGAGAAATATAGGATGATTATGCTGGGTATAACTCCAAACAGGTTTCGATATACTGATAGTTGTTGCACAGGATATCGTGTGCCTAGATATTTTATGATTGCACCCATGATGTCGAACAGAAAAATCGCGACTAACATTATAAAAATAGCGCGACTAAGCGAGGATTGGATGTTATTCATGGGCGCATTGTAGTCTTGTTTAGATAACTGCGGTAAGAATTTGTTTCATAATAGGGTAGTATTTAGTGCTTACCGAATATCGAAAATGGCGAACGGTGTTTGTTTCGGTGTGTGAATAGCCTATGGCTTTTATTTCGTATACGGGCTCTTCTTGCTTTTTTCCAAATTCACAAGATAGATAACGGACAATGACACTTACCCAACTTTCGGCAGATTTAGTGGACGGCGAGGGCAATTTAATTAATTTTGATTGTGCCTATTCCTGTCGCTCAGGCATCTTGAAAGTTATCGATTCCATACGCAGTATTCACGGTGAAAATGTTCGAATTGTTCCTATATCAGGAGCCTCGGGAGGAGGCGGTATATTTCAACGCGCGAACCCTGATCCTGCAGATACCACAGTGGTTGGTTTAAAGTTAGAACCCACAATCGAGCCGCTAGTCTCCGAGGAGGCGGAGGTTTCGATTATTGGGTTAGAACTCAACGAAATTCGAATCGATCCGAATTCCTGGAAAATTTATGCCGGAGCTGGAGTAACTCTGGATCAATTGAACCGAAGTTTAGGTGATCATCTGGGGGCACGTTATCGAGTTTTGGGGGCAGATCTAACCAGCTATACCTATGCACAAGTTGGCGCTACGTTTATGACTGGTGGTATGGGACCACAGCGACGTTACTTTAGCGATAGTGTAATAGAGATTGCATTGTTTAACGGAAATGATATTGAAGTAATGGATGGAGATGAAGTGCAATCTTATGCTGCCACCTATGGTTGGAGTGGAATAGTCACCGCAGTTTGCTGTAGGTATGTTGAACTACCGAAACATGAAATAGCATTCGCTTTGCCCGTTAATAATACTTCTGCAGAACTTGCCAAGCTTCTTGCCCATTTTGCACCGTTGAGCTATCTACATGTTGATAAAAATCAAGTTCTAAATGCTCGAAATGAAGACCGGCTAATATTTGGTATTGAACATGTTACCAAAAAATCCATGCAACCCATGTTCGCACAAACTATAGATAATGAAATTACTCGGCGTGCCCACAGTTTGGTTACCAAATGCGATGCAAGCGGCGCTGATGGTCTGGTTTTTATAAACGGTTTTAGCAACCAGTCCTTAGATGAATTTTTACTTGCAATAGTGGATGATGCCGAGGCCGAAGAGTTAAGCATTGCCGGTACTTCCCTTGAGCATACTGAAATATTCAACGATGCAGAATTGATGCGTGCTGTGCGAGAAGCGGTACCGTTTGCTGCACGTACTCAGGCACCAGTAGGTGCTTATGTTTATAAAGGACATACCGATTCAAATGTTCGGCTCAATGCCGAGAGCGTAGAGCATACTATGGGAAAATTGTGGTCTGCAAACATGCATTACGTCAAATCGGTGGAGGCGTACTTTGATGATCATCGCAGTACCGTTCGAGGTCAAATTCTGGTTTATGGACATCTCAACCCCTATGGTGTTGATCCGCATAATCGGTTAACTCTTGCATGTGATACTGAGGATGTGTTTGACCAAGTGCGCAAGGATTTGCACGGAATACGAGATTCTTACGTACGGGAGTTACAACAAATTTGCTTGGCAACCGGCTCGTTGTTTGTCGGTGGTGAGAAAGGAGCGTGTTCTGAAAGTGAGATGTTTGAGAGTTTCGGTGGACCGGAAAATGCTCCACTGGCACTAAATGAGAAGTTCCAGCGACAGGTTACTATTGTTCGTGACGCAAGTCCGCTGTTTAATTGGCGCGCATTACCGCCTTATGGTAATTGAAAAGCAATATAGCTGATTCGGAACGTGGTTTATAAAGTTTGCGGCGAAAAATTAGCCCGTCTTTGTATATGCGTAAGTTCTGTTGATTGCGCCCATTAAATATTCTCCAGCCGTAGTGGGAGCATAGCGCGCTGGATTTGAAGGACTACAACACGAAGGTATGCATTCGATGGGTGCATGAAAGTTCGTATTGCCAAAACAAGCCATAGACACCCGTTCTTTGCCGCTGATATTAATGACCCGATGTCGTGTTGCACGAAAACGATCGTTTGTCCAGCGAGCCATTAGGTCGCCAATGTTGATGACTAATGTGCCGGGTACAGGTTCTACATGTTTCCACATGTTGTCGCGAGTTTCTATTTCAAGACCGGCCACTCCATCCTGCCATAGCATGGCGAATGCTTCGTAGTCACTGTGTGCGCCAATGCCGCTGTTTGTATTTTCGTTAGGTGAATGCGCCGGGTAGTAATTGACATTCATTACACTTGCCGGCTTTTCAATAAGATCGGTAAAAAAGTCAGCAGGAAGTTTTAATCCCACCGCAAAAAGATTAAAAATTTCGACAGCGAGTTTCTGAAACTCAAGATAAACGCCATATAGCTGGGTTTGAAAATGTGGGAATTCAACGGGCCAAATGTTCGGACCGTATAATGTGATTCCTGCCAGATAGTCAGGATCTGATTCGTCTAGGTCTAGTGCAACTTTATAAGCTTCTCGAATATCACCGCCTTTCTTGGTGTCTGGTGCTACATCGAAATTTCCTACATAGCCACGGTGATGAGCAACCGTAGTTATATGCACTTTAGTTTTTACAGAGGCTGGTGCGCGAAAAAAATCTAGGGCTGCGTTTCGCGCACTGACAAACTGGGATTCTTCTATTCCGTGCCCGGTTAAATAAAAGAACCCTGCCGACTCACAGGTAGACATGGTTTGATCAGCAACAGCTTGCCGTTGATGGTCACTACCGCTAATGAAGCTACGTAAATCAATAATGGGTAAATCGGCTTTGTCTGACATGTCGCAATAATGTGTAAATTCGGTAGCAAGAATAAGCTATGATTCCCTACTTTTTCAAGCGAACATTTATGCCTAATAGCATCCTATATCTTTTTACCGTATTAATTTGGGGTTCTTCCTGGTTCGTAATTACGTTTCAGCTAGGCGTTGTAGCGCCGCAAGTGTCGGTTTTATACCGCTTTGTCATAGCTTCATTGGTGTTACTTGTATACTGTTTACTACGCGGTGAAAGGCTCCGCTATGGCCTTTACGATCATCTACGGTTTGCGTTTATCGGCTTATTTCTATTTAACCTCAATTACACATTTGTGTACTTTGCATCGTCGTCGTTAACCACAGGACTTATTTCTGTGGTGTTCAGTTGCGTACAAATCTTTAACATGCTGATAGCCTACGTTGTACTTCGTGATCGTATTACCCTACGTATGGCTATTGGCGCATCTATTGGAATAGTCGGGATAGCTTTGGTGTTTTGGCCTGAAATTGATGCACTAGATCTTGGTGATGAAGTATTGCGCGGTATTGGGTTGACTCTTTTGGGTACCCTCTGTGCATCAATAGGTATGATTAGTTCAGCCCGTTTTCAGAGGCAGAATTATCCGGTATTACAAACCAATGCATGGGGTATGACATGGGGTGCGTGTTGGATGTTCCTTTTCGTTTCGATTGCGGGTCACGAATGGAGTTTCGATTATTCGGTAACGTACATATCAGCGCTATTGTTCTTATCTATATTTTCTACTGTTCTTGGATTTGGTTGTTTTTTAACTCTGGTGGGCCGTATGGGGGCTGCGCGAGCATCTTATGCAATGATTGTTTTTCCAATTGTATCGTTACTAATATCCACTGCATTTGAAAACTATATATGGAC
>Ga0213861_10001539_pt1 | contig 20254 bp, 27 predicted proteins | sample PICome_4_FD_160110 | JGI IMG/M metagenome (GOLD analysis project Ga0213861, IMG submission 160110) | Coastal seawater microbial communities near Pivers Island, North Carolina, United States - PICO131 | ecosystem: Environmental > Aquatic > Marine > Coastal | place: USA: North Carolina... | reverse complement strand
TGAGATATGATACGTTGCAAGAGTATATGGATTACTGTTATGGTAAAACAAAGATGCCTGACCAAAGAGATTATAGAAACTTCAAGCCGTTGCAAAAGGAAAGCAGTTGGAGAGCACAGAAAGATGATGCACACAGAGAGAAGTATCCTAGTCTTATGGAAGAGGCTATGAAGAAAGGTGAGTTCAACAAACTTGGCGACGGTAAAGGAACAAAGAAAGAGCCTATGAAGTACACAGGCGACCTTATACAAGGCATTGCAACAATGCACAAAAGTAATGCAGTACCAGTTATGAAAGGCACAGACCAAGCAAAAGACATCGCAAGAATGAGGAGAGGGTAATGTTTGAAAAGATTATACACTTTATTGTTATCATTGCGTTACTGGGAGTGGTTCTGGTTACAATATATCTTATGCTTAACATCGATAAATATTTTGCATATGAAGACAGAACCTCAAATAGTTTTTCCAGCAGGATGGAAGTTACCAGAATGCAATCACCCGATAGAGAAGTGGTGTAGCAACTGTGACTTTGACTATGACACATATGATAAGATTACACATACTAGAAAGTATACGTTCTTACAATTCTTTGACATAGACGAGAACGGAGACATAGTAGAAAATGACTAGTGAACAATGGCACGGTGGTAAAGGATCTAAAAGAAGAAACAGCAACGAACAAAAGTATTCAGACAATTGGGATAGGATATTTGGTAAGAAAGATGACAAAAAAGAAAAAAGAAAAAGTAATAAGAGCAACGATAAAAGTTGAGGTACCATACTCAAATGATGCACTTAACGATGGCACGTTATTAGATAATGAGATTAGAAAAGTCATAGACAGGACGGAGTTTATTAGTTGTGGTATACAGGCAGGGTATTTGGACCCTGATGCACCAGTACTAAAGTGATTGAATACGATATAGGTTTAGGTAATCCTCCTTTTAGAATCATTATAGAAGGAATACACGGTCCTGTATCTCAACTTGTATTCGATGCCCACGTAAAGAAATCAGTACTAAACAAAACAAACAAGTTTATCCATAACGGTCCTTTTGTATTGGACAAAAGAATTTTTACAACTGACCACCCACACGTTGTAGACTTTAAAGAATGGTTAATAGAACACTTTGGTCTTAAAAAAGTTGTAATGCTAGATGGCGGAGTAGATGGTTGCTGTATTGTGTATGGTGAACAAGGATACAAAGGGGAAATAATACACACAAATAATCAAGTTGATACTGTTGACGACAGCATATTTAAGCAGTATAATAATCCAGACAGACAAGTAAGGCAGGACAAAACTAGAGAATACTTTAGTCCAATAGAATGGGTTATGACAGGATTAGATTTGTTACCACAAGAACAGTTTAAAGATAACACAATAAGTTATTGTGATACATCAGCAGGAGAAGGTGTTTGGTTAGTTGGTGTTGCAATGAAACGTATGCAGAATGGTATGACCCATAAAGAAGCAATACAAAACTTAAAGGCAGTAGAACTGATGCAAGATAACAGAGACACAATAGTTAAAAGACTTATGTGTGATGATGAATCTTTAAAGCAGACATTAGAACAAAACATTATAGTAGGTGATTGGTTAAATGAAATTAGTATTTAAGTTACCAAGTGGCGGCAGTGGCTTACCTGCAAATATGTACAAGAACAAATTGGCATTACAGGTACGACATTGGTGCTTAACAAACAAAACAGATTGTACATTTGGTGCTTCAAAAAATTATGAGATGCCTGTGGAGTTCACAAATGAAAGTGACTACACAAAGTTTCTTTTAACATTCAGTTGGGACGGATTATTCGGCAAACCCAAACTCACAGTTTAAACTTTACCCGCTCTTAGTTCAGTGGATAGAACAACTGCCTTCTAAGCAGTAGGTCCCAGGTTCGAATCCTGGAGAGCGGGCCAAACTTTCTGGCAAAAAAGGTTGACATCTACCTCGTAATAGGTTATAATAGTTGTATAATTTAAAAAAGGTAGGAGTTTTTTATGCAAACATTAGTAATCCAAACACAACACAGAGAAAACTATGCGGCTCACGATGCAGGTTATAAACACGGTGTTGACGAAGCATATTGGAAGTTTAAGGGTGGTAGCACTTATTTTGTTACTGACTTAACAGAAGCCAATGTCAACAGCATTGTTGCTAATGGTATTCCTACTTTAACTAAACTTATTGAAAGCAAGAACGAGGCATTCGAAGAGTACATCCTGGATTGGGAAATCAGAGACCTTGGTAAGGGCGGAGATGGTAAAGGACCAATTTGTGAGAGTTGGGAAGTTCCTGTAAGGTTTAGATATGTAGATGGTGCTTGGGAATGTAGCACACATCATACACCAGATGAAGATTCATTCTGGAACCCTGCTATTAAATGTAGAGCAGAGCAATGGACACCTGGTGTAGGCAACACTAGAAGCAACTATGCTTGTCAGTACAAAGTTGCTAATGGTTGGTTTGACCAGAAGGATCCTCAACTTAAAAAAGAAGTTGAGGCGGCATAAACCGGTTGACAAGCAAGTCAAAATCGGTTATAATAGTTGTATAATTTAAATAAAAAGGTAGGAGTTTTTATGCAAAATCTAAACACAGTAAATCAAAATCCAAATAAAATCGTTTCAGTAGATGGCTACTGGGTAGGTTCACTTACACTTGTTAGTGATAAGGATTTACCAAGTTACAATATTCAACTTACAGCACTTGAAGAAATGTGGTATGGACACGAAGAGAACATTAACCATCCAGTAGATTCAGAGTATCCGCTAAGTGTAAATGTTCCTCATTTCAAAGCAATGAGAGAAAGAGTTTTTGCTAGTGTTTATAATAGAACAGGCATTAACCCTGCAGACTATTCAAATATTATACACGCAAGTACATCACCTGCTAGAAACAAAGATGGCAGTTTTAGAGATGATGTTGTTGAAGGCAAATATGTATTGAGGAATGTGTAATGATTAAAGATACAAACACCACAGTACTTGCTTCAGACTATCAAAGCACAGAGCAACTCAAAAAGTTCCTAGTACATTGTACTGGTGCTAAACTAAGTCCAGTTGCTAGAACAGACAATGCTTTTTGGATTAGTGGTGACAGCAGAGGAGAATACTACGAGCAAAAATATTACAAAGTAGTATTTGGCCCTGTTACCCAAGTTTCTTATGCACCAAACAGAAGTGAGAAATCAGGATATGGTTTTGATATTCAAACTGTAGGCGACCTTAATGGTTGGTCATTGATGGGTGAGTATCGCAAAATGATTAAAGAAGCGATGGCTGACTTCAAAGCAAAACAATCTGCATAATGAAACATTACACTATTTTCCTTTGTGTTATTCTAACAGCCTGTGGAGGAGGCGGAGGGTCAAGTTCTCCAGATCCAATTACACCACCACCTGCCACTCCCCCAACACCGCCAGCATATACTCCACCTGAGTGGAGCGGAGAAGTTTATACAGAATCAGATGCCAAGAATCAATATGCAACTATAGAATACAGTAGGACAACTGTAGAAGACTACAAACTAGACTTCCAAGGACAATACACAGATGCCATAGAAGGAGGACTAGGTTATAAAAGAACAAACTTAGGACTTGCTAAAATGATGAACAGTGGTAGAGTCCTTGCTAACAATCAAGATGGTTGTTACGAATGTAGCGAAGAGAACAGCACGTGGGCAGTTGAAAGTGTGCCTATGCCAAGTGTAGTAGACATTAACGGAGACGGGTTAGACGACGTTATATACGCCCACAGGTTAGGTCCTAATGCTATTACAGAAGAGAACTACCATTGGCAACCAACAGTTAGGACATTAGCATTAATAAATCAAGGCAACGGCAGACTGGAAGTAGATCCTAGTATTTTCGAGTCTGCTTCTTTGCCAGTTACACACGACACATTTATAAGCCACATAGCAGATTTCAATGGCGATGGCTATGACGATTGGTTAAACATAGGTGAGGGTGGCGGTTACATTCAAGGTGGTAGCACAATAAAAGATATGTGGCAACACATTGACGAACTACTGCAAACTAATCTTATGGGTGTAAACTATTCTGAATATTGGGGCAGGGTGTGGACACATACAACTGCAATAGGAGACTTAGACAATGATGGCGACATAGATGTCTTTGTTCCTAGTTTATTTTCCAACAATGATGCCTACTGTGGTGGGTGCAAGTATTTTGTTTTAACAAACACAGGCGACGGCACATTTGAATTAGGCTCAACACAATTTCCCAATTACAATCTTATTACTGCTAGTGCTATCACAGATGTAGACCAAGACGGATATGCAGATATAATACTGGGTTCTGATATGACTAACAATGGCGACTTGGATTGTGATTGCTCTGGAGTTATTTTGTATGGCAATGAGTATCAAGACTATACACAAAGAATAGGATACTTACCACAAGGCACCTATGCAGAGAACAACACTATGACACAGATAATTGTGTATGATATTGACCAAGACGGCATAGAAGATTTAATTGCACTCAGCACAAACAATGGCAGTTATGAGGATTATTATGACGGACATTCTTTGCAAGTGTTTGTTAATAATGGTACTGGATACACCGACAAGACTGCTCAGTATGTTGATATATCCAAGATAAACGATTGGGAACAGCACCCAACACACGGCAGGACAGGAGGTTATATGAACCTTATTGACCTAGACAGAGACAGTGATTTAGATATTTGGTTGGATGGAACAGCATATACTCCTTATTATATTTGGAAAGACGGTAAATTCGTAATGGAGAACATTATTAATAACAAGATTCCATTTATAGAAGGTTGCACAGACATACCAAATGACGAAGGCACAACTACAAATCAATGTGGTACTGCAACATATGGTATAGTTCCAATACACATTGATACCGATGGTAAATTGGACTGGTTGGTAACTAATCAAGTTGGCACTAGCACAGAAGCAGGCATTGTTTTATCACAATTAATGGCAGAATAGGTTGACTTTAAATCGCCAATAGACTATAATTATTGTATGAACACACAAACATACGCAGATATAATTAAATCAAAGTTTGATAAAGACAGATTTGCTTCATTGGTATCAAGTTTAGGTGACCAACTGAATGACCGCAAAGATAGATTTGACAAGTCAGATATCATTGAACAAAGTTTTGAAATTTATAGTGATGGTTACTTTGAATGGGTAGATGGTATAGGCAGAGACCACAGAGATAATGAGAATGGATTTGACCTAGAGTTCAAATACAGAACAGATGTAATGTTTACTAGAGTTCAAAAGATGCCTAAGAAGAGTGTGCTGATAAAAGTTAAAAACAGTTTAGGACAAGACAAAGGCACAACAATAGATAACCCTGCAGATTTTTATGTAGTAGCACAACAAGACGCAATGGCAATTATAAGTTACGAAGAGATAGAGCCATACTTGATTAGTGTACCAGACGGCATAGAAGCAAAGATACCATTTGATGCTTTAACAATGGTATACAGTCCAGAAGATGTTTGGGTAGACTTAAATGAAAGTGTAAACTACAAGCAAATCAAAGCAGAAGCACAAAGAAAACTTATAAATTCTTTCATAATTAAATAGGTCAACCTTAAATCATTGATAAATATTAGTATGAGTATTGAGAAAGATATACTAAAGACCGTCAAAGAGTATTCAGGCCAAGTTGCATATCCAACGATAGGTCTATCTATGTTAGCAGGTCTATCATACTTGGGTGTATTGTTCAGTTTTGCAATGGGGTATTTATCACCTATTATAACAACTCTTTTTTTATCCTTTCTAACCTTTACTGCATATACCCCTATGCACGAAGCAGTTCATAGAAACATAGGTGGTAATAGAAAGTTAGATTGGTTAGACAAAGTCATAGGTTATCTTATGGCACCAATTGTTGCAATACCATTTACTTCACATCAAAAAGAACACTTCGCACATCACAAACACACTAATGGTGAAGGCGACCCCGATGTGCATATTAAGAATCTTTTTGATTCACCAAAAGATTTTCTCAAAGCAACAATCACTATAATCAAAACTCAGAATGCATACGTATGGAATACATTTACAAAAGTTGAGATTGGTGTAAGTCTAGGTTGGAGACTTCTCTTCATTTACTTTACAGGATTGATTAGTATTCCAGTATTACTTTTTGGTTGGTTTGGTGGTGCATTTCTAACAATTTTTCTTTTAAGTTATTTACCTCATCAACCATACGAGAATACTAAAAGGTGGGAGAATACAAACATAAAATTATTCTCAATGCAGTGGATAGAGAACTTAATGTATAAACATAACCTACACGCAATTCATCATCTATATCCTAGAGTTCCTTTTTATAATTATAGAAAAATATTTGAAAAAATAGAACCAACTCTAAGAGAGAAAGGAACACCTTTCAAGGAACATAAATAATACTATAAGTATAGACTTTACTTTACCCACAGAATCCCATTTACGTTCTTTAGAAATATACGATTATCTTTGGGATGATTTACCAGACGGCATAGAAGCAAAGATACCATTTGATGCTTTAACAATGGTATACAGTCCAGAGAATGTTACAACATCTATAAATGAAAGTATAAACTACAAGCAAATCAAAGCAGAAGCACAAAGAAAACTTATAAATTCTTTCTAAAAAAGGTTGACTTGGACCAGGAAATCCGGTATACTATATGTATAGGTTAAATTAAAAAGGTAGGAGTTTTTATGTATATAATCAGAAATAAAGAGACAGGACTAAAGCACAGAGAACCAACTCGTCCAAGTTGGAGAGGCAGGGAGTACAAATCAATTGCCGCCGCAAAAGCAGGCATTACTCGTACTGTTAAATATTACCAAAAAGCAATTCAGCAAGTTGCTGAAGTTGTTGCAGAAGGTAAGCCAGAGTATTATGCTCCTATGCACAATGCTTTTAGAGATGCCACAGAAGACCACACTAATTCTCCTTTCAGCAGAGGCGGAGATATGAGAAAGGTTGCTGATGGTTCTGCACTAGAAGTTGTTAGTGTAGAAGAGTATGGCGATCCTCAAGTTACTAGAACTGGTACAAGTCCTTATAATGGTAATGAGATTACTGTTACTATTAATATCAATGATGTTGGTACGCATATGGACCCACTCTGTGAATCACATTACACTAGGTAATGTGGTTGACACGGACCGCTTTTTCCGGTATAATAGTAGTATAAGTTAATTTAATTGTAGGAGATTTTATGAACCCTTGGAACACAATACAACAACTCGAAGCAGACAATAGTTCATTAGCCAAGCAGGCTATTTTGAAAGTTGCTCTTGAGTATAAAGCAGAGCAAACTGATACAGTTGCTGACTATTCGGACAACGACTTTATACTAGGATGTCAGTGGGCACTTGATCCAATGGTTACATTTGGTGTTAAGCAAGTTCCTATCAGAGAAGGTGCTGACGGTGAAGGACTTCCAATGAAAGAGTTTGAAGAGTTAGCAAGTCAATTGCAACACAGAGTTCTTACTGGACACGATGCCAGAGATGCTATTATCCAGGATATGGAAATGGCTACTAACGAGCAATGGAATGATTGGTACAGACGTATTTTAATCAAAGACCTACGTTGTGGTACTGGTGCTAAACTTATTAACAAAGTTGTAAAGGGAACTGTTCCTTTGTTCGAATGTATGTTAGCACACGATGGTGCTAAACATCCTAAAAAGATTACAGGCGAGTGTATGGTTGAATACAAGTATGATGGCGTAAGAGTTATTGCTATTGTACAAAATGGTAGTGCTACTTTACATTCACGTAACGGTAAATTGCTATCCAACTTCCCACACATTGAAGAGGCACTTAGTAAGCCTGAGTTTGACGGCTTAGTGTTTGACGGCGAAGTAATGAGTGAAGACTTCCAAAGTCTGATGAGACAAGTACACAGAAAAGAAGGTGCTCAAACTGAAGACGCCTACCTTGCTGTATTTGATATGCTTACACTTGCAGAATTCAAAGCAGGTGGCACAACCAAAACTGCTGAAGTAAGACGTGGTAGACTTCTTGAATTAGACCACGCCAACTTACTTCCAGACAGCATCAGAATAGTTGATGCTTACTCTGTAAACTTTGATACTGAAGAAGGCAAAGCAGAGTTTGATAAACTAAACAAAACTGCATTAGCAGAAGGTTATGAAGGCTTAATGATTAAGCCAATCGACCAAGGCTACAAATGTAAACGTAGTCACGCCTGGCTCAAAGTAAAACCTTTTATTGAAGTAACACTTTCAGTTGTTGATGTGGAAGAGGGTACTGGTAAAAATGCTGGTATGCTTGGAGCATTAGTTGTTGAAGGCAACGATGATGGCAAGTTCTTCCACCTTAATGTTGGTAGTGGCTTAACTGATGATATGCGTAAAGACGTATGGGCAGTTAAGGACTCTGTTATTGGACAGTTAGTTGAGATTAGAGCAGACGCCGCCACCCAAAGTCAAGACGCAGATGATGTTTGGAGTCTTAGGTTTCCAAGATTTAAAACATTCAGAGGTTTTGCAATAGGAGAAAAATTATAATGTACGACAAACCAGAAAACGCAGTTTTATCAAGACGGGAAAGAGTTTTACTTGACCCACTTGGCGCAAGTGAAAAAAGTCTTAAGAAAAACAAAGACGAAGCAGAAGATAGGAGGCTAACAAATGAGAGAATTCTTAAAAGCAACAAATGACTTTAATGGCGGCATACAAAAAATATACAGGTTCCCTAACGGACTTGGTGCTAGTGTTATAAAAGGTCCTCACACATATGGTGGCGATAAAGGTTTATGGGAACTTGCTGTTATAGATGAAGACGGTAGTCCAACTTACAACACATCAATTACTGATGATGTTATTGGACATCTAAACGATCCTCAGGTTGATGAACTACTAAGAAAAATTAAAGACTTAGATGGTTATGATATTGAATGTGAGCATTGTGGTGATACACTTGCAGATTGTACAGGGTACAAGTGTTGGATCAGGTAGAATTTGAAACTCACGTGTTCACAGTCAAGTGGACAGATGATGCTGACTATGAGCATTTGTACGAAGACAGATTGTATGCTGAGTTACAGCCTTTCTTTGATTTAAGAGACAAGCATTTTAAAAAGTCAGAAGTAGATTTCCATAAAAGATTCCTACACGAGGGTTACGAAGTCAAAGCCGAAATAACAGTAAAGTTTAATTCTAAACAAGACTTACTTAAATGGAAGTTGATAGCAAGTAACAAGTAATAAATACTGCTATGAACATAGACACACTTATCGTAAATGGATGCAGTCACGCATACGGAGATGGTGCACAATGCGATGAGGGAATGTTTGACCTTTACTTTCCAGATATTCAACAAGCAGTAGAAGATTTAAAAACAGATGCTGATGAATTCTTTACCAAATACACCGAACCATACTTGGATAACAGTCAAACCAATTGGAAAAAATTAACAGACGACTTTACAACACTTCCTAGATGGAGTAATTTGTTAGACTATCGTGTGTTCAACGTGGGACAAAATGGTAGTAACATAGAAACAGACTATGAAAACATACAGCATTCAGAGTTTGGAGACACAGGTAATACTGTTTACTTGCTGTTGATAGGACACATTCACAGAGGAGGAGTTGATGTTTATTTGGATACATTACAAAAACATCAGCAGTTTGCAGAACAAATGGGTTGGCAGTTCTATGTGTTGCCTTTGGATTATGAAGAGTTTGTTGCATTCGATATGCTTAACCATAAATACTTTAGTAGTATAATGCTACACAATAATATTTTAAGCAAAACAGAGTACAAAGATTACTGGCAAGTTATAGCAGACAAACCAAACTTTCCAATTGTAGATTATTACTTTAATCTACTGCAATGTGAGATGCTTAAAGACAAATTGATTGCTCCTTGCAGACACGCAAATCAAAAAGGGCAGAGGATATTTGCAAAGAAAATACAAGAGATTATAAATGGAATATAAACATATAATATTTTTAGGCTGTAGTTTTACACAGATGAAAACATTTTACTATGACCACGAGAAAGAACGATATTATGACCAATGGTTTGCTGACCCTGACTGGACCAAAAAAGTTGCTGAGTACACAGGACTAAGGCACAAAAACGTAGGAGAATCAGGCAAAAGCAATGGTGGATTACTGTTACAATATCTAAAAGCAAAAGCAAAATTGCCTCCAAAGGATCCTTGTATTGTGGTAGGAGGACTTACTGTAACAACTAGAATGACATTTAGAGGTTTTGCAGGAGTAACCACATTCAGAGGAAACGATGATGAAGATATTATAGGTATGAAGCAATGGCAGAATATGGTATTAGAAGATGGCTTTGTGTGGCAAAACATAGTTGACTTAGGGCAACTCAGTGAGCAGGTTAGAGAGTTAGGAGACCAACTATTTGTGTTTGGTAATCATTGTGAATTAACTCAACCTCAATTTATAGATTCACTGCATAGTTATATTACTAGACATCATCGCAACATCAATTGGGGACAACCTGATATTAATTTAAGACAACTTGCTAGAGAAGGACTAGAAGTTTTTGCAAATAGAATGTTAAACAAGATACCTCCGGAATTCGAACCAATAAAAACAAAAATGGATTCTTTTTATCCCACAACAGAAGAGCATAATGCCAAACTTTTAGAATCTTTAGAAACTGTTAATAGATATAGTCGTATAGAACAATATGCTAGACTGAATTGGATTGAGAATAAATTAGGTGATCCTGGCTTAAACTTTAATGCTTTTACATCTTACTTTGAACAGCCAGATAATAGACAATACATAAAGATTACAACAGATGACGGTCATCCTAACCAAATAGGCAGTAATTTACTAGCAGAATATGTATATTACAACCTAACACAGCACGAATTACTAAAAAATGCTGGATTTGAGCCGTTTCTAGGTAGCAGATACCTAAAAAAAGTATAAATAGATATGCGACGAGATCTTCAAAAGAGCACGGGCCTTTAAACGTAGGTCTTCAAAAGTGCTCGGGTTGAACGCAAATGTAGAAGGAAAGCGAAAGCAATCCTAATATAAGGGTAACCAACAAAGGACCGGAGATGGCAACATCAAAGGAAACCAAGAAGTTTACCAAGTAGAGATGAGGGACAGGACACACACTAACGAATGCCCCTCAACTCCGCGTACTCTTTATTCGCCAGTTGGGTTTAGAGAGTAGGGAATTAACTTGCTAAATATAGGAGATAATTATGAATAAGCAATACCGAATCACAACCGATTCACTAACCCCTTTATATAAAATGAGTGTAGGATTTGACAACATTGTCAATGACTTTTTTAACGACCCTACATTCACTAATGCTCAGACAGGCTATCCGCCATTTAACATTGCCAAACTAAAGGCAGAAGATGGTAGCGAGCCAGAGTATATAGTAACACTTGCAGTAGCAGGCTTTACCAAAAAAGATATCGACATCGAAATTGATGAAGGTGTTTTAAAAATTACAGGTAACAGTCCAGTTTTAGATACTGATGAGGAACTAGAATACTTACACAAAGGAATTGCAGAACGCAACTTTGTGAGAACATTTAAACTAGCAGACTATGTTGAAGTAAAAGATGCCAAACTAATAGACGGTATGTTGTACATCAAACTGTTTAGGAATGTTCCTGAAGCAATGAAGCCTAAGAAAGTCAAAATTTCTTAAAATATAAATTGGGGGCGGATACCATTTATTCGCCCCTTCCTGATAACAATCACAATAAATATTGCTATGCCAAAACAAAAATCAGAAGTAGTAGACAAAGTAGTTTTAAAGTATCCTAGTAGATACAAAGTTGTCATTCTAAATGATGACTACACTCCTATGGAGTTCGTTATTAAACTATTAGTTGAAGTCTTTCATAAGTCAATAGAACAGTCAAAGAAAATTACAATTGATATCCACGAACAAGGACAAGCAGGAGTTGGATATTATAATCTAGAAATTGCAGACCAAAAAACGACAGAAGGAACTGTGATGGCAAGAAAAGCCGGGCATCCTTTAAGAATTAAGGTAGTAAAAGTGCAATGATAGATGGATTACTCTAAATTAAAAAAAGATTATAAAGAAGGCTTCAGTACAGACGTCGAATCCTTTGTGATTGAAAAAGGATTGTCGGAAGATACTGTAAAGAAGATTAGTGAACTCAAAGAAGAACCAGAATGGTTATTGGAGTTTAGACTAAAAGCATTTCGTAAATGGCAAACAATGACCGAACCTTTTTGGTCAACTATAGATTACAAACCAATAGACTATCAAAGCATCAGTTACTACTCTGAGCCTAAGAGCAGAACTAAAGATGAAATCCCACAAGAAATATTCGACACAATGGAGAAGTTGGGTGTGCCTATGCACGAAAGAGATGCATTGTTAGGCATAAAAGATGAAAACAAAATACCTGCTGTGGCAATCGATGTTGTGTTTGATAGTGTAAGTGTTGCAACAACATTTAAAAAGGAACTACAAAAGCACGGCATAATATTTTCCAGCATAAGCGAAGCAGTCAAAGAACATCCAGAGTTAGTAAAGAAGTATTTAGGTACTGTTATACCATCAGGCGATAACTTCTTTGCTTGTTTGAACTCTGCTGTGTTCACAGACGGTACATTTGTTTATATACCTCCAGGTGTTAGTTGTCCTATGGAACTAAACACTTATTTTAGAATAAACGAAAAGAACACAGGACAGTTTGAACGCACACTTATTATAGCAGATGCTAAGAGCAAAGTCAGTTACTTGGAAGGCTGTACTGCTCCTGCATATGATGAGAATCAATTACACGCCGCCTGTGTAGAATTAATAGCACACGAAGAAGCAGACATAAAGTATTCCACAGTACAGAATTGGTATCCAGGAGATGAGAATGGAGTTGGTGGAGTATATAACTTTGTTACCAAACGAGGAATATGTAAAGGAGATAACAGCAGAATAAGTTGGACCCAAGTAGAAACTGGTAGTGCTAAGACTTGGAAGTATCCTAGTGTAATACTAAAAGGAGATAATAGTGTTGGCGAGTTCTATAGTGTTGCAGTAACAAAGAACAAACAAGAAGCAGACACTGGCACAAAGATGCTACACGTTGGCAAGAACACCAAGAGCACAATTATAAGTAAAGGCATAAGTTTTGGAGATAGTGTAAACACTTATAGAGGACAAGTAAGATTTAATAAAAGAGCAGACGGTAGCAGAAACTACACTAGATGTGATAGTTTAATGTTAGATAATAGTACTGCTCAAACAATTCCAGTTATACAAGACTTAAACAAGTCTAGCATATTAGAACACGAAGCAACCACTAGTAAACTAAGTGAAGAACAATTAGAATATCTAGCAACAAGAGGCTGTGATGAAGACACAGGCACAAAGATATTAGTTAATGGTTTTTGTAAAGAGATATTTCAAAAATTACCACTAGAGTTTGCCGCAGAGGCAAAACAATTAATGGATGTATCACTAGAAGGAGCAGTTGGCTAGTGAAGGGATTTATATTTGTGCCTTTCCAAAACGCAAATATGTATAACAACTATTTGCACAATGTTGTTGATGAGGAGTTGGGTATATTCAAACTGCTGGATGAGTCTAGAAATTTAGAAACTGCTTTAGAATTAGACTTTCTTTGGTCAAGCAAAAGTTACATCAAGGAAGGCAAGTATCACGTATTAGATTATGATACAGCATACATCATAGAACTAGTAGAAAAGTACAAAGACTACAACATAGTATTTTGGAGTTTGTATGACAATACAAATTATCCTGAATACTTTAATCACAGAATAGATGGAGAAACTGTTACCAGTGGTGATGCTTTATTCACACTAAATCAGATGTGTGAAACTTATAAAATAGAACCCAACCGTTTTTCATTTATAAGTCCTGGGATATACAGTAATAGAAACTATCCTAATTTTAAGTTTGGTACATCAGACTTTCACTACCTATCGAGACACGATGAACCGTGGGATAATATAGAACAAAGTCCAGAGGAGTTGTTGAAATCCAAAAATAAGTTATTTAACTTGTTGCATTTGAACTGGAAGCCTAGCAGAAGTTTGTTTATGTTTTTGGCAGATAAACAAATTGCTAACTTCGAAGCAAATAACAATATAAATTATTGGTGTAACTACAATTTCTCTGGCGCCTATGCAGGACATACTACTAGAGATATAATTGCTGATGGAGAAAAGTTTAAAAATAAATTAGTAACAGACAAGTTCAATGAAAAACAATTGATGCAAACATACAAACAAGATAGTATAGGGCGAGACAACGTACAATGCAAACGTTCAATGGACGGAGAAATAATGTATAGCACATACATTAATATATCAATAAGTGGAGAGCCTGACAAACAGAACATAGGAGTAGAGGAACAAGTATTCAAGAGTGCAATTTATTTGTCACCTTCATTACAAATAGGATCTCAACGACAAATGCGTAGATTCAATGGACACTATGGATTAGATATTATGGAAGACCTATGGGATATAGGCGGAGGACTAAGTTCATTTGAAAATCTACCTACAAGTTTTCAAAGAATAGAAGGTGCAGTAAACCTTGTTAAAGAACTTACAAAGAACAAAAAGGAAGTGATTGCTTGGTTTAATAATGAGAATAACATATCTAGATTACGTTATAACCGCAACAGAGTTATACAACTACTAAGAAAAAATGCTACAATAACTATGAATGATAATGAAGCATTACATTTTTTGGAGGCTCTTGATGTCGTCTAAAGTGTGGGATTGGAAGGAGTATTATGAAGAACTTAACCACCCTGAATGGGGTAGGAAGTTTACTTTTATACCGTTCTTTGACTGTAAAACACTAGATATCACAGACACTGAGTTTGATATTACCCAAGTAGAATACAGTTTAATTAACTTTAACGACAATGAAGTACACATTAGACAAGCAATATTACAAGCAAGTAAAGACAACGCAACACTGGTATTCCATTGTAATTGGGAGGCACCAGACTTTGAACAGTTTCCTGTAGACGGAGAGATAAAAGGATTTTTAACAGAGTGTGAACACGGAGTTGATTGGGTAAACATATTAGATGTTATAGACAGACTCTGTAAAGAACATAAAGTAAGCAACGATGTATTTTTAATTACAGCAGGGCACGGTGTTGAAACTGCTCAATATCACACAATGTTTCATCACATAAACTGTAACACTTGGTTTGAGAATTACAATCATTCATTTAACAATGACTTAGCAGGATTATATGTACATACTCCTCCACCAGGCAACGCATACCATAGTGTGCATTGGAAACACAAAACAAAAGCATTCAACTTGTTATTGGGTAAGCCTAAGCCTAGCAGAAACTATTGTATGATGTTGGCAAAACGACACGACTTAATCAATAAGAATATGGTTTCATACAATGCAATGAATCACAGTATATATTTGACAGACAAGTGCTATAGTTCTTTCACTGATGAAGAGAAGCAATGGTTAAACAATACCAAACAAATATTATTAGACTGTGAGCCTTTACTAGATGATAACTTATATCAGAACACATTTGCTATACCCGGAGGCAAAGTTTGGCAACAGACATTGGTTAGTGCTGTCAATGAAGCAATGTTTACCAGCAGTAATGTATTTCTAAGTGAGAAAACATTTAGAGCAATAGAGAACTTTCATCCGTTAGTGGTAATAGGACAAAAAGGAACATTAGATATTTTAAGACAACAAGGAATAGATGTGTTTGATGACATATTGGATAACTCTTATGACAATGAGATAGAACCGTTGGGCAGAGTTGTTGCAGTATTCAAATTGCTTAAAGAGATTCATATCAACTTACAAGAGTACATAGCAAAGTTTAGTACCAACCAAGTAGAGCATAGACTTAAAATGAATTTTAAGATAATGCAACGCAACAAAAAATATATTCAAAATCGATATCGGGTTACTGATAGTAGGAGTTATGTTAAAAGAATAATAATGAGAGAACAAATGGAGGAAACAAATGACTGTCCACGTTATATTTGGGGGTTGTAGTTTTACACAAATATATAACAGTTATGCCAACTTGATTGCCCTGGCTAATGTTCCAGAAGACCCTGAGGAAAGACGCTCTTACTTAAATGAGATAGGATTCAACAGACTGCAAGTGCAATGGCAACTATACACGTCTAAGTTTCATAATCATAGAATATTTCAACAGTTTATAAAAGATTATGACCTAGAAGACTATTCACCGAACATAGAAGATGTAGTTAAGAAAGTATTTCCAAAGAAAAAAGGCTACAAGTTTTACAATGTAGCACAGGGTGGCGGAGGAAACAAACTGAATATTTATTGTGTTATGAAAGCAATACACTATTTGAGAAAACATCATCCTGACGATGAAATAAAAGTGTTCTACAACAACACAAGTTTTGATAGAGTTGATAAAATATTAAACACAGACTCTCCTGACTATGGTAGTTTCGTACACAGACAAAAAGAAACTACGAAATCCAGTGTGTGGAGTACGTTGCCGCATTTTAATGATAAGCAATGGAACTTTAATGCAGACACCCAAGGTGGCTTTGCAAAATTTAGTAAACACAAAACATTAAGTGGTGCAGAGCACATTGATAAAAGGTGTTGGGTAAAGTTTGGTAATATAGTTAACGATCCACAAGTGTTTAGATTAAATCCAACTGATAATTATGGTAGATGGGATATGAGTGGCTGGTTTAAACAAAATCAACTACACAGCAACAGCGAAGACCAAGCATTAGACAATGCAACACAGATTAATTCTCTAATGGATTTCTGTCAAACCAATGACATATATTGCAGAACATATTTTGGTTGGAACACAGGCTTAGGTTATCCAAACAAACACGGCTATGCCAAAGAAGTGTTGGAGTACTTAAAGAAACATCAGAACTTTATAAACTTTGCAAAAGGCACAAAACACAAAGAAGAGCAACCTTTCTTAGGATTCAAGGATTGGGTAATCAGTCAGTTTGGTTATGATATGGCAAGTCATCAGCAATTTGATACTCTAGGACCATTTGAAATAATAGTACAGGTTGTAGCAAACGAAGTAGGCACACATCCAGACAGAGATGAACTGTTAAAAAAGTGCAGAGGTAACAGTTGTAAAACAACTGTGAGGAGTATGAACTATGTGGATTATGATGAATGGAACAAAAAACTTGTATGGAATGAACTAGGTCCAGATGATGTTGTTGATCCTAGAACATACTTTGATGCTCAAGAGATAGACGGTCACCCAGGCATACTGACTCACTTGATTTTTGGTAAATTGCTGTATGACACAATGATTTAATTGACAAACTAAAGGAATGACTATATACTAATGACTATGATAACACTAAAAGACTATTCAGTTGGATTCGAAACATTGTTGTTGAACAACTTGAATGTTCAGTTCCATAAAGGCATAAACATAATCAAAGGAAAGAATGGTTGTGGTAAGACCACACTGATTAAAAGTTTAATGGACATAGGACCACAAGAGTCAATGGGGCAAATACATTTAGATGATATAAACATCACAGACTTAGAAACATTTGAAAGAGGAGAAGCAGGATTGTTTCTCAGTTATCAAACACCGCCTGAACTACCAGGCATCAGCAACTTTGCACTAATCAAAGACATAAACAATTACTCTGCTCAAGACATAGCAAAAAACTTGGGCAAGTACAAATCTATGTGCGAACAATTACAGTTGCCCAGCGATTGGCACAGCAGATATCACAACGTGGGTGCAAGTGGAGGAGAACGCAAAAAGAATGAGTTCCTACACTTTGTTTTCACCAATCCCAAATACATTTTATTCGATGAACTAGACAGTGGCTTAGATGAATACAGTAGAACATTTATTGGAGACTACTTGACAGACTATGCTAAACAAAATGATTGTGTGATGTTGGTTATTACCCACAGCAACGAATTTATTGCAGAACCAGACTATGTTTGGGAAATTAAGGATCACACAATAGAATGTTTGACCTAATACAACAAAACTTGGTCACTCTCAAGAAGGACAAGTTCCATAGGCACGTCAATGAATTGGCAATGAAGCCTATAAAGCCTAGTTACTACAATCACTTGGACGCAAACACCAAACACCATATATTTGATATGGACATCAACAATCACAGCAAAGAAACTATAACGGATCATTATGAAAGCCTAGATGAAAGAGTATTAACTTGCACAGATGGTTTTTATTACTTTGGTATGGCATTTCCCACGTCAATGAGCAAAATCAAAAGCAATTTAGAACTGTATAGCAGTTATGAGAACAGCAGAAAGATAAGTCAGTACTCAGAAATCATTAAACACAGAGGAACAATAGCAGATACTGTGATGGGATTGGTATTTACGGGTTTAATTGTGTGCAAAAAGAGTCAACCAGACCAATTACATATTAATATTGAAAATATGGCACAAACAACTAGCAATTTCAATCATTTAATCATTCACGTGCAAAATCCCAAGCAAACTATCAACATAGAATACAAAAGACGTGAACAGGAATGCAAATTTGTTAAAATAACACTATTAATTGACGCAGGCTGTGACGTAACAGTGAACGAAGTAATACTTGGTAACAGTCAGATAAGTTTTGACACAGTATGCGGCGAATATGCAAGTCTAAGACACCATATACAGCAATCACCTGACAGTTATAGCCATTATGTGAGCAATGTGGACTTGAACACAGGCAGTGACGTGCAAATCAAACACATCACTTGGGCAAAGAACAATAACAGCATAAACTTGTTCAACAACGTATATCACAGTCACAAAGGGGTCTATGACTTCACTAGCAGAACTATTGCACAGGATATGAGTAAAGTTCACGTGGAAGGATTAATAAACGTCACAAGACAGAACACAGACAGCAGTACAGATTGGAATCACAAAGGTTTAATACTGGATGAAATGAGCAGTATCAGTGGATCACCCCAATTAAATATAAAAACAAAGGAAGTAACAGCCACACACGGATTTGCAGTCAGTGAACCCAGCAAAGAACTGTTAAACTATTTGGAAAGCAGAGGAATGAGCCAACACAGAGCATTGCAAAATGTGTGTTTAGGACATATCAGTATATAAGATAAGGATCACTGTTGGTCTTATCACACCAAACCAACCAATCATCTTCGAAGTTAGTGTACCAATTCAATTGATTATCAGGTATTAATTGCTCATAATCGAACCAAACATTATCATTTTCTGGTATTAAATCATACTTTGGATGCCACCTAAACCCAGGCAACTGACTGAGCCACGTTATTAATTCACCTATTCTATTGGTGTCATACAGTCTAACTGAATCATCTATGAACTCGCTCTGTGGTCTCCAAGTGTTGTTATCAAAGAATGGACGTTTAACACTTTGTTTTAAACCTTTTCTCACATAGTTGTTTAGTGTGTCCACACTGGGATCCAAGTTCAACTTCCTCATAGTGCTGTTAAAACTGTTGATTGTTCTGTGCCAAGGGTTAATCATTATGGCAAAACGTTGATTTATCTTGTAATTGACTTCTTCAAACTCTTCGCTCCATACTTCTGTGTGCCAATGCTGTGGATCTATGGGCACTCCTGTATTTCTACCACTATCATCCAAGAAATACAGTCTCCAATCGTTGTCTGCCAGTGCAATATTAACAGCAGTACCATAACTACCGGGTATTTCTATGTGATGTATCCACAAACTGTTCTTTATAGCCAAACTCATACACATATTTATTGTATAAAATGACAGAAAAAGGTTGACAATGGTCCTGGAAAGACGTATAATAGTAAGTAATGTGAAAATAACTTCACAGAATTTAAATGTAATAATAGGAGAGACGTATGTCAACAACTACTACAACATCAGTAACTATTCAAGATAAAGTTCTTGGAGCATTAATGGAAGGCAGAACTCTAAGTTCAGCACAAATTAGAAGTTACTTTGGGGCAGGAAATCCACAAGCAGTGATTCAATCACTACGATTCAATGGTTTTCCAATTTACTTAAACACAGTCACTGACACTAAAGGCAGAAGCAGAAATGTTTACAGACTTGGTTCAGCAAGTAGAAAAGTGATTGCGGCAGGTTATAAAGCCTTAGCAAACGGTTCTGTGTAACTACAGACTAGTACTAGTGAAAGGGGTCTTATGGCCCCTTTTTTAGTGAATAAAGGTTGACTTGAACCAATAATAGTGGTATAATAGTATTAT
>Ga0213861_10001538_pt1 | contig 20258 bp, 20 predicted proteins | sample PICome_4_FD_160110 | JGI IMG/M metagenome (GOLD analysis project Ga0213861, IMG submission 160110) | Coastal seawater microbial communities near Pivers Island, North Carolina, United States - PICO131 | ecosystem: Environmental > Aquatic > Marine > Coastal | place: USA: North Carolina... | reverse complement strand
GCACCAACAGCCTTAGCTTTTGCGCTTGGATTCCAAGCAGATAAAAAAGGGACTGCGGCAAAGGGAATACCTGCAGATCCTACAGCTGCAGTCATGCCAATTAAAACTTTTCTTCGTGTGGTAAGTTTTTCTTCCATGCAGCAGGAATTAACGTTTTGAGAATTGAGAACTTTTTCTAGCTTTCTTTAAACCTGGTTTCTTTCTTTCAACCTTCCTATCATCTCTAGTTAAAAAGCCTGCAGATTTCAGTTGAGGTCTTAGAGATTCATCATATTCCAACAAAGCTCTTGAGATACCATGCCTAATAGCTCCGGCTTGCCCAAAACTTCCGCCACCTTTAACCATGGCCTTAATATCAACTTGCTCATCAAGCTCGGTTAGTCTAAGAGGCTGTAGTACAAGCATTTGTGCTACCTGTCTGCCAAAATAATGTGCAAGCTCTTTATCATTGACCATGATTTTGCCCTCACCTTTTGATAAGTAGACTCTTGCTGAAGATGTTTTTCGTCTTCCTGTTGCATAATGGATTGATGTACTCATATTTTTGGTTCCCAGATTGTTGGTTGTTGCGATTCATGAGGATGTTCAGATCCTTTAAAAACTTTTAATTTCTTAAACATTTGTTTCCCAAGTTTATTTTTTGGAAGCATACCTTTAACAGCTTCTTCAATAATATATTCAGGCTTAGTCTCTAAGATATCTTTCAAGACTTTTGTTTTTAAACCGCCGGGATATAGAGTATGAGTGTAGTATTTCTTATCTTCTAGCTTATTACCTGTTACCTTAATTTTGTCAGCATTGATAACAATGACATAGTCACCACCATCAGTATGCGGAGTAAAAGTTGGCTTATCTTTGCCTCTGATTCTATCAGCAATTTTTGTAGCTAAACGGCCTAAAATTTTATCCGATGCATCGACAACAAACCAATCATGAGTTGCATCTTCTTTTCTAAGAGAAAGGGTTTTCATTATTTTTATATTTTAAGAGAAAATTAGATGCGAATGTTAATGTTTAAGCGCAATTTAATCAATATTTTAATGCATTTAGTTTAGTTTTTCTCTAAATTCTTTAGATAGCTCTCATTGGAGATTTCATGCAATCTACTTTCCGATCTTTCCCATAATAACTTTAATTGGGTTCCTTGATAAAAATCTGTTAAAAAACCATCTGCATAAAATAATTTCATTTTTTGGCGTTCTTGGTAGGTAATATCAATAAAACTGATAAATCGCCTAATTATATCTAGGTGCTGATCATCGCAGGCATGGAAGTTACTGATAAATACCCATTCATAGTTTTTTGCAATGTCTATAAAATCTTTGCTTCCGCATGGTTCTGAAAAAAATTCTTGAAATGATAGCCAAAGAAATTTTGATGATCGTCCTTCACAAGGAAAAGATCTCTCATTGACAATAAACTGTTGGCTCTCTGCCCATTCCTCACTAAATGTTTTATGAAGGAACTCCTTCACATCAGGCTCATAGGATCTTATTAAAGCAATATCTCGTAATCGATAATCTTCAGACCCCTCTAAATTAAAAATCATGAAATTCGATTGGATGAATTCAATAGCTGGCAAGAACTTATTTCTTTGCAGACCATCCTTATAAAGATTATTTGGGTGTGAGTTAGATGAAAGCATTATGCGAATACCCTTACTAACCAAAGATTCTATAACTGAGCCAATAATCATGGCATCGGCTATGTCTTCGATCTGAAATTCATCTATAAACAGCATGTCATAGTTCTTTGCTATCTTTTTTACAACAAGAGTTAAAGGATTTTTATTTTTTGAAACTTCAAATAAACTGTTATGGATCAATTGCATAAATTCAAGAAAATGAAATTGTCCTGAATTCTTAAAGTAGCTTGAATCTATAGCTTTCAGCAATAGTGTCTTGCCCCTTCCAACTGGACCCCATAAATAAATGCTTCCAGGATTAGAATTTTTACGAAAAAAGGAAGTCTGCTTGTATTTATAATCAAACTCTATAAAAGCTTCTAAAAATAATTGTTGCGCATGATCGGGTGTTACTTCCTGAGAAGCCAAGTTCTCAAGTACAATTTCTATATCTTGCATAATAAATTAATTAGCTCCTATGAAATTTTTGAATAATAAACTTTCGAGAATAAATTTTTTAATTCTTCTGGTTATTCTCCCATATCTTTATACAGATATGTCTAATAGCAAAAATTCAACGGGAATAAGCAAAGCTGCTCTTTCGGTAGTTAATATTATTGCAACTAACTCTTCCTCACCCCTAGGATACCGAATGCGTGAAAATCAAGAGATAGTAGGTTCTGGCATTATTATCTCTGAGGATGGCTACATCATTACAAATCTCCATATCATTGATAGCAAAAAAGAAATTAATGTTGAGCTTGATGATGGCCAGATGAGAATTGCGAATGTAATTGGCTATGATCAAAGATCAGATCTTGCTGTCATTAAAATTACTTCTCAAGAATCTTTAGCGCCAATAAAATTAGCAAATAGTAAAAGTATTCGTGTTGGGGATGAGGTATTTGCGATTGGGAATGCGTTCGGACTCGGTAAAACATTTACCAGCGGCATAGTTAGCGCAACTGGAAGAGATTATGGAAATCCGTACCTTGAACTCATCCAAACAGATGCTGCTATTAACCCTGGAAATTCAGGAGGAGCGCTACTAAATCATAGGGGTAACCTCATTGGTATGAATACAAAAATTTTTTCAAAAACTGGGTCCTATGCCGGAATTGGCTTTGCTCTGCCTTCAAACAAGATGATTGAAGTTGCTTCTGAGATAATAAAATATGGATCTGTCCAGCAATCATGGATAGGAGACTTCAGGGTGAAATACAAGAGGTTTGTTCTTGATAATGAGTTGGTTTACGGATTGGAAATTTTAGAGTTAAAGGAGCAAGGTCCGCTATTTGAAGGTGCCGACATTAAACCTGGCGCTATTATTATCTCAATTAATACTGAGGCTGCATCGTGGGAAAATCTTACTGCCGCTCTAAGAAATTCTTTTCCTGGGGATGAGATATTCCTTGAGATTCTCCAAGAGAATAAAATTATTAAAAAAGATTTGGTGACCAGGGCTCAAACAAATTAACCCGGTAATCTAGTAATATCAGCCCCCAAATATGAGAGCTTTTCTTCAATGCGTTCGTAACCACGATCAATATGATAAATTCTATCAACAATTGTCTCTCCATCTGCGCATAAGCCGGCTAATATTAAGCTAGCCGATGCCCTCAGATCAGTTGCCATTACTGGCGCTCCTGTTAAATGATTTACCCCTTTTACAAATGCATTACTTCCCTTGACTGTAATATCGCACCCCATGCGATTTAATTCTTGAACATGCATAAATCTATTTTCAAAGACATTTTCTGTAACTACTGCTGATCCATTAGATAGTGCATTTAAAACGGTAAATTGAGCCTGCATGTCAGTGGGAAAACCTGGAAAAGGGGCGGTGGAGATATCCACAGGATGTATTGAATCATGAGGCATGGATAAACTAATACTATTTTCGCTGGTCTCTATGAGTGCACCACTAAGCTTAAGTTTATCTAAAATATTATTCATTCGATTGGCATTAATATCTTGAATTAGAATATCTCCATATGTAATGGCAGCTGCAATCAAATATGTGCCAGCTTCAATCCTATCAGCAGGAATAGTAAAGATAGACTCAGTAAGATCATCTACGCCATTGATAGTAATTTCATCAGTTCCTGCGCCCGAGATCTGCGCGCCCATGGAGTTTAAAAATTTTGCTAGATCTTCAACTTCTGGTTCTTTCGCAACGTTACGTAATATCGTTTGTCCTTTTGCCAAAACAGCAGCCATCATTATGTTCTCAGTGCCAGTGACAGATATTCCAGGGAAACTTATCTCACATCCAATTAATTTTTTTGCGCTTGCTTCTATGTAACCGTTTTTTAGTTGTATCTTTGCACCAAGCTGCTCTAGGGCAGATAAATGGAAATCAACTGGCCTTGTGCCAATGGCACATCCTCCTGGTAAGGCGATTCTAGCAAACCCATGACGCGCAACTAGCGAACCAAGAACTAAAATAGATGCGCGCATAGTTTTAACCAGTTCATAGCGAGCTTCAAAATCATGAAGATTGGCTGTCGAAATTCTAAAATCCATATTTTCATTAAGAGTAATATCAGCTCCCATAGAGCCTAAGATCTCAAACATAGTTGTAATATCTTGAAGATAAGGAAGGTTTTTGAAAGTTACTGGTTTATCAGTGAGAATGGTTGCAGCAAGCATTGGTAAAGCAGCATTCTTTGCACCGGAACAGGAGATTGCTCCAGATAAACTATTTCCGCCAATAATTTTTAATTTTTCCATTATTTACATAATCTCTGAAGGTGTTTTGGTCGTGAGGCTTAATGCATGGACTTCACCAGACTGAAAGTGCTCTTTAAGAGTTCCCATGACTAGTTTATGCCTATTAAGTATAGAAAGACCCTCAAATGTATTACTTACAATTACTAATCTAGAAGAGCAATCTTCTCCATCAGAAGAAATGTCCGCATCAGGAAATTTATCTTGCAGGAATTCTGTAATATTCATAAAAAATAAACCTAAATTTTTTTAAAAGTCAGCGTCTGTAATCCAATTATTGATAATTTCATCAATATTTTCATTATGCTCTAACGCTAATGCCTGGAACTGATTTCTAAATGTGAGCCCAAGGTTAACACCGTTAACAATAATATTAATTATTAGCCAATTACCTTTGCCATCGTTTCTAACCTTATAGGTTATTGGGTAAATGCTATTTGAAGCTATTAGACTCTGATTGACGTCTTCAGTTTTAACAAAGATTGTCTTTTGAGAAAAATGAGTCTCTATAGTTTGATCTCCCCATTGCGCTAATGTAGAAGAGTAAGTGTCAAGTAGGGATTTTTTAAACGCAGAAATAAATCGAAGACGCTGCTCTTTTGATGCTGCCATATAATATTTCTTTCCCATGACGCTAGCACCAACTCTTCGAAAATCTACCATAGGCTCAAAGATAGTATTAATTTTAGATTTAAATTTCTCAGGATCAGAAGCATATAAACTCTGATTACTCCGAATAACATCAACCATTGCTTGCGCACGATCATCAAGATAATTTTCAGGATTGGACTGCGCAATCGAAAATAAAGGAAGGGCAATCAAGCCTACTAAAATAAGAATAGATTTCATAGTTACTTTCATGAAGGTATTATAACATTAGTACATTATTATAAATTAGCCATGCAAGAGAATAATTTTATCAACAGCGCTCTCAAAGTTATACAAATTGAGGGCAAAGCCATTCTAGGCTTGCAAGATCAAATTGAAGAAACATTTAATGACCTATGTTCAATGATACTAGCCACGAAAGGAAAGCTAATTCTTATGGGAATTGGTAAGTCTGGTCACATTGCTCAAAAAATATCTGCAACACTTTCTAGCACAGGCACTCCATCATTTTTTATTCACCCAACAGAAGCTGCGCATGGTGATCTAGGCATGATAGATAAGAAAGATGCTATTTTAATTCTATCTAATTCCGGAGAGACAAAAGAAATTATTGAAATTTTACCGGCGTTGAAAAGATGTGCTGGAAGCATTTTCACACTCACCAACAACATAGACTCTACTATTGCAAAAATTGGAGATATTCATATATTAATCAAGGTAAATGAAGAAGCTTGCCCTCTTGATCTAGCTCCAACCTCCTCCACAACTCTTGCCCTTGTCTTTGGAGATGCCTTGGCTATTTCACTTTTGGAGCATAGAGGGTTTACACAAGATGATTTTGCTAAATCACATCCTGCAGGTCAGCTTGGAAAAAAATTAACCACTTTGGTTAAAGACATAGCCATTATGGATAATAGCACTCCCGTTGTTTCAAAAGATGCGACCCTCAAAGATGCTTTGATTGAGATCACTGAAAAAAAACTTGGGATCACCTTAGTTACAGATGGTAAAAAAATAGTTGGTATTTTTACTGATGGAGATTTGCGAAGATGTCTAAACCAAGAAAAAGACCTTTTGAAGACTTCTATTGGAACTGTAATGACAGGTAATTTTAAAAGTATTGCTCATGATGCTTTGGCTATAGATGCTGCAGAGATAATGGAAAAAAATAAAATTTTTACATTAGTCGTAACTCAAGCTGAAGATAGCTCCAGCGGAATTATTACAATGCATCAACTGCTTGAGTCTGGGATTATTTAGACTCTAATGATTAGCAATTTAAAATTTTTCTCATTTTTTTTAATTTGTTTGTTATCTACTGCAAACGTCTCTGCTAAAGAAACCCTTGATTATGGAGGCATCTCCATTAAGGCGGAGCTTGTGACGCTAAATAAATTTACAAATAAACTGCTACTAAAAACAAACATACAAATTAAGTTTAGTAATTTTGTCCTGTCTGGAGATAGTGCGATTCTAAGTTATAATGAAGAAAAATTAGTTGTCAATGGCTCCCCAGCATCAATGTTATCTAAAAATGGGAGTATTAATGGGGTGGCAAATCAATTTATCATCTATCCCAATCTCTCAATGGAAATGCTTGGAGATGCTCGACTACTTCAGCAGGATCAATCAATTTACGCAGAAAAAATTACATATCAAATTTCTCCCAATGAGTAACGTCAAGCTCAGCTTAGATGGAATTCATAAGACAATTGCTGGCAAGGATATTCTTTCAGATATAGCTTTTTCAATTGGAGCAAAAGAAATTATTGGTTTGCTTGGCCCAAATGGTGCTGGGAAAACTACTGCATTTTATATTGCAGCAGGATTACTTAGTCCTGATAGGGGAACTGTTGAAATTAATGGTCAGAATGTCTCGAATTTACCAATGCATCTTAGATCAAGAGCAGGTTTAACTTACCTGCCTCAAGAATCTTCTATTTTTCAAGACTTAACAGTAAAAGAAAATCTCATTGGAATTGCTGAATTAACCATGCACACAAATCATGATAGGCAGAAATTTCTTGATAGGACCATTAGTGAATTCAACTTAACTAAGATTATGAATCATAAGGGACGCATGCTATCTGGCGGACAAAGAAGAAAAGTTGAAATTGCCAGAGCGCTAGCATGCAATCCATCTATTCTATTGCTTGATGAACCTTTTGCAGGGATTGATCCAATCGCTATAGAGGAAATAAAAGATTTACTCCATAGGATTGTTAAAACAGATATTTCCATCTTAATTACCGATCATAATGTTAGGGAGACACTAAGTTTATGCAATCGAGCAATTATTATGGATTCGGGCAAGGTGATTGCTGAGGGAAATAAGGAGCAACTAATTGCAAATGATTTGGTAAAGAAAACTTATCTAGGAAATATGTACAGCTAGAAAATGGCCATTAAGCTAGTAAGAGAGTTTCAGCAAAAACAACATGTTGCAATTACCCCGCAACTTAAAAAATCTATTGACCTACTTCAGCTATCAAGAGTTGAAATTATTAATAAAATACATGCTGAAGCTGAAGATAATCCATTCTTAATTAAAGAGTCAAAAGAAGATATCTCTTTCGATCACTATAATAGTGATGATGATGGGCTGCTATCAAATTTAACAGAAATTGTGACCCTGCAAAATTCGCTTGAATCTCAATTAAATGATTTAAATCTCGTGAAATCTCAGCAAGAGATTGCTATGACTCTTATTCAATCCCTAGATGAAAGCGGCCTTTTGCCACTGAACAATGAGGAGCTAGAGGGGTTATTCAACCATAGAATTCAAGTGGATAAAATTCTAAATGTTTTGATTAGTATTATTCACAATTTAGAACCTGCTGGTATAGGGGCAAGAGATTTTAAAGAGCTAATTTTACTTCAATTAAAAAGAAAAAATCTGGTACAAAGTCAACTAAAGCTCATTAAAGAAATTTTATATAATCCTAATTTCAACGACTTCAAGGAAGCTCAAAATGAACTCCAAAAAACATTTCCTCCAGAAGACATAAACATTGCGTTGGATTTAATTAAAAGCTGTGACTTATCTCCCGGTCTTGATTTTGAATCCACTCAATATATACAAGCGGATATTGAAATAATTCCATCAGCGGGCAATCTAACAATTAGTTTTGTTGAAGACAATTTTCCTAAATTAAGCTTTGATAAAGAATTAGAGAATTTGACCAAGGAAAGTGAGAGCAGCATAAAACTTAAAGAGAAAATTTTAGATGCTAAATGGCTCATTAGGTCTATAAACAAAAGGAATGAAACTGTCCAGAAAGTTGGTACTTTGATATGCCAAAAACAGAGTCAATTTTTATTAAATGATTCTATTCAACTCAACCCAATTAGTAATGTTGAACTAGCAAAAGAATTACGCGTTAGCCCATCTACAATTTCTAGGATTCTGAGATCAAAGTATATTCAAACTCCTAATGGGATAATATTAATGAAGTCTTTGTTATCAGCCTCTGTCTCCAAAACTAAAAAAGTAACTCCTTTGCAGCTCATGGAGGAAATTAAAGAAATTATATTAAATAGCCCTAATAAGCTCAGTGATCAGAAAATTACTGAATTGCTTAATAGGCGAGGCTTTGGCTTGGCTCGAAGAACGATTGCTAAATACAGAGCGATGCTTCTTATTCCGAATTCAAGAAAAAGGTAGTTTCTCATCGCCCTGGGTTAGAATTAATTTTATGGTCAGCAATACTTCACATCCATTCCCTTCTGATGAGCTTCTTAAGAGCATTCAAAGAAAAAATGTAAGCTCTTCTCTTAACCAAATTAAGAGAATGCTGGGGAATATGCCCTCCTCTGAAATTGCCCATAGTCTTGAGTCGCTTCCACCCAAGGAAAGAAAATTACTGTGGTCCATGATTGAGATAGAAGATGAAGGCGAAATTATTGCTGAACTAAATGATGAAATTCAGCAAGAGTTAATGGCTGAAATTTCTACTGAAGAGCTCATCAAAATAATTGAGTATTTAGAGCTAGATGAAATCGTAGATATTTTACAAGCACTGCCAGAAAGTAGAACTCAAAATATTTTATCTGCAATGTCAGAGAGAGATCAAAAGAGAATTAAAGAGGCTCTTGAATACCCAGAAGACTCTGCCGGTGGGCTGATGAATACAGACATCATTAGTGTCAGACCCAAACATAGTATTGAGGTGGTAATGCGTTATCTAAGGGCGCAAAAAAAGTTGCCACAAAATACTGATCAAATTTTTGTAGTTTCTAGGGAGAATAAATACATAGGATCACTTCCAGTTTCCAGCATTCTTGTTTCTGAGCCTTCTTTGAATACGAGAGAATTAATGGAAACAGAAATGCAGCCCTTAGATGCTAATTTGGAGGATAAAGATGTTGCAAGATTATTTGAGCAAAATGATTGGGTATCAGCTCCCGTGGTTGATGAAAACTTAAACTTAATTGGAAGAATTACCATTGATGATGTGGTGGATGTAATTCTCGAGGATGCTGATCAAAATTTTCTTGGCATGGCGGGCATAGCTGAGGATACATTTGCTGCTCCTGCAAGAGCTGCTCGTGGAAGAGTATTATGGCTTTCAATTAATTTAATGACTGCATTTATTGCATCAATGACAATTAGTTTATTCCAAGCAACGATTGATCAAATTGTATACTTAGCTATATTGATGCCAATAGTAGCAAGCATGGGCGGTGTCGCTGGGACCCAGACATTAACGATAGTGATTCGAGGTCTTACCTTGCAGCAAATTCATTCTACAAATCTCAACTGGTTATTTAAACGAGAGATTGCTGTGTCAATTATAACTGGGCTTGTGTTATCAGTATTAGTTGGTGGAATTACCTATTTTTGGTTTAATAACATCGTTATATCTTTGCTTATTTCGATAGCAATGGTCATAAATCTTATCTGCTCTGCTATAGCTGGAATTTTAATACCAATAGTCTTAAGGAAATTTAACCAGGATCCTGCTATCGCAGGCAGCGTCGTCGTTACAACAGTTACAGATGTTATTGGATTCTTTTCATTCTTAGGCTTGGCAGCTATTTTTCTGGCTTAGTTTATTCTTTGTATTTTTGGAGCCTCGATACTTCCCAGCACTTCGTATTGATAATTTGATAGTTCATTGATATTAGATTCAAATACTTCGCTGATTATTGCTGAGCCTGCTACAGCAGGTATTCCACCAAGAATAGCAGCGTACCAAGGTATATTTTCGCCAATTCTCACCCTAAGATCTAAATTTAGATCCAATGCACTTAACTCTCCTGAAGAATTTTTATTAATTTGGCCAATCCACTTCATTTTTGCAGCATTGGTATCAATAAATAGAGGTGAAGCTAGCCTAGCTCTTGATTGACTGAACACTAAATCACCCTGAACGCGATTCAACTGCGTTGAAGTAAACTCATTTATAGAAAGATCTAGGTTAGCTACCTTTCCAAGAATATTTTTAAGATTTAATACTCCCAGTAAATTCAAAGCAGTAGAATTAGTTGTTTGATTTGTTACAGCAAGATCTTTAAGAATAAAATTTAATGTGCCCTCAATATCTTGTAGTCTTTTTAAATTTTGCCATTGCAAATTAATATCTCCATTAAAGTAAGAAAATTTAGCAAAGCTTTGGAGTATCGGTATTTTTAAAGAGTCTTTCACTAAATAGCTTCCTCTAAGCTTATAAATATCATTTTTACTGTCGACAGAAAAATATGCTTTAGAATTTTTTGAAAGAGGAGAGATCGAAATAAGATTTGAGCTAAGGCTTATATTATTAATTGTGAATAAATTCTTATTTTTTTGCAGGTAGACATCCAAAGAATTTATCTCAAGCTGCTGAATGGAAGAATTTTTAATTTTCACTCTTGCGTTAATAGTTTCTATCTGCGAGGAGCTTGTTGAGGATTTTAAAAAATTTATATCTTGAATATGAGTATCTTCAAGCTCAATTCTAATGAAGCCAGAGGTATCTTGTACAAATGTCCCATTAAGCTTGTCTGCATTAATGACTCCCTTCAGTGCACTATTTTTTTTTGAGAAAGAGCCATTGATATCGCTAAATTGATTATTAAATATCTCTAAGGAGCCAATATCAAAGAAGAAGTTATTGATATCGAAAGTCTTATTCAGGGTTTTTGACTGAGGTAGGTTGTTTAAAATATCTGGCGCTATCCTATCCAAGCCCAGGTAAAAGTTAAGACCTTGAGCTTTCTTGATAAAATTATATTTTTTTGGCATCTCTTTACCAATAGCAATATAGCCCTCAGGGATCTGAAAAGAATTTATTTTCAATTCCATCAATGAATTCTTGATGAAGATTTGAGGATCTAGAAGATTGGTGATAATAATATCTGTTGGTAAAAGGCTTAATTTTGATTTTTGTAAAAATGGTAGCTCTGAATTAAATTCTACCCCCTTAAGTTCTGAGAAAATCCTTAAGACTGGTGATGAATTTTTAGTAATAGACAAAATAGCAGAGAAAACATCCTCTCCAGAAACTGTAAAAATTGACATATCAGGAATAAATTTTATAGGTTGCAGGGGCGCCTCTAGTGAGAAGTTTAATTCATAATTATCCAGTAAATTTTTGCCCCGAAGAAAAATAATGGAATCTTCATTTAAAAATTGTGAGGGCAGTCTTCCATAAACCTTGTCAAAGTCTAAAGCAAAAATCTGCCCTGCTTTAAGATTAAGTAAATTGGATTGAGAAACTGGAATAGAGAAGCTTTTTGTATTAATGGATATAGAATTAAATTGTTTTTGCGAGATTAGATTAAAAAATCCCCTGCTTGAAGCAGTTGCCTGCATAGTATCAGTCAATAATGAGCTATCTTTTAGCAATGTAGATATTTCATTTCCCAGGAAGTCATGTTGTGAAGAATATTGCAGATGTTGGCTAGAAAATTGTAACTTTGCATGCAATTCTATGAATGGAACCTGACTCACAAACCCAGGCAAGAAATGAAGGTATAAGTTATCTTTGTTCATTTCAATGAGCCCCCTTTCAATGGAAATATCAAGCCCCTCACTTATACTGATACTGGAACTATCAAAAGATAATTTAAGTAGTACGCTTGACTTTGTATCAGATGCGGAACCCTTGTAATCAAGAAAGATATTGTTACGAAAACCTAATTCAGTATTGCTCTCTAAAAACTTAGAGACGGTATCAAAATTTTGAGGCAATGAAGCTAAAATCATCTTTTTTGAAATATTCTGACCAGATAGTTTAATGGTTAGAGGCTCGCTTTGATTGATTGGCAAATGCAGTTTGAGATTAATGGAGCCTGCAAGCTCAGCAACCCTGCTTTCCAAATGCAAGCTAGAATTGGAGTAGTCGCCCTTTCCAGTAACTTGAATGGGATGGAGGTCGCTATCTTTGTTTTTGATAAATGATTGGCTAGGAGTAATAGTAAATTGAACCCTGTCATTTGTACCAAAAAAAAATCCCTGGATATTTAACAGTTCATCGAAATATACGTTTAAAAGATCTAGATCAATAACTTTCCCAGAATACTTAATTACTCCATTTTTAAAGGTAACAAAAATATCTTTTACAGCGACATTGGAAAATCGAGAGTCATCAAACTCCACAACTGCTTTTGATAGAAAAAGATTTGGAATCGAAGTAGTATTATTTCTAAAATTAAATTTAACGGGGAATTGATCATCAACAAATGGATGTAGAAAATTTTTTAATGACAAGGTGGAGAACCCATCTAGTGATTTGTAAGAAAAAGAACCATAGTTCTTTTTAAGAGTGAGGTTGCTGAAGCTACTTTCCTCTATATTTAGTGACCCTTTGACTGAACTTCCTTTAGAGGTCAAAGAGCCTATTGCATTGATGCCAAAATGAATGGTTTTTGAGGAAGATGGGTAGTCATTAGGAAAAAATTTTAGCCAATTAAGAGTATTGAAATTTATAAGAAAATTAGAGTCTTTACCATCAGAGTCTATGGATAAATTACTAATTTTTCCATGATGGTTAATGTTAATCTGACCATTTGCTAGACCAGGGATCAGGCTATCTAATTGGCCATTAATCAGCATCTCTGATCCCAGGTATGAAAGAGAGGTATCATGAAAACTAATCGAGATATGTTTATCTAAATTAATTTTTAATTTAGGAGTCTTTTGTGCAGAATAATCTGTCAAAAGAATATTTGCCCCTTCAAGATGAATATGACTCATAGTTATCTCCCCAATCATCAAAGTGGGAGAAAGAGGGAATCCATAATGTGATTTGTTTGCAGAATAAACCTGGGCGTCATTTATTTGTATTGAAATGTTTGAAAATTCAAGAATGGGATTTAGAAACGAGCCCTTATTAACTACTTCAGAATATTGAAGATCATAAGAAGAAGGCAGAAAATTATTAAAAACCTGCAAGGTTTGATTGGGAAAAAAAAGTATAAAACTAAGAATAAAGAGTAGAACCCAACTAAGGCATGAGGCTGCAAATAAAAAATGAATAATGATTTTCTTCATCTTAATAAAATTAAATCAGTCTTCTTCTTATATAACGCATTCCAAAATATATTGGCAACCATGCTAAAGCATTAATACAAAAGCTAAAAATCAATAATAAATATGAGTAATTACTTGGTGAAAAGATTAAGTACTTACAAGCTAAATAAAAAACTGCTGCACCAGCAAAAAAAATAATTAGCTGGAAATATGAAAATAATCTAAAACGCAATGCATAAACATGAATTACATATGAGGTTGTAATAAAAAATAACATATGAAAACCTATTGCATCACCAAAACAAAGGTCAATTAAAAGTCCGTATAAAAGTGCTGAAGAGCTTTGAAGCTTTTCTGGAATTGCATATATCCAATAACAAAAAATTAGAAATCCAAAACATGTCTCCATGAGATAAGGCGCGCGCTCTAGAATTAATATATGAGTCCTTATATCAAATGAAGAAATTATGGTATCAAACCAAAACCCTAGAAAGATACTTATAAATATAATGATGTGTCCATTGAATTTCATAAGCGTAGAGATATTCCAAAATAATTTTGTTGCAATGGATTCCCATTTAACCTAATAAGGATCTGTGTCTCATCAAGATTATTATCGATAATACTGCTGATTTTGCCTATCATAATATTGTTAGGGAAGACTCCTCCAAGCCCAGATGATAATACAACATCATTGACTTCAAGATTAGATAATTCATTGTTTCTAGGCACTACGCATCTAATCTCTAGAGGTCTTCCAGCACCCTCCGCATTACAATAAAAATCTTTAATTTTAACTGGCAAAATATGTGACGCATCAGACAAAAGAATAACTTTGACAAGGTTTAAGTCTCTTCCAGAAGTTTGGCCAATAAAAGTGTGCCCATTGGATACTGGAAGATTATCAGCAATATCAAGTTTATTTGGATTGCGAAGATGAAGAGTATGCGATGAGCAACATAGGTAATTTTTTAAATCAAAGGAAGCAATTTTAAATGATTGCATCGACTCCTGCTCGAGGTTACCTTTCAGTGGTTCCTGAGCATCTAAAATATTTTTAGAGGTAAGCTCTGATTGTTTAGCTAGAAAAATCTTGTTCTGCATATGTAATAACTTATCTCTAAGTTTTTGATTTGTTTCTAGTAAATCTTTTTTATCTTCGAAGATAATTGTAATTTTAGTGGTATATCCAACAATATTTTCTAAAATTAATTGAGTGTATATTCCGGAAGCTTGAGTGAAGCCTCTTACAGTGGAAAAGGCTTGGTAATTTAAATCCGAAATCAGCAATGCTGCTGAAATAATTCCACTAAGGACATATTTGCCAGCGGGAGTATATGTAGGCGTAGATCTCGCCATATTTAATTACTTACTCAGTTGATAGTAGATCAATATTGTACTTATCAATAATCTCAAGGGCTTTACCGCCACCTCGAGCAACACAAGTTAAAGGATCTTCAGCGCAAATGACTGGGATTCCAGTGGATGCTGAAATTAGCTTATCTAAATCTCGCATTAAGGCACCCCCTCCGGTCAATACAATTCCTCTTTCAGCAATATCAGCTGCTAATTCTGGAGGTGATAATTCTAATGCATTTCTAATTGCACGAACCATTCCTGAAAGTGGATCTTTCATAGCCTCATATATTTGAGAGCTTTTGAGAACAAAAGTTTCTGGAATACCTTCAGCTAAGTTTCGACCAGTCACATTCATTTCTAAATCCTCTGAATCTGGCGAAGCACACCCTATAGTATGCTTAATTTTTTCAGCGGTAGATTCTCCTATTACACATCCATAATTTCTTCTAACCCAAGATGTGATAGAGCTATCCATAAGATCTCCACCAATCTTTACAGACTCTGCATAAACAACTCCGTTTAAGGAAAGGATTGCAATCTCAGATGTTCCCCCTCCAATGTCTACAACCATGTTGCCATTTGCCTCCTCAACAGGAAGGCCTGCTCCAATTGCTGCTGCCATAGGCTCTTCAATCAACTTCACGTCTCTAGCTCCAGCACCTAAAACTGATTCTCTAATAGCTCTTCTTTCAACTTGGGTAGAGCGACATGGCACACAAACTAGAACTCTTGGGCTAGGTTTAATAAAGCGTTGCTCATGGACCTTTGCTATAAAATGCTGAAGCATTTTTTCAGTTACTTGAAAGTCTGCAATGACTCCTTCTGATAATGGGCGAATAGCTTTAATATTACCTGGGGTCCTACCCAGCATTTTCTTAGCTTCATGCCCAACAGCTACGACTGTTTTTTGGCCTCTGCTTTCACGAATTGCCACAACAGATGGCTCATTGAGAACAATACCAACGTCTTTGGTATATATGAGGGTATTTGCCGTACCAAGATCTATTGATAAATCATTGGAAAATAAGCCTCGAACAGTTTTAAATAGATTGAAATCCACTATGATATTCCTTGTAAATTCATTTTAAGATGCTTTTAGTTTAACATTGCGCATCGTAAAGAAATAATATCATATGGACCAAGAAACAGTCAGAACTATTTGCTATCTTGCCAGGCTACAAATAGATGAGGATAAAGCTCAAAAAATTGAAAGTGATTTAGAAACTATCATTGAGATGATTGGAGGTTTGCAAGCATTTGATACTGAAAATATTCAGCCTCTTTATAGTCCATTAGAAAGAACTGCTTTTATGCACGAAGATATTGAGAATTCTGATAATCAAAAAGAAAAATTTCTTCAAAATGCTGCAGCATCTAATGAAGACTACTTTTTAGTCCCTAGGGTTGTTGAATGAGCATTCAATTTAAAACAATTCGAGAATTAAGAGATATGCTTGATACAAAAGCAATCTCATGTGAAGAATTAGCTAACGACACTCATAAGCTAGCAGAAGACCTTAAAGAGCTGAACTGCTTTGTGACCATGAACAAGGATGCGAGCATAGAAAAATCAAAGATAATTGATAAAGCTGAGAAGGCTGATTCTGTTTTATCAGGAATTCCTCTAGCGCAAAAAGATTTATTTTGCACCGAGGGGCTTAGAACAACTTGCTCCTCAAAAATTCTATCTAATTTCATACCTCCTTATACTGCAACTGCTGTTATGAAACTCGAAAGTGCGGGCTCAATTACTATTGGAAAGACAAATATGGATGAGTTTGCGATGGGCTCTTCAAATGAAACCAGTTATTTTGGTAATGTTCATAACCCTTGGAAAAAAGGGTATGTGCCTGGTGGTAGCTCAGGAGGCTCAGCTGCAGCAGTTGCAGCAGGAATTGTTCCAGCAGCAACGGGAACAGATACTGGTGGCTCTATTCGTCAACCAGCAGCTCATTGTGGAATCACAGGCATAAAGCCAACATATGGAAGAGTGTCTCGATGGGGAATGATTGCTTTTGCGTCTAGTCTTGACCAAGCTGGTCCGCTAGCAAGGTCAGCTGAAGACTGTGCAATATTACTCAATGAAATGTCAGGCCATGATTCAAAAGATACCACTTCTTTAGACATAGAAAGCACTGATTTACTGCATACAATCAATCAACCCATCAAAGGTTTAAAAATTGGAATAGTAAAAGAGTTTAGTTTGGGCGACCTAGATTCTGAAGTGCAAAATCGCTTTGAGGATTCAAAGAAGCTTTATGAATCGCTGGGAGCAGAGTTTGTAGAAATTTCACTGCCAAATATATCGGCTTCAGTTCCAACATATTACTCTATTGCTCCAGCAGAATGCTCGTCGAATTTATCAAGGTTTGATGGGGTTCGTTTTGGGCACAGAGCCGAGAACACTGGTGATCTTAATGATCTTTATATTAAATCTAGAAGTGAAGGTTTTGGAGATGAAGTCAAACGAAGAATTTTAATTGGAACATATGCTCTTTCGGCTGGTTACTATGATGCTTATTACAAAAAAGCACAGCAAGTAAGAAGATTAATAAAGAATGATTTCGCATTAGCATTTGAATCTATTGACTTAATAATGACGCCAACGTCACCGGGAACTGCTTTTGCATTTGGAAGCAAAGGAACCCAAAATCCTATTGAACTATACTTGGAAGATCTCTTTACTATTTCATCGAATTTAGCTGGTTTGCCAGCAATATCTATACCTCATGGAAAGGTAAATTCTATGCCAGCAGGATTGCAGTTGATTGGTAATTTTTTAAGAGAAGATCAAATTCTAAATGCGGCTCATATTTTTCAACAGAATTCTTCGTTCCATCTCGATAAACCTAGCATGGAGGAGTTCTAATGGTCTGGGAAACAGTCATAGGCATTGAGACTCATGTTCAATTATCAACAAAGACAAAGCTTTTTTCTAGGGCCTCTACTGAATTTGGAAAAAGTCCTAACACTAATGTGAATTTAATTGATTGTGGTCTTCCAGGAGTATTGCCATCCGTTAATAAGGAAGCGTTTTATAAAGCTATCCGTTTTGGCTTAGCTGTTGGGGCAAAAATTAATCAAACCTCTATCTTTGATCGTAAGAATTATTTTTATGCAGACTTACCAAAAGGCTACCAAATTACTCAAATGGATTTGCCAATTGTCTTGGGTGGTACATTAGATATTGAAACTGAGGAAGGAATTAAGACTGTAAATATCACAAGAGCTCATTTAGAAGAAGATGCAGGCAAGTCTATTCATGATCAATTTGATGGTTATTCTGCGATTGATCTTAATAGAGCAGGAACACCTCTTCTAGAAATTGTCTCGGAGCCAGAAATCTCCAGTGCTAAAGAGGCTGTTGCATACATGAAAGCAATGCATCAACTAGTAACATATTTAGATGTATCTGATGGAAATATGTCCCAAGGATCACTTCGATGTGATGCAAATGTCTCTGTTAGAAAAGTAGGTGATCCTAAGTTAGGAACGAGAACAGAAATAAAAAATATTAACTCTTTTCGTTTTGTTGAAAAAGCTATTAATTTTGAGGTAAAAAGGCAAATCAAAAAATTAGAAAGTGGGGAAACGGTTATACAGGAAACGAGACTCTATGACAGCGTCAAAGACGAAACAAGGCCCATGCGATCTAAAGAATTTGCAAACGACTATAGGTATTTTCCTGAACCAGATCTATTGCCTGTAGTTATTTCTGATAAAGAAATGCAAGACATTAAAGATAATTTTCCTGAATTGGCAAAAGAAAAAGAAAAACGTTTTGCGAAAGATTTTGGTCTTTCTGAATATGATGCACAAATTTTAGCATCATCAAAAATTATGGCTGATTTCTTTGAGCAGTCTTCGAAAGAAACTAAAAATTATGGTTTATTAGCAAATTGGTTGATTGGTGAGATTGGTGCATTTCTCAATAAAGATGCTATTGAGATTAATCAGTCTAAATTAACTCCAGCTAATCTTGCAATGCTGATTAATAGGATTGACGACCAGACGATATCTGGAAAAATTGGAAAATCTATTTTTGAAGAAATGTATTCAAGCGGGGCCTCTCCAGACGAAATTATTGAATCTCAAGGATTGAGGCAGATTTCTGATGATGGAGCAATTGAAGAAATTATCAGCACAGTCATAAAAGAGAATCCATCTCAGGTAGAGGCATATCTTGGAGGCAAAGAAAAGCTTTTTGGTTTTTTTGTAGGCCAAGTAATGAAGCTAACAGAAGGAAAGGCGAACCCAAAGTCTGTTAACGCTATCTTAAAAGAAAAACTTAAGTAATAAATAAGCTAAGAGTTTCTGCAATGTATGCAGGCTTATCAAAACCCTTTATTTCCATTTTTACTTCATTTTTAACTAGAAACTGTCCAGGATTTTTCTCAGAAACATCAACACATTTAGTTAATATACGGACTTCTGAATTTACTGGAACGGGGCTTAAGAATCTCACTTTATCTAGGCCATAATTTAGCCCCATCTTTGTTCCCTCAATCACCATACCAATTTCTTGCTCGAAAGATATGCCCGCAACAAGAGATAAAGAGAGAAAACCATGTGCAATAGTTGAGCCAAAAATAGGTTCTGCCTGCTTTGGATCTACGTGAATAAATTGATGATCCATCGTTGCATCCGCAAATTTATCAATCCTACCCTGGTCAATGACCATCCACTCCGATGCCCCTAAATCCTTTCCTATTACTGACTCGATTTCATCTGGTTTTACAATGTGTAACATGCTACTTCTCCATTAAATGTTCTTTGTATTCTTCTCTTAAATCCACTTTTAATAATTTGCCTGTTGCGCCATGTGGAAGTTCTTTCACAAATATAATATCGTCTGGAAGCCACCACTTTACAACCTTTTCTAAAAGAAAATCATTAATTTCTTGTTTGTCTATTTGATTTCCATCTTTTGTAATTAAAAACAGTAAGGGTCTTTCATCCCATTTTGGATGAGGTACTCCGACAACACATGCTTCTAATATATTTACATGAGTAAGGGCAGCATTTTCTAAATCTATAGAGCTAATCCACTCCCCTCCTGTTTTAATTACATCTTTGGCCCGATCAACAATCTGCATGCATCCATCTGGATGAATTGTTGCAACATCACCGGTATCAAACCAGCCTTGGTCGTCTACAGCCGGCCCATCTGCTTTAAAATAAGTATGCATAATCCATGGACCTTTAACTTTTAGTGCACCACTAGTCTCACCATCTCTAGGTAATTCTTTGCCATCATCATCAACAGTCTTGATCTCCACACCAAACATTGGGTAGCCTTGCTTTGTTTGAAGTTGATATCTCTCTTCTATTGGCAGGCTCATTGCTTTTTTGGTTTGAGTGTTAATAGTGCCCAGGGGACTCATCTCTGTCATTCCCCATCCGTGTGTAAGAAATGCATCATGCTGCTCATCAAAAGCTTTGATCATTGCGTAAGGGGCAGCAGAGCCACCTACAAGGACT
>Ga0213861_10001534_pt1 | contig 20281 bp, 17 predicted proteins | sample PICome_4_FD_160110 | JGI IMG/M metagenome (GOLD analysis project Ga0213861, IMG submission 160110) | Coastal seawater microbial communities near Pivers Island, North Carolina, United States - PICO131 | ecosystem: Environmental > Aquatic > Marine > Coastal | place: USA: North Carolina... | reverse complement strand
AACGCTCTTTTTATAATTAGGATTGATTTCGTAGGGATGTTTAAAAGGTTCAGGCAGAAAGCTCATAATATACAGGTGTTAATTCTAGTGGTGCCTCGAAGCACGTGCTCGTCCATACGCTCACCCAACAACTAATCCAAGCAGGATTTGTGTCTTATTATGGCTTTGTCATTATTTAACCCATCCGAACAATCCCTTAATGAAGACGGAATATAGTTGATCAGTATAAGGTCAGACCCTCATTCACAGCCGCACCTCAAAAAAATCCAGCAAGACAGCACGATAAACCTGACGCTTAAATTCAGGAAGCCACTTCAATTTGAAATTTTCCGGCCAAATCCATTTATAACGCTCAAATTCTGGATTTTTGTGGCTATCGAGATCAATATCAGGTGCTGATTTTTTCAGCCTGCACAAGTAGTAGGTCTGTTCCTGACCATCAAAATACATTTTCTGTTTCTTTACTTGGTCAGGGTAGAGATAGTTATATCCAGCGCGTTGCTCCAGCACCTTGTAACTGTTCCACGGCAGCCCTATTTCTTCTTCGACCTCACGGGCTAAGGCTTTGATCATCTTTTCACCCTTATCGACACCACCCTGAGGGAATTGCCACGCCCCTTTTTGATTACGGCGCTCACACACCAATAGCTTCCCCTTACGGTTTAGCATAAGCACTGCAACATTGGGTCGATAGCTTGCCATGACGGAACAATAAATACTCAGCTATTTTTCTGCGATCAAGGTTTTGACGAAACTTTGTTTTCCATGAATAGTGATGACTCAACCATCAGCTACTATGAAAACAACCACCTTCCACCTCGCCGTCACCCTTCTTGCCTTGATGATTCTCCCATATACAGCCATTGCCCAATCAGAGGACGGCGCCGACAAAGACAACACATCCGAGGCCACGGGACCCAAAAGATTTTGGCAAGCCGATCTACCTGGAGGCAGCTACACCGTCGCCCTCGACCACATCACCTCTATCAGTAAACACAGCTACATCATTGATGGCAACATCAGCGTCACCGAAGTCGTCATCGATACCAGTGGCAACGCACTCACCCGCTTCTATTACCTCGAACCGGTAGCTCAGGGTAATTCCGATTTAGGAGCCAAGATTAGCCAGCGGGGCAAGGAACTACTCGATAAGGTAAGTGAACGCACAGGGGTGAATGCCAGCTCCGCAGTTGTAAAACAATACCCGGCAACAACTCACGCTAAGACCGTCGAATTCCATATCTCCGACAGCACCGCCCTCGATGCACTCTTCAACAGCGCACGCTCCGCATGGATCAACGGCAGGGGCAAAAAATTCACCATCAAAACAGGCAACGAGTAGCCATCATTCGTCATCCATCGATGATCTAACCCCAGGGATGAGATTCAGCACCCCCCCTACTCCCTCACGGATGATATCAGTGCCTTCCTCAATGATCTCGCCACCCTTATCGATGATCTCACTACCTGTATCAATCGCCTTCTGAGGCAGGTCCGCGGCTGTTTCATGTGCAAACTTCAGGGCCATTTTTCCCGTCTCTGGAACGATCTCAAACATCCTTTCCCCTGCTGCGGCGATCATTCGGCCACTCAAGTCTTCCTTGGGGTTTTCTATCGTTCCCGTGATATGTAGCGGCGCCCAAAGCAGTCCTTTTTCGCCACGCTCAAAAACTTTGGTTTCAGCCCCCGGAATATGAGCCAGAACCCCGGGCATGATACCTACACGGAATCTGCCATCAAGACTGCCATTTTCAATCACCAGCTTACCCAATACTCTTACAAGCCCCTCGCTAGCCAATACAATGTCGTAGAGCTCAAGCCGCTCTCGCTTGGCATCCTGGCGACCCCCTTGGCTACTGATGTATTTTAATCGAGCTTCTGTTAAATGAAGCTGACGAAATCGATATGTGTTTGCATAAGCGGCGATGCGATCCAGCACCGGAAGCGCGGTCAACATCCCCTTACTCAAGCTCAGCTCACCTCGAGTCGTCACAGCATCTTCACTGGAGTTGATTTTAAATTCCGTATCAAGCTCTCCCGAGATTTTTTTCTGCCAATCTTCTGGAACGACCTCTTCAACACCGATATCTCTGAGTGTGCCAAACAATTCAAACTTCTCCCCTTCCAGCTCACCACTGAGAGACAACATCCCACGTTGGTATACTTGGGAACGAAACTCCTGTAGATAGATTCGCTTGTCGGCGTATCTCGCCCTTGCTGAATCGAGCTTCAAAGGGCCTTCAAACCAAGGTGTGTTAATCAGCCCATTTGAGACGGTCATATCATAGACATTTTTGCCAGCCCGTCTCTCTGCCGTCACTGTTGCATCAATGACCTCGACGCTACCGCTCTCAGTAAGGAGATTAACATCTAATCTTGATATTTGTAATGCTTGAAGCTCCGTTCGGTTTGGCAATAAAGACACCCAAAATCCTCTCCCTTGATCTTCACTCTTATCAACTGAGGGCGACACGCTTAGGACATCTTGCTTTTCTCGTAAATCGATTGCCACCTGCAGCTCTGCCACCCTCAGATCGCGAATCAACCAAGCACCATGAACCAGCTCAGACAAACTCATATCCGCTTCCACTTCCCGAGCATCTAATCTGCGAACAACGCCGCTCCCCTCAGCATTAAAGCCAACCGTTCTGACTCTCATTCCTTGCCAGTCTAGTGGCTCAAACTGGGCATCAGAACGAATGACATCGCTCGTCACGTTACTGATAAAAAGTCGAAAGTCATCACTATGTAGATAGGACCGCAACCAAACATAGAACCCAAACCCCATGAAGATTGCACCCAAAGCCAGGATCAATGAAACTCGCAGAATATGATCCATGATAGACCCCGAACGGCGGCTGTTTTTCACCTTTGCCTCCCTTCGCCTGTTCGCCCTGCGTGACATCCTCGCAGCATAGCCTTAGCAGATAAATTCACAAGTTTTCTTCTCGCCAGACAATGTCGTCTTCTTTAAGATTTTTCATTACTTTAATGTATTTGTCTTAACCTTGCTTGAACTCCAAAAAGTCTGCTTCACTATCCAGAAAGAAGGTGAAGATTTCAACCTCATCGATGAGGTATCTCTCAGGGTGCCCAGCGGTCACTTTATGGCCATTGTCGGACCATCTGGGTGCGGCAAAACCACTTTACTCAAGACCATCGCTGGGCTCAATGAAGAATCGGACGGTGATCTTATTTGGAACGGTAGAAACCTAGCCAAAGAGAAAGACTTTGAACCTGCCGAAATAGGCTACGTTCCGCAGTTCTCGATCGCATACGATCAACTAACCGTTGATGAATCCATCGAGTCCGCAATGCGACTCAGAGTTCGAACCGAGAACTTTGACGAACTCGACAAACGAATCGACACCATTTTAAAAGAAACAGGCCTAACTAATCTCGCGGATCACACCGTTAAAGTTCTCTCAGGAGGACAGAAACGGCGCCTTGGCCTCGCCTTGGAACTCGTGACGAGCCCACCGCTCCTCCTCTGCGACGAGGTTACTTCAGGTCTTGATCCCCGATCCGAGCGAGACATTGTTCACTTGCTGCATCAACTCTCACAACGCAACGGCCGCACGGTTGTATCTGTGACTCACTCACTAGCCCATCTAGAGCTCTATGACTCTGTTCTTGTTCTCCACGAAGGACGTGTTGCTTACCACGGCCCCCCTGAAGAAATCACTCACTACTTCTCTGTTGATGATACCGAGGAGATATACCCTCGACTGGCAAGACAGCGATCAGAAAAGTGGCATCTGTCATGGCAAAAGCATCGTGAAGCCTATTATCGTAAAATAGAAAAACGACGCGATGAACTCACCGATCAGCAGGAACCAACGATCAGCGAAGAGGACAGTTCACAAGCTGCAAAATCTGCTAGCAAACCAGCGACAAAACCTGCCAGCAAACCAGCCACCATTTTACTTGAGGAGAACTCCGCCGAGGACGATGAGGTCATTGTTAGCGCTCCATCCACGGTCATCACACCGGGAGTAACTAGCCAGTTTTCCACTCTGCTAGCCCGCCGCTGGAAAATCTTTTTCCGCAACAAGGGGCAAGTCTACCTCCAGCTCGCTATCCTTATTTGTTTCCCTCTTCTCGTAACCCTCTTTCACGAGCGAGGTAATGAAAACATCAAGCGATTTTCCGATCGCTATGAGGGAACCATACGTCAAATTCAGGAACACTCGATGATTGAAAAGAGCTACCTCAGTGTGGGTTCAGCCGTTTCTGGCATTGTCATGTTTCAGGTTATTCTGCTCTCCTTGATGGGGTCGAATAATGCAGCGAGAGAGATCGCAGGAGAACGCCTGATTTATGAAAAAGAAAAATTTGGCGGCATCCGCCCAGCTGCCTATTTAGGCAGTAAAGTCGCCTTTCTCGGGATTCTCATTCTCATCCAATCTCTCTGGATGGCGATCTTTGTGCAGCAATTCTGGAAATTTCCAGATGGCAGCGATACCGGATTCATCGATCACACCGTTTTTCTTATTCTCATCAATGCTGCCATGACCTTTGTGTGTTTGGGTATTTCATCGCTAATGAAAACAGCCGAGCAGTCCTCATTATTGTCAGTATATCTTGTTGGTTTCCAATTACCGCTTTCAGGAGCCATCCTGGCACTGCCTGAAAATATAGAGTCCGTGACCCGCCCTTTCATCTCAGCCTACTGGGCATGGTCGGGAAGCATTGAATCGATGAGCCCCAGCTATCGCAATGCTATTGATACGGTAACAGAAACCTCATTCGAATCCGTTAGCGTATGCCAATACATCTTGATCATTCATGTTTGCGTAGGCATTACTGCGGCCTATATTGGCTTACGTCGCCACCAGTGGGATTAACCCCCTGCAGATCGATTGTTTTACGAAGCACCTATCACCAGCCGCCCCATCTCAATCAATATTACCCATGCCAAGAAGATCATCATCCAACAGCAAGAAAAAAAATCAGCTTGCTCTCTATACCTTAGCAATTTTGTTTGCCATTATCGCTCTTTCCATCGGTAAATCCTTTCTTAATCAGCAAGCTCAACATTTTACTGGTCTGAACGAGATGTCTCTTGCTGACCTCAAAGAAAGTGGCACCAGCCTCAGCGGTAATGAATATCGTATTAGCGGAGAAATTGCGGATAGAATGATTTTAGCTAACAATCGAGGTCTTCTTGTCAGCATCAAGTCAGAAACAGCTAAGGGAGAAGCGGGCTTAATCCCCTTACATATTCCTCCTAGAGTTAATCAAATCAACCTAGAACGGGGACACAACTACACCTTCAAAGTAGAGGTCAACCGTGAAGGCTTACCCGTTGCCCAAGATATCAAGGCTGACTGAGAAATAGAATGTCACCTTTTGTCCATCTACCAAACCAACAAGCACTCAATCATCACACCCCTTTAAAAATCATGAGATTTCTAACAATCTTCATCACTCTCACTATTCCCATCAGCGCGCAGGTCTATAGCCCCAGCAACGGAAACGGAAACAGAGATGGCAATGCAAACGGAGATGGCAACAATACAGCCAATGGCTCTAATAATGGCGCATCCACCACTGTTGAAAGGAAAAATACATCCGCCTCAGTTTATGGGAATGAGTTGCCCTTTGTTGACCCTACCCAAGAAACCATCACTATTATGGGGCACACCTTCGGCCTAGGAGACAATAGGATCGGGGGCATGTTTGAGTCATATTTGGCAGACTCACCCAACACATCAGAAGATGCACTCGAATACCGCGCCACCATCGATTCCATTCTTAAAGCTGTATCTCCTTATACCAAAAATATTACCGTTTCTCAAAAAATAAGGGACGGCTTTTCCTTTCTACCGAGGGCAGCGAGCTACTCAGGAGATGGCCGCATCTGCGACTCCTTATCGAACGCGATCTATGCAGCGATGTTATCTAAAGGCACTGTCAAAAACTCAAAACAATACATTGCCGATTTAGAAAAAGAAAAAAAACGCATTATCGCTAAAGCTGAATGGATGAGGCGATCTGGCAGCACCGCTCTTTCTAGCAACACCAAATTAAGAATCGGTCTACCGAAGAGACAAAATGGCGATGCAAAACAAGCCCCATTGCACACGGAATCATACAGGATTCAAGAAATGCAAAGGCGCATTCTAGAAATCGAAACCCTCAAAAAAACGCATCAAGGAAAAAGTGAATTAAACATGCTACAGGCAAGAATTGAGTATCAAGCCCTACTGGCCCAGCTGTTTATCCAACGACGTTTTGAACACGTCATCATCGGCACCCGTTTTTATAATCTCATTTTTCAAGATGGCAGCTCAAAAATGCATCTCAAGAAAGACTCCGATGTTAACAAGTTTTTCACCGAAGGGCTGGGGGTAGAGCCTACGGTAACAGGACTAGACTCCGCAGCTAATGAGGCCATGCGCAAGGCCAAGTCTCTTGTTAAAGGATTCCAGAATCACCTCGAATACAATGAGCTACACAGCGCATCCAAGCGGCTTACCGAGGCTTATGCCATTGGTGAATTTTTACCAGTGCTACAAACCGTGCCAGCACCAGAGCGCCGCATCGTTCTAGAATATGTCCGGAGTGGGAATGACTTAATCAAGGCCATGGACGTGCGTGATTATACTCAGGCTAAAATCATACTTGAAGCTCTCAAAAAAAGATCCTCTGATTTTGACTCAACCAAAGCAGAGGGTGCTATCGCGGCATTCACACGCGCCTCAAATGGGCATATTCGCTCTGCCCAACTTGCCCTACTCAATGGTGACCAAGAAAGCTTCCAAGAGGAGCTTAAAAAAGCCACTCAAGTCTGGCCGACCAATCCCAAACTCGATGAAATCGACAAACAACTCGATAGCCTGCTCGAGGATAGCGACATGGTCAAAACCTTAGTCGATGATTTTGACCGACTTCTCAGTGAGGATAACTTCAGGGAGATTTTTGATCGTCGCTTTGAATTTGTCCCTGTTGTTAAAGACGACACCAGCCGTAAAGATGCCATCGAACAAATTGTCAGGAACATCACCCGCATTGACGGCACCATCAGCTTAGCTGAAGTCTCTTCAAAAAACGGTAACAACTTTGCAGCATGGGAGGCACTTGCAGAGCTAAGAGATGAATTCCCCAAGGATCCAGAATTACTGCAAAGACTCGAAAAACTATCCTCCAAAGTTGCCGACTTCACCGTCGCCCTCAACCGTGCCAGAGAGTTTGAAGACAACGACCTCAATCCACAAACTGGTTCAGCACTGAGCTGGTATATGCAGGCAAAGTCGATCTACCCGAGTAGCGAGCACGCCCAAGAAGGTATCGATCGCTTATCGAAACGCATCATGCCAGACGAACTGGGACAAGAGCCTGCAGAGTCCTCCTCTGAAAACCCATTTGATGAAGACATGCCCGTCAAATGATGGCTATTAGATCAGCGTCCTTGTCCCTTGCCACCCCCTGCCACCCCCTGCCGTATACTTAAGACATCCTCAGTATTTTTTTGAATTGTTTAGTTGCCATCCCATAGCCCTGAGGCATGTTCATTTTCGTTATGGCTAATGCAACCAACGTTCTCGCAAACGGAATCGAAATCATCGGTTCCATCAAATTCAGCAATGACATGGTCATTGACGGCAAAGTTGACGGTGAAATCACTTCAGATAAAGGCAAGGTTACCATTGGTGAGAATGCTTATGTTAAGGGAGATGTCAAAGCAGGCGAAGTAAAGCTCTTCGGCAAAGTCAAAGGCACTATCACTTCTGAGCGCTGCGAACTCAAAACCAAATCTAAGCTCGACGGCGACATCAAAACCAAAATGCTCAGCATGGAGGAAGGCGCCGTTCTTTCTGGCCGCACTGACATCGGAGGTTAAACCAAAGATTTTCTCCACCCATCAGCAAAGCCGACGTTCACGTCGGCTTTTTTGTCGGCTTTTATGAGCAAGACTCTCGGAGCTGGCGCCTTCTCCACCACCTTCGTGTTGACCTTATAAAGTGATCTAAATTCATATGCTTGCATATGCTTTTACGCCAGTAAATCCATCATCTCTTCGTCACTAAGCCCCGCCATCATCGGATTGAATTCATCACTCATTTCACCCATCGCAGCTGCCATCACGTTGCGTTTTTTATCCTGCAGCCGTAATATTTTTTCCTCCACGGTGCCACGTGAGATGAACTTATAAATCGTTGCCGGCTTGGTTTGTCCAATTCTGTGGATTCGGTCTGAGGCCTGTGCTTCCACTGCGGGGTTCCACCATGGGTCAAACAGCACCACCGTATCTGCAGCGGTCAATGTCAGACCATATCCTCCCGCCTTCAAGCTGATCAGAAACACAGAAGGCCCATCTGACTTTTGAAACCTGTCAACAACGGCAGTGCGATCACGCGTGCCTCCATCGAGATAACAGTAATCAACATCTTCTTCATCAAGCTCGTGACGAATCAGTGAGAGCATCGAGGTAAACTGGCTAAAGACTAAAACGCGATGACCGCCGCGCCGCGCCTCGCTCAGTAGCTCGAGTAAGCGCGCAAGCTTGGCTGAAACATCTGAGATACGCTCACTGTTGATGTTGTCATCGATCAACCGTAAATCACAGCAACTCTGACGCAGCCGCAGCAGCACCGTGAGCATCTGCATTCTAGCTCCCTCCTTACCAACACTCTTGCGCACCTGATCCATCTTCTCAACACCATGTCGTAAGATCGCTTGATAGTGGTCACGCTGCATTGGCGATGGGTCACACCAGACTATACTTTCTATCTTTGGCGGAAGATCTTTGGCTACCTGAGATTTAACGCGTCGCAGCATGAAAGGCTCTGTGCGCCAGCGCAGCCTTTGCAATGCCGCTCGATCTGGTAGCTCAGCTGCACACGGCACCTCGTATCTTGTCCTAAAATCTTCCCTGCTACCCAGATAGCCCGGCATCAAAAATTGGAAAATCGACCACAAGTCACGCACACTGTTTTCCACCGGAGTTCCGGTAATGGCAACACACGCCGCATCAGGAGCTGATTGTTTCACTTTACGCGCTGCTTTAGCCGCCAAGGTATCAGGATTACGGATAGCACTAGCCTCATCTAAGACAATGGCCGCCATCGGCAGCTTCATATAATGTGCCGCGTCCCTATCGAGCAAGGCATAGCTTGTCACAATCAAATCCGCGGATGCCATCACCTCGTAATAATCCTTACGCCGAGCACCATGCATAATGAGCACATTAAAATCTGGGATAAACTTCTGCGCCTCATCACGCCAGGTGCCCAACAAGGTAGCAGGACATACAATCAGCACCGGCAGCTCACTGGCCCCCGGGTTGTTTGTTTTCCATAGTTTAAGAAAGGCCAGTGTCTGTAGCGTTTTACCAAGGCCCATATCATCAGCTAAGAGCGCAGCGCCTCCATTAAGCGCGCATCGATACAACCAATCAACACCCTCCTGCTGATACCCACGTAGCGTTTGAGCGAGCGTTGCCGGCAGTTCGGGCACAATCTCTTCATGCCTTTTTTGATCATTGCCATAATGAGCACGGAGACGTTCAATGTAGGCAGATTGCTGCGTTGAAAAATAATACCGCCCATCTTCCTGACGTGGGTCTGTATCGAGCAAAAAGCCTTTCATCACCTCGGCATCAAAATGAGAAATGACAGCCTTCCCACCGCCAGGTGTCGCCATCGTCCGGCTCCCTGACTGCAGCATCCTGCGGACAGCACCTTCATCCAATGCGCGGCCATCTACCTGCCATGAAAGATCACAGGCCAGCCAATCATTACCTCCTCCTTGTGGCTCAATACACGGTGTAATTCGTTCTACACTCTTTTCAACATGCAGCAACTTCTCATCGGTCAGCACCTGCCACTGTCGGCGTAATGCAGGCAGGACTCCCGTGAGGAAATCAATGACTTCATCCTCGCCCCGTAGCAGCATTGCCCCAGCTGCATCGAGCACCTGAAAGCCACTCTCTGTAAGCCTACCAATCGCCTGCTGTTCACACTCGGAATTACGGATCAACCACTTACCCGATTCATCAGAGGGTATCGGAAACGAAACATCAGATCGCCTTGATGAGGCTAAAACTACTCGTTCTCTGCCTGCATAAATGACTGTCAAGCTAGCCTGCAAAGCACGGGTTGAACCTGCCAATTTCAACTCAATGACAGGCCTGCCTTCCTCAATAAAGAGTCCACCCAAATCACTGGGTAACTGAAACACCTCGGCTAGAACATCCAGCACTTTGACAAAGGCTTTCAGCTCGATTTGCAACCAATCGCCAGCCAATAAATCCGCCGGCTCGATGATCCCCATTAACACCGAGCTCCACCCCTTCATCCCCTCAGCCTCATTGGCCACCGTCAAGTGACTGTGAGTAGCGTCCCATTCCGCGAGGATATGACCAAGCATGATCAGCTCTAGCCCTTCTCCATCCTCCCCAACGTCGCCATCCTCTCCAGAATGTCTCAATTTGAGCCACATCATCTCGTCCTCTATCTCCAATTCTAGCGCAGGACGCAGTGTGCCTGAATCAACTCTGATGAGGGAATCTCCGCAGAAGACCCGGGGGTGACCACTGAGCGCCTGGTAAAATCCTGCAAGTTTCTCCTCAGGAAGCGAGATCATTGCTGCACCTGCAGATCCAACGTTCTCCATGAGCCATTGGGCTAATCGAGCATCGGCAGCAACCACCGCAGCATCCTTACAGCATTTCATGTGCACCGCCCCTAAACCACTGGCCGGAAAACGGGGAGAGATTCTAATCTCCAAAGGCATTACCTCATGCGGCGAGACAGCACGAGACTGGCCGTTACTATTTGATACCTTGGCAGGCTTGGCGTCCTCCTCGCGCTTCTGAATGCCCGCTAGCACGACAGCAGCCGCATGCTCACACATTGCCCCTGTGGAGCGAGCCACCGCACAGCTACATAGGTTTTTAACCCTAGTGGGGCTCAGCACTTTGACAACGACGCGCATAGGCCGCTTGCCAGAACCTACTTGAGCTTGAAAGACGTGCCCTTCAGCCGTCTCTTTACAGCTCAATGCAGTCACCTTGCCTAGCCGCACTAAGGCACGGGCATCTTTAAAAACCCGCCCTCCGGCTGCTTGACCTACCCATGGCTCGGTAATAAACATGACTTGCTGCCGGCAGACTGACGAAATGTCGCCACAGTGCAATGACGCGTTTACAGATCGCGAGTTTTTTATCTTTGGTCAGCAGCAGGAATAGTGCATGTTCAAACACCTATTTCTCGATCGAAATTATCGATCGCAAAGATCCAATCATCGAAAAAGAATGAAAATCATCGCCATCGCGAACCAAAAAGGAGGGGTAGGCAAAACCACGACTGCTATCAACCTTTCTGCAGGCCTCGCTCAACGCCACCAGCGTGTATTATTGATCGATCTTGACCCCCAAGCGAATACTACCAGCGGTATCGGTCATGAGGCTGATGGCGAAGACAGCATGTACCACCCACTGCTTGGATCCTGTGGCATGGAGGAGAAAATCGTCCCCTCACGTCTTGCTAATTTGTCTCTCATCCCCTCTGGAATGGACCTTGCTGGCGTAGAAATTGAACTCGCTCGTATGGATGACCACCTCATGCGCTTGCGCAAACTCCTTAACGACTACAAAGAGCACAATCAATTTGACTTCTGCATCCTTGATACCCCTCCCTCACTCGGGGTGCTAATGACCTCAGCATTGGCGGCAGCGGATGAAATTCTGATTCCCCTTCAGTGTGAGTGGTTCGGCTTGGAAGGGCTTGCCAAAATTGTCCAAGTGATCGAGCAAATCCGAGAGTCCGGAGCGAACCCTCAGCTCACCCTTGAGGGCATCATCATGACCATGTACGATGGTCGTACCAATCTCTCACGCCAAGTGGTTGAAGAGGTTTCCACCTACTTTCCAGCACAACTTTACAACACCGTCATCCCCAGATCTATCCGTATTGGAGAGGCGCCAAGCCATGGCAAAACCATCTTTGAACATGACCCAGCGGGCAATGCCAGCATCGCTTACGGCAATGCCGCCGATGAATTCCTGACTCGCCACAAGGTCTTTGCCCCACCCGCTACCACTCCTGCTGCCACTGTGCCTGCTGCTGATCACAACGACAACGCAACACACAACGCAACACACAACGACTCCGCAACGTTGTAACCCGCATCGCTTGGGTGCCCTCCATCCCGCATAGCGCCTCCAGTCACATTCCGCACGCCCTGCTTAAAAAGATGTTCTGCTAAAGAATACATTCTACCAAAAGCAGCCCGAACTAGCATCGGTGGCGTTCACTGAGCCCTCCTTCCCATCATGTCAAACACCCCCGCAGAAATCGGCAAACGTGCCCAGCTAACCGTTCTAAAAAAGACCGCCCCAGGCTTCTTCCTCGATTCACTCGGCGAGCTTGGCAATATTCTTTTGCCTTACAATGAAGTCCAAGGACCATGTGAGATCGGCGAAAGTGTCGATGTCTTTATTTACTGTGATTCAGAGGATCGCCCCATCGCGACCATGAAGCAACCCAAGGCCATGCCTGGGGAGTTTGCCTGCCTAGAATGCATCTCTGCCACCAGCATCGGCTCCTTTCTTGATTGGGGCCTCGTCAAAGACCTCTTCATTCCCTTTCGAGAACAAAACAGCCGCATAGATGTTGGTAAATCTTATGTTGTTTATGTCTACGTAGACCCTCAGAGTGACCGCATTGTCGCAAGCCGGCGCATCAACCGCTTCTTGAGTAAAGAGGAACCAGATTACACGCTGAATCAACAAGTTGATCTCATGGTTTACGCTAAAACCGACCTTGGCTACAAGGCCATCATCAACGGCCAACACACAGGTATACTGTTTGCCAACGAAGTCTTTCGCAAACCCGCACCCGGCGAGCGTCTGACTGGCTATATCGCCAAACTACGCAGCGATGGCAAAATAGACCTCACCCTTCAGCGCCCCGGGCAGTCGACCAAAGAGAAGATTGATGATCTCGAAGCCAGAATTGAAGAGCAACTTGCGACCCGCAACGGCTTCTGGTCACTATGTGACTCCAGCCCTGCTGAAGAAATATACCAGCAGCTGGGTGTCAGTAAAAAAGCTTTCAAAAAGGCAACTGGCGCACTCTTCAAGAAACGCAAAATCACCATCGCGAAGGACGGCATCAGATCGATCTAGTTGACCCCTCTTCAAGACCACGGCGGTGCAGGCCAATCAGAGAGGCGACCACCAATGCCCCTCCCAGCCATATACCGTAACCGGGTGTCTCACCTGAGACCATCAACGATGATTCGATGACCGCACATATCGGTACCAAAAATCGATATCCAGCCAACAGGTTCACTGGGAATAAGCTCGTCAGGTAGTTCCATAAACCAAAAGAAAAAGCGGATACGAAGGCTAAGTAAAAAGTAAGTAGTATCACCTTAGGAGAAAACAAATCCTGTAACTCAGGCCATGCCGACACACCGCTAAGCATCAACAAAATACCGCCGAACAATAGACCGTAGCCTGTTGCTGACTTCGGACCCATTGTCTTCAATATTTTTTGTAGGATGATCAAAGCAAACGCGCCACTAAGTGTGCATAAGCAAAAAAGAATTCCACCAAGGACGGCCTGACCACTGCCCGCTCCAGGGCGATAAACAGCAAACACAACCCCCGCCACGCCCACCAAAATAAATCCCCACTGCTGGCGACTTGGCCATGGTGACTTCAATAGTAACGGAGCCAACAGTAGCCACCAAATACTACCCGAGCCGACCAGCAAACCTCCCAATACCGCACTCGAAATGGCAAGCGCTGAATAAAACAAAGCGTATTGTAGATAAGTTTGAGCACAGGCAAATGCGAACAACCTAACGAGCGATGTATTTCTTAACTCTGCCAACGGCTTCTTGGCAAGTATGAGCAAAGTAGCACCACCGATCATAAACCTGACCCCCGCGAGCACAAACCGGTTCGTCATAGAAGGCTCTATGCCCGCACTTTGCCAGTCCGCGTAAATCGCCTTAATCGCTGGAAAAGCACTGCCCCAAAGAAGGGCGCATGCCAGTACAGCAAAGGGCAGCATTCGAGATGAAACCTTCATCGTTCCAGACGAGAATATTCAGACCCCTTAGGTTTTGGCAACATAGACTGTACTTTCCGAGTTGCGTCCAAGAATCGGGTTTTCAAAGGGAACCACATGGGTTTCACAGCTAGCAAAGACCTCATTCAGAATCTGCATAAATGAGTCCTCAGGAGGATCATCTGACCACAAGGCAAAAACCCCACCTGGATGGAGCTGCTCAGTCATTTTTCTTAGCTCATCAGCACGGTAAAAATCGGCATGCTGCTCATTGAGTAAGTGCTCCGGTGAGTGATCAATATCGAGCAATACCGCGTGAAATCTCCGGTTCGGTTCGGCAGAGTCAAAACCAACACCACCCTCCTGCACCGCCCGCTTAAAAAAATCACCGTGCTCAAACCGGCACCTCGCATCGGCGACCAGGCCGGCCCCCAGCGGCACCAAGCCACGCTGATGCCAGTCAATCACCGGCTGCAGGTAATCCACCACGATAAGCTCCCGCACGGAGCTATGATCTAGCGCCTCCTTTGCCGTATAACCGAGTCCAAGCCCGCCAACCACCACATCCAGCCTTCCATCGACACCAGCGAAAGCCTTTTCAGCCGCCGCCAGACCCAGAGTAGATAAGGCCTCTTCCACCACCGTGAACAGACTCGACATCAGGAATTCCGATCCCAACATAATCTCATACACCTCCAAGTTATCCAAGGTCTGCATCGTCCGGCGACGCAGGATAACCTCACCAAGCGGCGTCTGCTGGTAGTCAAGCTCTTCAAAGTGTGGCTTCATCACCGCTTTTTTAGTCATGACCCAAGCAGATAAACAGGAAAACTGAAAATTTAATCGCGTTATTTGTTTGCAGAGATAAAGTTTCCAGACACATCAATACGCGTGAACAACGAATCCCCCATCGAAAAAACAGACCTTTACGAGGACACCAGTAAATGGAGGAAGATTGTGACCAAGTACCAGAAGCCCAATCTGGCCAAAGCCAGCTGGCAAATTGTCAACACCCTGATCCCGTTTCTGGCATGCTGGGTGGCCATGTACTTCCTCTATGACATCTCCATCTGGCTTACCGTGCCGCTCATGCTTATCGGCGGTGGCCTTGTGATGCGCATCTTCATCCTGTTTCATGACTGCGGCCACCAGTCGTTTTTTAAATCACGCCGGGCAAATGATTACTGGGGATACATCACCGGTGTGCTGACGTTCACTCCCTACAGATTCTGGCACTGGGAGCATGGCATCCACCACTCCACCGCTGGCGACCTCGATCGTCGTGCCGAGGGCGACGTCTGGACGATGACCGTCGACGAATACGAGGCCTCGTCAAAGTGGATGAAACTCGGCTACCGTCTGGTTCGCAATCCACTGATCCTCTTCACCATCGCCCCCATGTTCCTGTTCCTCATCTGGTATCGCTTTTCCACCAAAAAAGCCAAAATGAAAGACCGCCGCTCTGTCTGGTGGACAAATCTGGGTATCGCAGTAATGGTGACCCTCGGCTGCTACCTCATGGGCTGGCAAAAATACATGATCCTCCAGCTCGGAATCTGCACGGTTTCCACCACCACCGGCGTCTGGATGTTCTACGTCCAACACCAGTTCGAAGACGTCTACTGGGCGAGGAAGGGCGAGTGGAACTTCGCTACCGCCGCACTCGAAGGCAGCTCTTATTACAAACTACCTAAGATCCTGCAGTGGTTCTCAGGCAATATCGGATTTCACCACATCCACCACCTCAGCTCAAGAATTCCCAACTACCTGCTCGAGGAATGCCACAAGGCCGAGCCGGTTTTTCAACAAGTGCCCTGCCTCACCCTCCGCACAAGCCTCTCCTGCGCCGGCTACCGCCTGCTTGACGAGGAAAACAATCGTCTGGTAGGCTTCAAATACCTTAGGGAATACAGGAAAACTCACCAGAGCGGAAGCGCCGCCTAAACCCCTGCACGGCCCCCACAGATCCTGCCAAGGTGCCTTCTCTCCAGATCCCCTCCCTACTCCAGATCCCTATATCAAATAAGACACATCCAGACCAATACTAGAATATGAATCCAGCCAACAGTATCAGAAAACCAGCTGCCTCCATACTTGCTCTCCTCTCATCAACGATAGTCACTTTTGCCGACGAGGCGGAAACCGTTACTGCGGCTACCGATTCCGGTGACACCGCTTGGATCCTCACTTCTACCGCTCTTGTGCTGTTCATGACCATGCCTGGTCTCGCCCTCTTTTACGGCGGACTCGTGCGCTCCAAAAACGTCTTATCCGTTATGGCGCAGTGCTCTGGTATCGCCTTCATGGCTTCCATATTATGGGTCGTCTGCCTTTACAGCCTCTGCTTCAAGGGAGGTGATGGTGGCTGGATCGGCAACCTCGATGCGGCTTTCTTAAAAGGAGTCACCACCGAAACCACCGCAGGAACTTTACCCGAAACGCTCTTTATCATGTTCCAGATGACCTTCGCTATTATTACTCCGGCCCTCTACGTTGGCGCCGTTGTTGAGCGCATGAAGATGAGCGCTATTGTCGTCTTTTCCGCACTCTGGCTCGTGCTCGTCTACGCCCCCGTCTGCCACTGGGTTTGGGGAGGCGGTTGGCTAGCCAAAATGGGCATTCAAGATCTTGCCGGAGGCATCGTCGTCCACGCCACCGCTGGCGTTACAGCTCTGGTCATGGCCGTCATGCTCGGTCGCCGTAAAGGTTTCCCAGAGCATCCACATCCACCACACAATCCTGGCATGGTCTACATCGGTGCATCCATGCTGTGGGTTGGCTGGTTCGGCTTCAACGCCGGCAGTCAGGTCAGTGCCGGACAAGGTGCTGGCATGTCCATGCTTGTCACTCACCTGTCCGCTGCCACCGCCGCTGGTGTCTGGGGCATCATGGAGCGCACGCTCAACGGTAAGGCAAGTCTCGTCGGTATGGTCACAGGCTTGATTGCCGGACTTGCCACTATTACTCCCGCTTCCGGCAATGTCGGCCCGATGGGTGCCATTGCCATCGGTGCTATCGCGGCCGTGTTCTGCTACTACGCAGTGAACCTGATCCGCAATAAATTCAAAATTGATGACTCCTTGGACGTCTTTGCCGTTCACGGTGTCGGCGGCATCCTGGGCACCATCCTACTAGCCGTCTTCGGACAAACGGCATTCGGCGGCCTCGGCAATTTAAAACCCATGGGTGAGCAGCTCGGCATACAGCTCACTGGTCTTGGCGTCACGATTGTCTGGTCAGCCGTAGCGACAGTCATTATCATGCTCATAACCAAAGCCACCATCGGCATCCGTGTAACCGAAGAAGAGGAAAACCGAGGAATGGATCTCACCGAACACGGTGAAGATGCCTACAGTGAACTATAAATGTTCACTCGCAGGTTGGCGACATCATCACCAACCATGACTTCAACCAACAAGCCACTCACCATCCTTTACAAGGACGAGTGGCTTGTTGCTGTAGACAAACCAGCTGGTCATTTAGTTCATCCTGCCGATCAGCCAAAGGATGACGATCTGGTCACCATGAAAATCCTGCGGGATCAGATCGGTCAGCGTGTCTACACCATCCACCGCATTGACCGTCCCACCACTGGGGTTCTCCTCTTTGCCATATGCCGCACGACCGCCAGAGCATTGCACCGTGCCCTGGAACGTCACCAGATGGCCAAGACCTATTGGGCTGTCTGCCACGGTATCGCTCCGGCCGAGTCATGGGAATGCCATGAGCCCAATCAAAAGGAGGAGCCCTTGCCAATAAGGGATGCCCACACCAGCTTCCGCCGTCTAGCGGTATCGACTCCAGACGCACTGGCTAGAGAAGACCCAGCCCAGATATCGCTCGTTGAGGCTAAACCACACACGGGGCGCTATCATCAGATCCGCAGGCATCTACTACACTATCAGCTACCGATCATTGGAGATTTCCGCTACGCGGGAATTGACACTTCACACCACCTTGGCGAGCTTCTCGGCAACGGCACTCGCATGCTTTTAGAATCCAAATCGATCACATTTAATCACCCTAGGACCGGTGAGCAGATGACCATATCCGCTCCTCCTGACCCATCAATCATCAGCCTATTCCCTCAGTTCGCACTATCGTAGCCGACTGGTTTCAGCTTAGCTCTTCGCACCAGACGATTATGCCGCGCCCGCCATTAATATCACCTAATCGGCTCCTTGCATGGTACCAATCAGGCACCATTACACGCAAGCAGTGGCTCGGCGGCATGCGGCTCCAGTTGCTAGAAGCCCTGAGAGAAATCTCCGAAGATACCGCCAACCCCCAAGCAGCACTTATGGAAAGGTTGCGCTGCCGTAATGCGGCCCGCAAGCTTACACATAAATACACTGAGGCTGAGCTGCGGGAGGTATTCATCAGCCTAAGCCAGCTCGATGATTTTCCACCGGCTAACTACCTCTGGAATGCCGATCAGTTAGACACCCCCCTGCACACCATACTTAGGGAAAAACGTGTTCCCGTGCTCAAATTCAAGGATGTTCAAATTCACCGCCTGAGTGCCAAGCTGACTATTGAATACGGCAGTCTGAAAGCCAAAAACCGCACACGAGAAAGAATTCAACTCCGCAGGGATTGGCGAGGCGTGCTGATTGTCGAAGACCGGCAATGCCAGAGCAAACCATCGTAAAATCAAGTCTGTCGCAGATACACGCTTGAGAGGCTATTTGGTAAACACCATAAAATGCTGCCACGGTAGAAAGCCCTCCGTTTTCAGATGCTTCAATCCAACAGCCTGCATCTCCTTGATCGACTGAGCTTCCGTCATCTTATGCAGAGGTTTAATCGGTACGGCAGGATCCTCTGCCCGATATTCCAATAAATAGACACAGCCACCAGGTTTGAGGGCATGGAAGATCGACTGCATCATCTCATTGGGGTGGGAAAACTCATGATAGGCATCCACCATAATGACCGCATCGACACTTCCTCCGGGTAACTGCACAGAATCCACCTTGCCTAGATTGGCTTCTACGTTTTTCACTCCAAGGCGCTGCGCCTTTTGCACTAGGTAAGCCACCATCTCAGGCTGAATGTCTACCCCGATCACTTTCCCTAGTGGCACAATCTCTGCGAGCTGAAAGGAATAATAACCGGAGCCCGAACCAACATCGACCACTACCGCATCCGGTTTAATTTCCACTGCCAGCCCCTTCATGACTCGGCTCGTCGCCTCCTCAGCTTCTCGCTCAGGACGTTCCAACCAGTGAATCGCAGCATGTCCCATTACCTGTGAAATCTCACGCCCCATATACACCTTGCCGGTGCCGTCCCGGCTTGCCTGCCTCTGTTCATAGACGTGGGCCGTAGGGGCATAAGGCTCGGCCACAGGTGCCACCTCTAACTCTTGCTGCTCAATAGCCTGCTCACCAACCTGCTCACTACTCGTTACCAGGGAATCCGCCTCGTCCTTGTCTCTGACCCCATTCAGATACAGCATGCCGCCGATCACCATGAGCAAAAGAATCAGATACCAAATAAGGCGCTTACGTTCTACAAATTCCATGCCCACATCACTAGCATACATGAGACCATGACACAAACCTCCTCTCAGCAGCATATTGCTGCCTCACCACATCACCTTGCAGGTATGAGAAAAGCGCGTTAGCCTGCGCCCATGGATTCAATCACCCAGGCAGCGCTAGGCGGCTTGTGCGGCGAAATGACGCTGCGCAAACAACTTGGTTGGAAAGCAATGGCCTGGGGGTTGTTTATTGGCACCCTTCCCGATCTCGATATTATCGCCTACCCATGGCTCGATAAGGTGCAGCAGCTCTCATGGCACCGCGGCATTTCCCATTCTATCCTGATGTGCTTTGTGGCCGCCCTTGTCCTTGGCTGGCTGCTGGCAAAAATTCACCGGAAAAGAGGCGTGACCCAACGGCAGGCGACCTGGTTTGTCTTTATCACCTGGGTCACCCACGTCGCCATCGACTGCTTCACCTCCTACGGCACCCAGATCTTTGAGCCCTTTCATAACCACCGCTTTGCCTTGAACAACATGTCGATCATCGACATCTCCTTCACCCTGCCCATGCTGGCAGGTCTTCTGCTGGTTCTGTTTTTCAAGAAAAGCTCGCCCACCCGCACGATCATCGGACGCACGGCAGCCATCTGGCTCTGCCTCTACACCACCGCGAGCTTCACGCTCCAATACCAAGCGAACGTTTACTTTGAAAAACAACTCCACGCACGTGGAATCACCCCAACACGGATGATGACCGCCCCCACGA
>Ga0213861_10001529_pt1 | contig 20310 bp, 18 predicted proteins | sample PICome_4_FD_160110 | JGI IMG/M metagenome (GOLD analysis project Ga0213861, IMG submission 160110) | Coastal seawater microbial communities near Pivers Island, North Carolina, United States - PICO131 | ecosystem: Environmental > Aquatic > Marine > Coastal | place: USA: North Carolina... | reverse complement strand
CCAGATACAAGCGAATAGCAAGTCAAATAATTGAAATTAATTACAGATGAATTTTCAAGAAAAATAGGGACAAAAAAGAAAAGAAATAGACTGCAATTTATAACAGCGAATAAGCCCCAAAACAATTGAAACGGATGAATAAAAGCTTGTTTTTTATTGTAAACAAAAACGAATTTGTTGTGGCTAATTAAATTAGAAAACGATAGATGCCTTTGCGGGTAAACTATCTTTGAAAGGCTCATGAGTACTAAGGAGAGTAACAGCAATCCAATGGTCCAATCGGGTATGTGCTGAAATCTCAATTCAAGTTCCATGTCGCTAATTTGTGTGAGTTGGCTCCCAATAAAAAAGGCATTGAATTGGCGGAAATGCTTAGTTTGAAATACTCCATACTTAAATCGCTATCTTTCAAATGGTATTTGCCTTTAAGGGTGACTTTTTCTCCGGGCATTAATATTTTATTGAGATTATTAGTTGCTACAGTGCCAGTTTTTTTTGAAACAAGCTCAAGAGCCTCTAATTCAGAAAGGTATTGGAATTGTTTATATTCATTGAGAAAAGCAAGTCCAAAACGGATTTCTTCAATAGGAATTTGAAAAGAATATGGATTTTGTAGCTCAAAAACAAGGCTGTTGTCTTTGGCTTGAATCAACACAATTTTTAATTGACTATATGGCTTGAATGAGGGAATCCATGTTCCATAATAGGGAACTCCTTTAGCCTTTTCAAAAGAGAAATCAGCTGGGATCTGATTTGAAAAGCTCAGAGAATCCTTTGTTATGTAGGCGATTTCTTGACCAATAAGATCGTTTTCAGAACGATCAATATTGTATTGGTTTTGACGGTAATTGATTGCGTTCAGAGAGTAGGCTTTGCTTCCAGTGTAAAATGCATACATAGGAGCGTTCCTGTAGGAGTTTTCAAAAACAACCATTCGGTCTCCAGTCTTTTCTTTTAAAGCAGCTGTCCATGCTTTGTTTCCGTGTGCCTCATATGAAATAGGGAGGAGAGGTTCGTACACAAGACCAATTCTCAAAAAGATTATGAGCCCAATATTGATCCAACCACTCACCCACAATTGTTTTTTGAGTCTGGGGTTTTGTGTGAGGGCGTCAAATATTAAAACGGCCATTGGAATACATATTACTACCATCCATTGGGTTTGTATGCGCCTGTTAAAACTTGAGATAAAGAAAAACACTAGGACGGTAATAATCACACCAAATAAACTTTTTTTAAGCGCAGTGTTTCTGGATAAACCAAATAATGCTTTATAAATGAAAGGAAAGCAAAACCCAAAAAGAGCGATTAGGTTTATAAAATATCCCAAACCAAAATCAAAAAAATCATAGGCCCTATTGGGTCTTTCAAAAAGGTGGTAAGCCACTGAGACAAAATCATTGGAATACAACCAATATAAATGTGGGCTATAAGCCAAAAGACTTACCCCAACTGCTGCCCAAGCAAACTTGTTTTTCAATAGGCTGGGGACTCCAACTAAAACACCAATAATCACCAGTACCGCATGATATTTACTGTACATGAGAGCTGCCATTACTACACCCAATGCAATGCTGAGCCCCCAAGTAGGTCTGTGGAAAAAGTGCTTGAGGATATAAAAAAGCAAGGCAGTGAAAAAGAGTAGCGGCGTATCTGGTAATGTAAAAAACCCATAGGCATTTAAGAGGGTCATAGAACTCAACAACACAAAAAACGCCCCAATATGTTGCTTTTTATACGTCTTGGAAACAGTGTTCCAAATTAAAAGGTAGGTTCCCAATCCACTTAAAACACCTACTATTCTCACCCCTAAAGTTCCTTTAAACAACAGTTGACCCAACGCAATCATAGCTGCTACCATGGGGGGGTGGTCAAAGTAGCCCCAATCTAATTTTTTGGAAAAATACCAATAATAAGCCTCATCATAAATAAGCTCAGTGAAAATAGCCTGAAGGGTATTGGCCAAACCAATAAGGATAATAATCCCCCAAAAAAGCTTTTGTTTATTCCCTTTCATTCTTATGGATTAGTGCGCAAATTTACAAATAATTACGCCAGACCTTGCTTTTAGAATTTATATTTAAGGGCTATAAAAAAACATAAAACCACGGTTTCATTCTCATTTTACGCCATTTATATCCTACTTTTGTGCCTAAATATGTCCATCCATGTCCAATAGACTTGTTATTATTCCCACCTATAATGAGATTGAAAACATTAGTCAAATCATTGCGGCTGTTTTTGAACTTCCCTTAGATTTCCACGTTCTGATTGTAGACGACGGATCTCCTGATGGAACAGCAATACAAGTAAAATCACTACAAAACCAGTACCCTGGAAAGCTATTTATAGAAGAAAGGACAGGTAAAGGAGGCTTAGGGACTGCTTATATTCACGGATTTAAGTGGGCTTTAAAAAAACATTACGACTACATTTTTGAAATGGATGCAGACTTTTCTCATCCACCAAAGGATCTTATAGCCTTATTTGAAGCCTGCGATCAAGGAGCAGATCTATCTGTAGGCTCTAGGTATAAAAAGGGAATTAATGTAGTGAATTGGCCATTATACAGAATTTTAATCTCCTACGGAGCGTCTTTTTATGTGAAACTTATTACAGGAATGAGGGTACACGACCCAACTGCAGGATTTGTCTGTTACACCAGAAGCGTTCTGGAAGCCATTCCTTTGGATCGGGTGCGATTTGTTGGATATGCCTTCCAAATAGAAATGAAATTTAGGGCACATGTTTTAGGTTTTGCCATTGAAGAGGTTCCAATTGTTTTTAAAGACAGGGAGTTGGGGAAATCAAAGATGAGTAGCGCCATAGTTGGTGAAGCTATTATTGGCGTTTTAAAGCTCAAATGGCAAAGTATTTTTAATAAAAAAAATTTTTAAAATGGGGTATACGATTATAAAGAATGGAACTTTAGTTAATGAGGGTTTGGCCTTTCAGGCCGACGTCCTAATCAAAGACCACTTTATTGAAAAGATAGGTAAAGATCTTTCTCATCCAAATGCTACTGTAGTAGAGGCAAATGGCATGTGGGTGTTACCAGGAATTATAGACGATCAAGTCCATTTTAGAGAACCGGGTCTTACGCATAAAGGCACCATTTATTCGGAGAGTAGGGCAGCTGTGGCAGGAGGCATAACGACCTTTATGGAACAACCAAACACCAACCCGCAAACCACAACAATTGAAGCCTTAGAGGCTAAGTTTGCTTTAGGAGCACAAAGCTCCTTTGCCAATTACGCCTTTCCGTTTGGTGGGACCAATGACAATTTAGAGGAATTAAAGCGTTTGGATAAAAACGCTACTTCTAATGTAAAGTTATTTTTGGGATCCTCTACGGGGAATATGCTCGTAGACAACGAAAAAGTATTAGAAGGCATCTTTAAAAACACCGAATTGGTGATTTGCACCCATTGTGAAGACGAAGGGACCATTAGGGCAAATATGGCCGCTTTTACTGAACGTTACGGTGAAGACATCCCAATGGATGCTCACCCTAAAATTCGCTCAGAAGAAGCCTGTTATTTGTCTTCCTCAAAAGCCGTTGCACTGGCTAAAGAAACTGGCGCAAGGCTACACGTTTTTCACCTCTCTACAGCGAAAGAAACGGCCTTATTTAGAAATGACATTCCATTAAAAGAAAAAAAAATTACTGCAGAGGTGTGTTTACACCACCTTTGGTTTTCAGAGGAGGATTATGCAGAGAAAGGAAGCTTAATTAAATGGAATCCAGCGGTTAAAACAGCCAAAGACAGATCAGGTTTATGGGAAGCCTTATTAGATGATCGCATAGATATAATCGCAACAGATCACGCCCCCCATACTTTAGAAGAAAAACAGCAGAAGTATGCCAAAGCACCATCTGGAGGCCCACTTGTACAACATGCATTGGTAGGTATGTTGGAAAAAGTAGATCAAGGGATGCTGTCTTTGCCAACAATGGTTCAGAAGATGTGTCACAACCCAGCTATTCTATTCAATATTGACAGGCGAGGCTATTTAAGAGAAGGTTACTATGCAGACTTGGTTTTGGTAAAACCCAACAGCCCTTGGACTGTAAGTGCTGAAAATATTGTCGCCTTATGTGGCTGGTCTCCTTTTACAGGGACGCGTTTTTCAAATAGCGTTCACAAAACATTTGTCAACGGGCACTTGGCTTATGACAATGGATTGATTAGTGATCATAAAAATGCCATGAGACTTAATTTTAACAGAGATTAATATGAAGCAACTGTTCTTTTTCACCCTACTTTATTTAGTGCTTTCTTGTAGCAACCAAGTAGTGCCTAAACCAGAAAGAGTGTTGTCTTTGGATCAGATGGAATCTATAGTATATGACATGGCCGTCTTAAATGCAGCAGTAACTGCAGACAGGTCTCAGTTCAAAGAGCAATCTATTACTCCATTGGGATACATTTATAAAAAGTACGATATAGACAGTACAGTGTACGCTCAAAATGACTTGTATTACGCCTCAAAGCCATTACAATACGAAATGATATATCGCAGGGTAGAGAAACGCCTACAGGCCTTAAAAACTAATTACGACGAGGCCGCTAAAGCTTCTAGCGCTCTGGAATAATTGAAGTTCCTTTATGGAATATTGTTTTTAAATAGGATACAACATTCTGCTATTACTTTTTTAATAGGGGTATACTCCATATTTAATTTTTGACTGGATTTACTGGAATCGTAAAAATCTCTAGATCTGAGCCCTTTTAGGGTGTGTTTTGTTATTTTTCTGTCGCCCTTAAAAAACAAGCCCTTAATAAAATCTACGCGCCAAAGGATTTCAAGGACCCAAAAAGGCAGTTTATAGGTTGGTTTTTTTAACCTAAATCCATCTGCCATGTATCCAAATAACTCCTGGTAAGAAATATTTTCTGACACGCAAATAAAACGTTCTCCCCATTTTTTTGTTTTAACACTGAGTAGCATGGCGTTCACAACATCCTTAACTCCAACGAAACCTGAGCCACCAGGAAAATAGAACGGACTACCTTTTTGAGCAAATGAAAACAATTTACCACTCCCTTTTTTCCAAAACCCAGGGCCGAGAATTACACCGGGGTTTACAATGGAGGCAGAAAGTCCTTCCCAAATACCCCTCCACACTTCTAGTTCTGCTTCATACTTTGTTAGGGCGTATACATTTGGATCGCTAATATTCCAATCTGTCTCCTCTGTAATGTGTTTTTGGGTATCTGATTTTCCAAGTGCAGCAATGGAACTCACATAACAAAAAGCACCCACCTTGAAGTCTAAGGCAAGATTTACCATATTAGCTGTTCCTATAACATTGACAGATTTAAGGGTTTTGTATGCACTGGGATCAAAGGAGATGTGGGCAGCACAGTGATATACCGTGTTAACTTCTTTAAAAGCAAAGCTTAGTCCCTCTAGGTCCAATATATCTCCAAGCACCCATTCTATGGTCTTATAGCGAGCTAAATTAAGGTCGCCGTATGAAATAAATAATTTCTTTACGGCCTCTAATCCTTTTACATCTCTGTAAATGGCCCTACACAGCTGACGGTCTTCACATAGACTAAAAAGAAGATGAGCACCTACCAAGCCGGTACCTCCAGTAACGAGTATCATATTCTCAAAATTACGTTTTTTATTCCCTATTTTTGCACCATGAAAGCTATTTTTCCTACTCCTTTTTCATTAGAAAATACCCAAGAGGCATTTAAAGCCTACGCTTTGGAATTATTTGCATTTCAATATAAATACAATACGGTATACCACGAATTTTGTAGCTTACTCAAAAAGACTCCTGAGCACGTTCAAACTATTGAGGACATTCCCTTTTTACCTATCTCATTCTTTAAGACTCACCAGGTTATTACACAGATGCCTTTTGAACCGGCAACAGCTTTTTCTGAGACAAAATCTATAGATAAAAAAAAAGCTTCTGCGTTTTGTTTTACCTCTAGTGGCACTACTGGATCTGAAACATCAAAGCATTATGTTCCCGACTTATCGCTATATGAAGCCAGCTACATGACTGCTTTTGAGATTTTTTATGGCCCTGTAGAAAACTACTGTGTATTGGCTTTATTGCCTGCTTATTTAGAAAGAGAGGGGTCTTCTTTAATCTATATGGCAGAAGATCTCATTGCAAAGAGCGGTCACCCTCAATCTGGTTTCTACCTGCATAACCACGAAGCGCTCTATAAAACTTTATTAGAATTGGAGTCCAAAAATACACCTGTATTTTTGATTGGGGTTTCTTTTGCTTTACTGGATTTTAGCGAAAAATATTCCATGTCTTTAAAAAACACTATTGTGATGGAAACTGGAGGCATGAAAGGTAGGCGAAAAGAAATGATCAGGGAGGCGCTTCATGAAAATTTAACCAAGGGTTTTGGTGTTTCCAAAATTCATTCAGAATACGGAATGACAGAGCTTTTGTCTCAGGCCTACTCCAATGGAGACGGTATTTTTAATACACCTCCATGGATGAAAATACTGATAAGAGATACGGAAGACCCCTTTAACTTTGTGGGTGACGGAAAAACAGGAGGCGTTAACGTTATTGACTTTGCCAACATACACTCCTGTGCATTTATTGCCACCCAAGATCTAGGAAAGACTTTTCAAAACAAAGGCTTCTCTATCTTAGGTCGTTTTGACAATGCCGCTATTAGGGGTTGCAATTTATTGGTGCCCTAGATTTTTAGCCAATACTAACTTTGGTATTAACTGTAATCTAATGGCAAAAGGTTTTTCTGTGAGGCGGATAGTATTCTAGGACGTTATTCAAAAACTAATATAAAGTAGTTCTTTTTTCCCCTTTGCAGCAACACATACTTCTGATCAATCAGGTCTTTTTGACTAATTAAATACGTTTCTCCAACCTTTTCTTTGTTTACAGAAATAGCATTTTGTTTTAATTCCCTTCTGGCATCGCCATTGGATTTTAAAAAGCCAGTTTCAGCAGATAAAGCTGCGATCATATCCAATCCGTTTTCCAAATTTGAAAAAGGAAGTACCGCCTGAGGAACCCCTTCAAAAACCGCTAAAAAGGTTTGTGTATCTAAGGCTTTTACCGCTTCTGCAGTAGTTTTCCCAAATAAAATATCACTGGCTTTTACGGCATTTTCATAAGCCTCATGACCGTGTACAGCTGTAGTTACTTCCTTGGCAAGATTTTTTTGAAGCAGCCTTAAATGAGGCGCCTTTTGGTGATCAGCAACCAATTTTGAAATGGTTTCTTGGTCTAATAGGGTAAATATTTTAATGTATTTCTCTGCATCTAGATCGGAGGTGTTTAGCCAATATTGGAAAAATGCATATGGAGAGGTTCTGTTAGCGTCTAACCAAATGTTACCCCCTTCTGTTTTCCCAAATTTGGTTCCGTCTGCTTTAGTAATCAGTGGGCAAGTTAATGCGTATCCTTTACCTCCTCCAATCCTCCTGATGAGTTCCGTTCCGGTAGTGATATTTCCCCACTGGTCAGATCCACCCATTTGCAAGGTGCACTGGAAGTTTCTATACAGGTGTAAAAAGTCATAACCTTGTACCAATTGATAGGTAAATTCAGTAAATGACATGCCCTCAGCAGCTTCTGAGGAAAGTCTTTTTTTTACAGAGTCTTTGGCCATCATATAGTTTACTGTAATATGCTTACCTACGTCTCTGATAAAGGATAGAAAAGAAAAATCTTTCATCCAGTCGTAATTATTTACAAGAACGGCTGCATTAGGCGCCTGTGAATCAAAGTCTAAAAATCTGGACAGTTGTTCTTTTAAAGCGGCCTGGTTGTGTCTTAGGGTGGCTTCATCCAGTAAATTTCGCTCATTTGATTTTCCTGACGGATCCCCAATCATTCCTGTCGCTCCACCAATTAATGCATAGGGTTTATGACCCGCAATTTGAAAATGCTTTAATAGCATAACCCCTACTAAGTGACCAATATGTAAAGAGTCTGCAGTAGGATCTATACCCATATATGCAGCGCGCATTTCACTTAATAAGTGTTCCTCAGTTTCGGGCATGACGTCGTGCAACATACCCCTCCATTTCAATTCAGCAATAAAATTTGTAAGCATTCTCAGTTCTATGAAAGATTAGAAACACAAATATAACTTTTATTCGAAAGAAAATCCGGAGAGGATGGGTGGAAAATAGGCAGGAAAATTTATTTGATCACTAGTTTCCTAGTGCTACTTTTTGCTTCAGCAAAGATTTTTATCACGTAAATACCAGGCTTGATCTTTGGAAGGGCCAACTCTTTTGTTTTGATGATTTTTTCAAGTACCGGAGTTCCAAATACGTCAAATAAAATAATTTTTTTTGGGGCTACAAGGTCTGTCTCAATAAAGACTTTGCCTTGGGTCACTGGATTGGGATAAATCTTTAGTCCAGGAATTTCTGCAGACTTATTTTGCTGTGCAAAACCAGCAGCAAACACAAAGAATAAAAGTATGTAGAGGACTTTTTTCAAAAAAAATATTTTTAATACAATAAAGATACATTTTTTTTGTTACGCTAATCTTAATTAGTTGTTAACGAGTCTCTTGATTTGTGCTGAGAGCAAAAAAAACCCGGCTGGAAGCCGGGTTTTAAAAACTAAATAATAAAAACAATTAAAATTTATAGCCAAACGCTAAGGATACATTTACCCCCGGATTAAGGCTAGAAAAAATAAAATCTGTGTTTCCAAAATAATCAAACCTGCTTTCAATAGCATCATTTAATAAGTTGTCTACCTTTAACGTAAGTGTTTTCTTTTTGTTTTCACCAAAACGTTTACTTGCATTTAAGTTTAAACTGTGGAAAGGTTCCGTAAAAACATCTGGGAACTGTCCAACACCAATCACTTGTAAAGCCCTACCCTGAACATTGTAAAACAACCCAGCTTCCAAATCACTTTCAAATAAGTCATAAGTTATTCCTGCATTTACAAGGTATGGAGACTGTCCTTGTAACTTTCGGAAAGTATCTATTTCTCTATCTCCAGCTACAGATTGGCGTGCAATTAATTCATTTTCTGACATTTCTAATTTAGAAACAATTAAAGAGGAATTTATATTAAAAGACACACGATAATTGTCATTCGAATACAGTGAATTTCTCATCTCTAATTCTACTCCATATACAATTGCTTCCTCGGTATTTCTCGCAATTAAAGTATTGGGAGTAGTTACATCAAAATAATTAATTTCTATTGGGTTTTCGAAGCTTTTATAGAAACCACTAATAGCCATAAACCTATTCTCTTCACCATAGTGCTCCCAACGAACATCAAAGTTATCAATGTAGGTAGGTTTTAAATTAACATTACCAACAAAGAATCGCTCCGTTATAGGATCATATATATTGGCTGCTGAGTTTTCTTTAAAACTTGGACGTGCTGTGGTCATTGAGTAAGAAGCTCTAATATTGGTGTCTTCGTCTACCGCATAAATAAAGTTTGCCGATGGATAAAAATCTTGGACATCTATAAACTCCTCATCATTATATACCTCTCCTGAAACATCTTGACCAGAATACAACACATTATATTTTTCATACCTTACCCCAAAAGTAGCTTTCAACTTTTCTGAAACATTTAATTCTGTAGAAAGATAGGCTCCTGCTGTTTCATTTTGAGCTTCATATTGGTTAGTGGGCTGGTAGTCTCCAATTACAAAAGATCCAGTGTCTCTATTAGCATTCCAAACAAAGCTAGAGTTTAGGATATTGTCATAATTACCATCTAAATCCATTGAGTTACCCCTGTAACCAATGGAGAATAGATCTGTTCCAAACTCTCTGTCTTTGGTGTTGTATGCTACTCCAATTTTTAATTTATTCCCTGCTTTGCCAAATAATTTAAAGTCATATTTTAAATCTGCTTTTGCAGAAACTCCATATTCTTCCAAATCTCTCCAAAGTCTTAACGGAAGTGCTGTAGAAGAATTGTCTATGATTCTATTTCCGTTATTCAAAACATTGAATACAGATTTTCTAAAATCAATATCTCTTACCCTAACAACAGAGGGAGCGAACTTCCAATCAAATGAAAACTTGTCACTCAATCGATAGGCTCCAGAAAATGGAACCGTTAAGATCTCTCTTTCTGTGTGTGTCATAGTATTGGTAACTCCAGAATAAGGATTTTCAATATAGTCTTCTATGATTCCATCGAATCCGTTGCTTTCTCCACTTCTAATTGCAAGGATAGTTGCGTTATGCTTAAAGCTTCCGGTCTTTATTGAAATACCCAAAAGACCACTTGCAATGGATTGAATTGAACCTAGTTCTCCTTCTTGACCGTCAAAATCTTGTTGCTCACCATTTCTAACAGCAACACTTCTATTGACCACACTTTCGTAATAATCTGTATCTAATTTATAATTCATAGAAGCAATAAATCCAATAGATATTTTTTCTGTTAGATTGTACTGGTTAGACGCGGTTCCACCAATACTGTAATCCATAAAATTATTCTCCCTACTCACACCCATTTGTTTTGTAAAGGCGTTTGTGCTTGAAATTAAAAATGCTTCTTGTTGAGCATTATTTACGTTTACAGGTCTTGGAAAATCAACCACAGAATTAAAGGGTAACTCATTAGCTCCACTGTCAAAAGACAAAGCATTGAGTGAATAATCGGGAAGTGTAGGAGCATTTTTAAAATTAGTACTTGTATTATAACCTGCAGAAATTGAAACACTGTATTCAGGTATTGCTGAAAAATCCTTTAAAATAACATCTACCAATCCACCAGTAAAGTCTGCTGGTAAATCTGCACTTGCAGATTTACTAATTAAGATATTATCAATCAAATTGGTAGGAAATACATCTAATTGAAGGGTATTTCTATCAGGATCTAATCCAGGAACTTCTACATTTCCTAAAAGTGTTTTAGAATATCGGTCACCTAATCCCCTTACATACACAAACTTTCCTCCTTGAACAGAAACCCCTGGTATTCTTTTAATGGCTGCTGCTACATTTCCATCTCCAGACTTTTTCATGGTCTGAGCAGATAAACCATCTAAGAGGGTTATGGCTCCTTTTTGAATGGCTAACACTGCTGCTTCATTATTTTTTTTAGCAGAAACCGTTAAAACAACTTCTTCTAATTGATTTGAACTTGGATTAAGTGTGACATTTACAGGGACTTCCTCATTAACACCTACTTTAATATCACTAATAATAATAGTTTTATAACCTAAGTATGAAAACTCTACTTCGTAAAGCCCTTCTGATTTAACAATTATTGAATAACGTCCTTCAAAGTCTGTAATTGAACCGAGAGTACTTTGAGTTTGTCCCTTTTCACGTACAATAACATTGGCAAAAGCAAGCGGTTCATTAAAATCGCCGTCCATGACAAGTCCTGAAATAGCAGATTGAGCAAATGCAGCTTGGAAAGCTACTGTCAAGAACAAGAATAATATTTTTTTCTTCATGTATGTATTTATTTATACAACAAAAGAATAGCTCTATAAGAGCTATTCTTAAGTGTAAAGTATGGTATGTTTTTTTGTTTAGTTGAAAAATTGTGTCCAACCAAATACAGACTCATCTGCACCTTTACTTGATGGACGAGTTGAACTTACTGAAATCCAAGTTGCAGAAGCCTCTTCTACTTGCCCACCTATAACTGTAGTTTTAGAATCAGAAGTTACAACAATGAAATCTTTGAAATTAAGTTTTCCTTCTGCAGTAGTTGTTCCAGCACCATCATAAGTATCTGCATCAATTCCACCAAGTGTTGTTCCAGCTGGGAAGTCTACAAATAATACGTTTTCATTAAATCCAGTAGCATCTGATTTCCAGTTACCAAAAGTGTCGAATTTAGCAGCATCTGATCTTCCGTAAGCAGTTACATTTTTAACAGTGTACTCTCCTAAGATTGCATTATTAGGCTCTTCAGTTCCATCAATTTCAAAAACAGTATCTGAACCTGGAGCCATAATTACTACAGCATTACTAATTGTTCCGTCATATGCTTGATCTAAGTCAATACCATCGTCATCAAAATTTGCAATGACAATGTTAGTTACATTAACAGCGCCTCCAAAAATTTCAATTCCGTCGTCTTCTGAACCAATAAGCTCAATGTTTTCAATTACAGTTCCTGAACCAACACCGCCCATAGTTAATCCTTGTAATTCGTTACCAGGCGAAACGGCAGTACCAGTGTGACGAATAGAAACATATTTCAATGTTCCAGAATTTTCAGCATTGTTTGAACCACCATATTTAGTAAACTCATAACCAGAAACAACTCCTTCGATATTTGCTTCTCCGTTAGCAGCTCCAACTATACCATTACCAAGAATAATTACAGAGCCCCAAAGTCCTTTATCAGTTACTGAACGGTTTGGAGAAGTAGATCCGTTAGCATACACAATTTGATCATTTGCATCAGTGAAAATGATTGGCTTATCTGCCGTTCCAACTGCTTCAATTTTAGCACCTTTAGCAATAATCAAAACAGTAGCATTTGCTCCTGTACCAGCAGCTGCTTTTACGATAGTCCCTGCTTCAATAGTTAAAGTAGCACCATCTTCTACAACTATTTTACCATCCATTAACCAAATTTTGTCATTGGTCCAAGTTGTGTTAGAAGAAATATATGTTACCCCACCTGTTCCAACACGAACAACTGTTGGGTTAGCCAATGCGTCTGCGGCACTTAATGCTGCTTCAATAGCTCCATTAATATCTAAAGTAGCTAAGCCAGAATTTACGGCCTGTGTTGCAGCAGCAGCAGCAGCGTCTGCAATTGCTTGTGTATTAGGGTAGTTTTGTAATGCAGCGGCAACAGCGGCATCAACAATTTTTTGAACTTCAGCACTGTCTACAGTGGCTTCTGTTTCACATGAAGTGAATAAAATTGCTCCAGAAAATAAAAGAGCTAAAATTGATTTTTTCATCTTTAAAATTTGTTATTAATTAGTTTGGAGCAAATGTATGTGGTTAAAATACTTTTACTTTTAGCTTAATGTTAAGTGTTTCGCTATCTGTGTTAACTTATTGTATAATTGAATAGAGATAATTTTTTATTTAGGTCTCCATTTCAATGATGTAATTCGAAGGTATTTTAATAACCCTATAGAATTCGATGACTTAGGAAGGTTTTTGTTATTTATCTAAATGTTAAGAGATTAAATCAATGTTAAGCCCGTCTGAGATATAAGTATTATATTTACTTTTGAGCAATAACCATGTTTTCAAACCATGAACAATAAAGATATTAAGATCCTTTTAGTAGACGACGAGCCAGATATTTTGGAGATTGTGAGCTATAATTTATCTGCAGAAGGATATCAAGTGTACACAGCTAATAATGGTGTAGAAGGGGTGGCTAAAGCGAAGAAAAAACAGCCTCATTTAATTATTTTAGATGTCATGATGCCTGAGATGGATGGTATAGAGGCATGTGAAAAAATTAGAGCAACCCCAAGTCTGGAAAATACCATTATTGCTTTTTTAACTGCTAGGGGAGAGGATTATTCTCAGGTGGCTGGTTTTGACGCTGGTGCAGATGATTATATTACCAAACCCATTAAGCCTAAAGTTTTGGTGAGTAAGGTAAAGGCATTACTCAGAAGATTTAATGAAGGAGCTGTAATTGCTGAAGCAGAAGACATTACGAGTGTAGGAGACCTAATCATCAATAGAGAGGAATATAAGATTGTTCATAAAGGTATTGAATTGGTTTTGCCAAGAAAAGAGTTTGAGCTACTGGCTTTATTAGCTTCAAAGCCCAACAAGGTATTTAAAAGAGAAGTTATATTAGATAAGGTTTGGGGTAACGAAGTAGTTGTTGGGGGAAGAACAATTGACGTTCATATTAGGAAACTCCGAGAAAAAATTGGAGACAGCAACTTTAAAACTGTTAAAGGAGTTGGCTATAAGTTTGTACTTTAGCAATCTATGGCAATTAAACTAAAGAAATCTTATCGCTTTGCACTGCGGTCTTCTTTGATTATTTCTATTTTACTCACGCTGGCTTTGGGTTTACTACTCCAAGCAGTGAATTCATTAGTGTGGGGTGTTTTAATGGTTTATTTATTACTTAGTTTTTTTATTTGCTTTGTGGTCATTCAGCTCCGAGTGGAGAAGTTTATTTACCAAAGAATTAAAAAGATATATGATGAGGTATCTCTATTAGAGTCTAAATCTTTAACTAATATCCCTGTAACAACTGATATGAAAACGCTTACAGAAGAAATTGAGCGTTTTGCACAAAATAAAAAAGTAGAAATAGACACCCTTAAAATTACAGAAGAATATAGGAAGGATTACTTAGGTAATGTATCTCACGAATTAAAAACCCCTCTTTTTACAGTTCAAGGGTACATTTTAACGCTACTAGATGGCGCAATGAATGATAAGAACGTCAGGAAGAAATACCTTGAAAGAGCTGCCAAAGGCGTAGATAGACTCATTTACATTATTAAAGATCTGGATTTAATTACCAAATTAGAAGTGGGAGATTTAAATTTAGTACCGGTGACTTTTGACATTGTAGAATTGGTCCAGCAAGCTTTTGAAATGTTAGAAATTAGGGCTGTAAAAAAACATATTACCATGTCATTTGACAGGGTGTATGATTCCCCTATATATGTAAAGGCAGACAAGGATAAAATATTACAGGTTTTGATTAACCTTATGGTGAATGCTATTAAATACGGGCATGAAAATGGGACCACTGAAGTCTCCATTGAAAATTTGATTAAAAACAAAGTAATCGTTCGCATTACAGATAATGGAGAAGGAATAGACAAAGCTAATATCCCTAGACTTTTTGAGCGTTTTTTTCGTGTAGACAAAAGTGGAAGCAGGGCAGAGGGAGGTTCAGGACTGGGTTTAGCTATTGTTAAGCATATCTTAGAAGCCCATGGAGAAAAGATTTATGTAGAAAGTGTGGTAGATGTTGGCTCAGAGTTTTCTTTTACCTTGGAAAAGGCAGAAAACAAGCCACCCATATCTACGGTGTAATCAAAATGACTTAGTCCCTTGTAATGAGAAATTTTTTGAAGCATCCCAATAGAGAAATGCTCCTGATTACAACAAGGAACAATTCCTTTTTCATCTAATCGTTCCGCCAAGTATTCTTGTTCATATTGTCCAGGTGTTGGAATAAAGAAGGCTTTTTTCTCTAATTTTGCTAGATCCATAATAGTGGTGTACCCCGATCTAGACAAGACCATTTCACTAGAATTAATGGCGCGCTCTAAATCTTTAGTGGCCATATAATTATGGGCTTCAATATGCTTCTCTTGTAAATTTAGCACAGGAACCTTTTCATCTACAATTCCCCTAACCAAGATTACGCTTCCTTTAAAATAGTGAAGTTCCTCTAGAATTTTTTCTTCTAAAAGCGTCCTTTGAGGTTCAGGACCAGAAAGTAAAACCAATAAATCATGTTTAATAGGGATGTTTAATTTTTCAAGTCTACTGAGGGGTCCCAAGTGTTTTATGGGAATATTAACGTCTTTATTCACACCTAATTTTCCAGATAAATTTTCACTCCATGGGACATCTGGTACCCAACACTCATTAAATTTTGTAATAATTTTACGATGAATTTTTGAGGATAATTTAGTGGTGTTACCAGTAAGCACGGTCAGTTGGTGGGTGATAAATACACAGGGTAATTTTTTGTAGTAAACCCCAAGTCTATTGTCAGAAATAATGCCTTGAATATCCATTTCTTTGCAAATGGCTTTCACTATCTTTTTTTCATTTTTAATAGCCTTTATCATTTTAGGAGAGTTCCAAATCATCTTGAATTTAAAATGCTTCCCATTTTTGGGATAACTTACCTGATAAGAAGGCAACTCTCTCCATTGCAAATCTGGAAATTCAACCCTCAATAAATTTAATGCCACACCGTCAGACGCAATAATAGGTTCGTAACCCTGATTTATAATTGCATTAATAATTGGAATACAACGCGTAGCATGACCCAATCCCCAATTGAGCGGTGCTACCAAAATTTTTGAACCATTTTTCATGTTGTAAATGAACAAAAAACAATATCAGCTTATATTTCCTTAGCTTTGCCAAATCTTTAAATAATTACTGCTTTGGGAAGTAAAAACAAGTTAAAAAGGTTCAAGGAAAATGAAACATTTACCAATGTGTTTCAGCCTTCAAGAGAAGAAGTATTAAACAAAACCCTGGGCAAAGAGGGGCAATGGGCTCAATTTTTTGGAAACAACAATCCAATAGTATTGGAATTGGGCTGTGGCAAGGGAGAGTACACAGTTGGTTTGGCTAAGCGATATCCGAATAAAAATTTTATTGGAATTGACATAAAAGGCGCAAGATTTTGGCGTGGTGCTAAAACTGCATTGGAAGAGACGCTACCTAATGTAGCTTTTATTAGAACCCAAATTGAACTCGTAGAGCATTTGTTTTTCACCCATGAAGTGGCAGAGATTTGGATTACTTTTCCAGATCCTCAAATAAAATACAAGCGTACCAAACACCGGTTGACCAATCCTGTTTTTTTGGATAAGTACAAGCAAATTTTAATCCCTTCAGGATGTGTTCACTTGAAAACTGATTCTGAATATATGCATGGCTATACCTTAGGTCTATTACAAGGAATGGGACTTCCAATCGCTTATGCCAATCATGATGTCTATAAAAATGAAGGCAGTCCTGAAGAAGTATTGGGAATTCAAACTTTCTATGAAAATCAGTATCTTGCCGTAGGAAAGCCCATTACGTATTTGCGTTTTAGCTTTTCTTAGTATATTAATAGTTAGCACTTAGGGTAATGCGCTAAGCGTTTAAACGTCTTTTATGTCTCATTTGTTAGTGCTTTTTTTTGTTACTTTTTCCGCCGCTTTTATGGCAACAGTACCTCCTGGACTTTTAAATATGAGCGCCGCTAAAATAAGCGTAGAAAAAGGGCCAAATAACGCGTATATATTTAGTTTAGGTGTAGTAATCGTAGTTTTAATTCAGGCGTATGTAGCTGTTTTAATTTCTAAATTTTTATTTAGCCATCCAGAAGTTATTGCCCTTTTAATGAAGGTGGCCGTTGGTATTTTTTGTGCTTTTTCAATATACTTTTTTGTGTCGGCCAGAGGCCAAAAAAAGCCTAAGACAGGTTTTTTAAAAGTAAAGAAACGAAGCAGTTTTTTTAAAGGGATGTTTCTAGCAGCCGTAAATTTATTGAGCATACCATATTACAGTGGGTTGAATGCCATGTGGAAAGCATCCGGATGGATTTCATTTACTTTAGAAGACACCCTTGTTTTTATGCTAGCCACCGCTGCGGGCACTTTTTCTGTATTGTATTTATACACGGTATATTTTAAAAAATTGCAAAAGAAAAACAGGGTTTTTTCTTCCAAAGCAAATTATATATTGGCCGGACTAATGTTGTTTTTGGCCTCTGTGACTTTATTTAGGATTTACCATGAAGCATAGTCCTAAGACCCTTTCATTTTTTGACAAAGTATACGCTGTAGTGCGACTCATTCCCTACGGCAGAGTAACTTCATATGGTGCTATAGCTGCCTATTTAGGCAGTAGGGGTTCTGCCAGAATTGTCGGTTGGGCCATGAACGCTTCTCACGGAGATATGAGTATTCCCGCGCACAGGGTAGTGAATAGAAACGGCCTTCTTACAGGCAAACACCATTTTGGCGGAACCAATCTTATGCAGCAACTTTTAGAGAGTGAAGGTGTGCTAGTTAAGGAGCATGCTATAGTGGACTTAGAAAGGTATTTTTGGGACCCAAATTTGGCTTTAAAATCTGAGTGATAAGCTGTATCTTTGTAATTTAGAATCAGTTTAATTAGGGTAATTCCCCAACAAAATAGGCCTTAGGTCACAAGCAAGCGTAGTATGCAAATAAAAAAGGCAGCCGTATTAGAGGCATTATCTAAAATATCTGCACCTGGTGAGGGTGTTAACCTTGTTGAGAGTGGTGCAGTTACTAATGTCCAGATTTTTGGCGATGAGGTAACAGTAGATATTAGTATTGGCAATCCAAGTTTACAAGCACGTAAAAAGACGGAGGTAGAGGTGCTTAAAATCATTCATTCTGAGGTATATGAAAAGGCCAAAATAACAGTGAATGTTAAGGTAGTAACTCCGCCAAAAGCCACTTCTAATGAAATTAAAGGTAAACCCATTCCAGGCATCCAAAATATTGTGGCAATTGCCTCTGGAAAAGGGGGTGTTGGAAAATCTACCGTAACAGCAAATATGGCTGTGACCCTGGCTAAAATGGGTTTTAAAGTAGGTGTTTTAGATGCAGATATTTACGGCCCATCTATTCCTTTGATGTTTGACGTTTCTTCTGAGAAACCACTTGCAGTTAATGTAGATGGGAAATCTAAGATGAAACCTGTAGAAAATTATGGCGTTAAAGTGCTTTCTATAGGCTTTTTTACCCAACCCAATCAGGCAGTGATATGGAGGGGGCCTATGGCGGCTAAAGCATTGAATCAAATGATTTTTGACGCCCACTGGGGCGAATTGGATTTCTTATTATTAGACCTTCCACCGGGCACCGGAGACATTCATCTGAGTATTATGCAATCCCTACCAGTAACTGGTGCTGTTGTGGTGAGTACGCCTCAAGAGGTGGCCTTGGCCGATGCTAGAAAAGGTGTTGCTATGTTCATGCAAGAAGCTATAAATGTACCTGTATTAGGGGTGGTAGAAAACATGGCTTACTTTACGCCAGAAGAATTACCCGAAAATAAGTACTATATATTTGGAAAAGAAGGGGCCCAAAATTTAGCCTCAGACTTAAAAATTCCTTTTTTGGGAGAAGTACCTTTAGTGCAAAGTATTAGAGAAGCCGGAGATGTTGGGCGCCCTGCCGCACTTCAGGAAGAAGGCCCTTTAAAAGAAGCTTTTGAGGAGATTACTAGAAATATTGTGAGGGAATTGGTGGTTAGACAGACTGATTTACCGCCAACCGAGGCTATTAAAATAACGACCATGGCGGGCTGCTCTGCAGTAAAGCCTAAGAAATAAAATATTTTTCCTTTTAAAAGGAAAAATAGACACCTAAATTTTAGTCAATGACAGCAGATGTATTGTTACAACAAGTAGAGAAAGCCCTAGAAGAGATTAGGCCTTTTTTACAATCAGATGGGGGAGACATTGCCTTAGAGGGTATAGAGGGTAATACGGTTAAAGTGCGTTTAATGGGTGCATGCGTGGGCTGTTCAGTCAATCAAATGACCTTAAAAAGTGGGGTAGAGCTCACTATTAAAAAGTACGCTCCACAGATTGAACAAGTGATTAATCTAGAAGACTAGGTATTTACTTGAAGTGCCATTGTCTTGAGATCTTTCCTGCTTAATGCTGAAAGATTTGCTGATAAATGTCATGAGCTATTACTCCATCAAAGACTATTTTTGAAATTGAATATTTTAACATGTAATACTGCATTTTGCAGTGCGTTTTTACAATTGCTATGATAAAGACAGACATACTCATTATTGGCGCGGGACCTACAGGACTTTTTGCGGTGTTTGAAGCGGGATTATTACAACTTAAGTGCCATATAATAGACGCCCTTCCAATGCCAGGTGGCCAACTTTCAGAATTGTACCCTAAAAAACCCATTTATGATATTCCAGGCTTTCCTGAAGTGCTGGCTGGAGACTTGGTGAACAATCTCATGGAGCAAATAAAACCGTTCTCTCCAGGTTTTACCCTTGGGGAAAGGGCAGAGAAGATTGAAAAACAGTCAGATGGTAGTTTTATTGTCACTACGGATAAAGGAACAGCGCACCACACTAAAGTTGTCGCCATTGCTGGAGGATTAGGGAGTTTTGAGCCTAAAAAGCCCTCCATTGAGGGAATTGAATCATGGGAAGACAAAGGGGTTTCTTATATGATTAAAGACCCTGAGGTTTATAGAAATAAAAAAGTGCTTATTGCAGGCGGTGGAGATTCAGCATTAGATTGGAGTATCTTTTTAGCAGACGTGGCTAGCGAGGTCACTTTGGTGCATAGAAGGTCTGAATTTAGAGGTGCTTTAGACTCAGTAGAGAAAGTGCAGGCCCTTAAAAATTCGGCCAAGATAAATTTAATTACTCCAGCCGAGGTAATTGGTTTAGCGGGAGACACCCAATTAAATAAAGCATTTATTCAAAAAGCAGGTGAAGAAGCTCCTATTGAATTAAGTGTAGACGCCTTTATTCCACTTTTTGGTTTATCTCCTAAGTTAGGACCTATTGGCGCATGGGGACTCGAAATTGAAAAAAATGCGATAGTGGTAGACAATACCTTGGATTATATGACTAATATTCCTGGAGTTTACGCCATTGGAGATGTCAATACATACCCAGGAAAAT
>Ga0213861_10001520_pt1 | contig 20418 bp, 20 predicted proteins | sample PICome_4_FD_160110 | JGI IMG/M metagenome (GOLD analysis project Ga0213861, IMG submission 160110) | Coastal seawater microbial communities near Pivers Island, North Carolina, United States - PICO131 | ecosystem: Environmental > Aquatic > Marine > Coastal | place: USA: North Carolina... | reverse complement strand
TATTTTTGGGAGTTTAAATCTATAATGATAGCTTCATTCTTAGGTATTTATGCTTTATCTACATTTACAGCATTTCTATTGGTGCCAAGATTGGTTTTATATATCGAAAAGAGATCTATCCTACTTATTGCAATAGCTTTTGCTGCCTTGATACCTCCAATCCCTATTATTTTATATTTGAATGATCTGCTCCCAGATTCAGGTTCTTGGGATTTATTTTATGCTCTAGCTCCATTTATATATTTGGGTAATACCTGCTTGTCGTCCAGTGCAATAGTGCGAGAATCGATGTTAGGAGATATTAGTGATGAAGTTGAGCTTGAGAGCAAAATTGGTCAACAAGGTCTTATGTATGCGTCAAGTTCATTAATTGGAAAATTGAATACCGGGCTGGGAATATTAGTGGCTGGTTTGGCACTTGAGTTTATTGGTTTTCCTCAGGGATCAGAAGTTTTACCTAATGCGGATCAAGTATTTAGCTTAGCAATGGTTCAAGGTCCATTTGTTGCTGTGCTGATGATCATCCCATTTGGAATATTTTCTTTTTACAGCATTGATAGACAAAAGCATCAAAAAATTGCCTCGCAGCTTGAAGTTAGGTGATTAGGCATCAAAGTTTGTATACTTATATTTTATGGATCAAAATATTAAAATTACACCCAAACGAATCAAGAGAAAAGATTTAATTCTTGAATCGGCAGTGTCTATATTTTCCCAACATGGGTATCACCATACCAAGCTTGAACAAATTACAGAATCTTTAGGTTTAACTGATAAGTCGATTTACTATTACTTTAATAGTAAGGGCGATCTATTTATAGAAGTAATTCTTTCCGTTCAGTCAAAACTTAATAAATTAATTGAATCAATCAATGACATGAATGCTACACATCTAGACAAGATCAAAACTTATACAAACAAAGCCATGACTATTAATGGGCTTACACTTCTAATGCAAATCCCTAAATCACTTTCTGAATTTGCAAAATATAATGAAATTAAATTTAACGAGGCTGAGCAATATAAAACTTGGTCAAACTGGTTTAAAAAGGGCCAGATCGATGGTTCCATGATTCATGGTGATCCTGATGAGCATCGTAATTTTCTTTTTGGGTCTTTGTTTTACTTGCATCGCTGGTATGCAATCACAGACAATGAATCTTATGCTCATATTCAACCATTCATAGAAAAAATGATTGATAGAATGTACTCAACACAATTTCAGAGGTTACAGTGAAAACTCCACATATAATTACATTAATACTCTGGGCTTTCGGTCTTGTGAACTTATTTGAGCCATTTAATGGCTGGGTTTTTTATATGGCATCTGGAATTTTTTATTTGTTGCTGATTGCTCATTTGGTTGAATGTGTAATCTATAAAAATAAAATACTTAAATCACAGGATTCACCTTTAGTTGCATTTTCAATGACTCTTATATTTGGAGTTATCTATCTCGGCTCAATTAAGGAGTCTTAATATTTGGAAGTCTTAGATGGGGGAGCAAAAATCCCGAGAGGCTCAATGGGCGTATGGACACTTGCTTGGCCTTCTATCATCACAAACCTTTTTTATGCAACAAGCTCAATTGTTGCGATAAAGATTGTAGGAAACCTTGGCCCTGATGCAATTGCTGCAGCCGTCACAGGCCAAAGGGTTACATTTATTTTGCAAGCTGTTCTGACTGGAGTGTTGGCTGGTTCAACAGCACTCATTGCTAGAAACTGGGGAGCTAATGATAGGCTAGAGGCAGGAGTATTTTTTACTAGAACAGTGCAGTTAGTACTTTTCCTCTCTTTGATCTCTTCTATATTAGTTTGGCAATTTGCAGAACCTTTAGTAATATTTTTTGGTCTGAAAGATCAAGCTCTTTCTCTATCTATTCAATATCTTAAAGCTATATCCCCATTCTATGTCGCCTTTGGTTGTGGCATGGCCCTTATCACAGCATTGAGAGCAGTTGGTGATGTGAAGACACCATTAATTATTGGTTTGATCATGAATTTATTCGCCATATTTTTTATGTTAGTTTTTGTAAATGGTTGGCTTGGCTTTCCGAGGTATGGGGTAGTGGGCGCTGCTTTTGGAAACGGCGTATCTTTTGTAATAGGCGCATCTTTATTAATCGTGTCTTGGCTTTCAAATCAACTACCTGTTCGATATTTTTCTATATTTAGTCTAGATATAGATAGAGTGAAGCAAATATTTCAGGTTGGCTTGCCTGCTGCACTTGAACAGATAATTTTTCAGGTAGGCATTACAGCATTTCTTATTTTAGTTGCATATTATGGTACTGAAGCCTATGCAGCCTATGGTATTGGCGTACAAATACTATCCTTTTCATTTGTGATTGGTTTCGGTTTTTCAATTGCTGGAGCAACCTTGGTTGGCCAGCACTTGGGTGCTAAAAATACCGCTCAAGCAAAACGAGCTGGGTGGGGTGCTATGAGACTATCAATAATTTCAATGACTTTTTTTGGCATCATCATCACTGTCTTTGCAGAATCTCTAGCAAGATTCATGATTGATAACGATGAGGTTGTTCGATTGACTGTAATTTTTATTTGGTTGCTTGGTTCAATGCAGCCTTTGATGGCTATTGAGTTTTCACTCGGGGGTGCTCTAAGAGGAGCTGGTGACACTAAAACTCCCCTTGCTATCACATTAACATGTTTGCTATTTATCAGGGTTTTTCTTGCAGTAATTTTCTTTTTGCTTGATGCAAGGATTGAGGTTATATTCTCGACACTAGTTGCCGATTATGTTGTTAAAGGGTATCTGTATGTCGCCAGATTTAGATCTGACAAGTGGATGAATGCCTTAAAATCTAAGGAAGCAGTTTAGCTAGCTTATTTATAACTTCACTCACTCTTTTCCACAGCTCCTTTTCTTCAGCACTAATTTTCTTTGATTTCAGATTATTAACAAAGGATATAAGTAAGTCTTTGATCTCTTCATTGGTAGTTTTTGCACCTGAGAATTTATTTTGTAGCATTTCTAGAGCCAGCATTTGTTTGATAGCTTTGTCTGAGGCAGGCGGATCAATTTTTGCTATTAGTTCGAGTTTAATTGTGCATTTAAGAAGTTCATCTTTATCACCTAAGTAATCAGGTTTTTTTAAAGTTTTAAAGATCTCATTATGAATAACTGCATGTGTTTCATCAGTCGTTTCTAAATAATTTAATAAATCTTGATAAACTTTAGTTTTCTGTGCATTTACTTCATCTATTTTTTTATTTTCGTGAGCTTTAATTGCTTTTTGAAGCTTAATAAATTCTGGTGATTTTCTAGTTTTATTGAGCTCAGTAATTTTATTTTTTATATCATGAATAGAGCAATCATCTTGTGTTAAGTCATTAGCAAGATTCTTGATCACTTCAAGCTCATCATTTACAAGAGCCTTGTCAGCTTCAAAAAATCTGTCTGCTGCTTCGTTTAGCTTCTTCCAAAGTGTTGATTCATTTTTCTTGCCAGCTGGTCCAATATCCTGATATTCACGCTTAATTTTTTTAAATTTCTGAATGCACGTTTGCGTATCTTCATCATTAATTAATTTAACCTTTTCAATTAAAGAGTCTTTAATTTTGTAATTTTTATTTTCTTGCTCCTTAATAGCATTATTAATTGGTTTTCTTGCATTTTGATAAGCAGTTTTAAGTTTTGAAAAATCTTCATCTAGCACTGGGGCATAACTTTGCCAGGTTTGAAAAGTTTTACTTAAGAATTTGCTCATATCAATTAAACTTGGCCATTTATTCGAATAATCATTTTTGTATTGAATAAGTGTCTGAATTATTTTCTCTCTTTCTTTAGCATTAGATATTTTTAATATTTTCAATTCTTCGTAATATTGAGCGCAAGGTTCCCATGCTTTATCTGTTAGGCTCTTAAAGGCCATCCATTGTTCGCGACCAGCTGGTTTTGATGACTGATCTAGTAACTGCCATTTAGTCTGTAGTCCGTGAATTTCATTTGCTTGCTTTTTTGGATTTTCATGAGGCTTGGCTATCAAGGCTTCAATTTCTTGAATTATTTCATTTCTTTTGGGGTTTGTAGCAAATGATGAAATATCATTAAAGTATCTAGATTGAGCAGACATAAAATTAAATCTATGCCTTAGTTTATTAGATATCTTCCCCTCAGATTTCATTGACCTTGAGACTTCATTAACAAGTTTTTGAGCTAAACGAATCTCACCGGCTTCAAAATGCTTTTCCGCTTTATCTAAAGATTCAAATAAAATTTTATGAGTTTCCACAATAGTTTCTTTTGATGTTTATAATTATCTCTAAATGAGAAAAAGAATTTTAACAGGAATTACAACAACTGGTACTCCTCATATTGGAAATTATTTGGGCGCTATTAAACCTGCGCTTGAATTAGTTGCTCCTGATAACGATTCATTTTTTTTTCTTGCAGACTATCATGCGCTTATCAAGCAAACTAATCCAAGCGAGGTTGAGGCTAGCGTGAAAAATGTTGCATTAGCATGGCTGTCCTCTGGTTTAGATCCAAGCAAATCTCATTTTTACAGACAATCAGATATTCCTGAGGTTCATGAATTAACTTGGATTCTAAATTGCAGTGCTGCAAAAGGCTTGCTAAATCGTGCTCATGCATACAAGGCTATTATTGCTGAAAACACTCAGTCTGGTAGCGATGAGGATAAGGCAGTGAATATGGGTCTTTTTTCATACCCAGTCCTAATGGCTGCTGATATATTGATATTTAATGCTACCCATGTTCCTGTTGGTCCTGATCAAGCGCAACATATGGAGATGGCACGAGATATTGCAGGAAAATTTAATCACACATACTCAAACATACTAACCCTTCCAGAGGCTATCATCCAAAACGATATCTCTGTTCCAGGAAATGATGGCAGGAAAATGAGTAAGTCATATAACAATATCATCCCATTTCTATCGACAGAAAAAGCTTTGCAAAAATCTATCGCTAAGATTATTACAAATTCACTAGAGCCAGGACAGCCAAAAGATCACAATGGCTGCACCCTTTTTCAGCTTTATTCTTTTTTTGCTAGTGACGATCAAATAGATCATATGAAACAAGCATATAAAGAAGGAATCTCTTGGGGTGATGTAAAGAAAGATTTATTTTCTATTATTAATAATGAAATACTACCAATAAGAGAAAAATATGTTGAATTAAAAGATCAAAAAGATTTTTTAAATGATTTATTTTCTGATGGTGCTCGTAAAGTTCGTCCTCAAGCTCAAGAGCTTGTTGGTAAATTGCGTGAGGCTGTAGGCATCTCCAACATTGTCTAATCCTACAACTTGGTTAAAATTTGGTTTATTTGCAGTTGGCCTAGGCCAGTCTTTTGCTTTTGTTTTGGTTCCACCATTAGCAAGAGACCTAGGCTTATCCGTTATTGAAACATCTACTATCTTTTCAATCTCAGCAGTGGCTTGGGCACTTACTAGCGCATCATGGGGCAGGGCCTCTGACAGATATGGAAGACGCAATATTGCAGTCATAGGTTTAATTGGCTACTCAGTTTCAATTATTGCTTTAATAACTCCATTGTTTCTTGTTGAGCAGAAAATTTTAGATCTTGTATATCTATTGCCTTTATTGGTCCTGGGTAGGCTAATTAATGGTTTGGTTGGTTCTGCAACAAGGCCAGCTGCTTTTGCTTACATGGCAGACATTTCAGAGAGAGCAAAACGAACTAAAAAATTTGCAAGATTAGAGTCTAGTTTCTTGATCGGAACAATCATGGGCCCCATGTTAGGCGGTTTTTTATTTTTGTATTCGAAAAGTCTACCATTTTACGTTTTTGCTTTTTGCGGTTTTGTAGCAGCAATTGGTATCTTTCTAACCTTTCCACAACATATTTTTCCAACAAAAATGGTTGATAAAACCATTCGTAAACTTTCATACAAAGATAAGTCAGTCTGGCCATTTTTATTTATCGCCGCCTTGTCATCTCTTTGCCAGGCTTCTTTATTGCAGTCTATTGGATTTTACATCACAGATATTTTTTCAGAGGAAAAAGATTTACCTCTAGTTATAAGCTTAACCTTTGTTGTGCTGTCCATTTCGACTGTTGTAAGTCAATATATATTTACCGATTTAAAACCAATAGCCAACAATAAACTACTGATATACGGTACTTCCTTGATTACAGTTTCTTACATGATGGCCGCTTCAGCCTCATCAATTGCTTTGTTCTATTTAGCAATGATGATCAATGGTTTTGGCGGAGGGATGTTTAGGCCTGCTAATGCCTCATCTCTGTCTTTGGCCCAAACACCCGATAATCAAGGCACGGCAGCTGGGTATTTGGGTTCAGTAATGCCCATAGGACATGTTTTGACTCCAATAGTTGCTATGCCTATTTATCAATTTGGTCCTCAATATCTATATTTTTTTAGCGCTTCTCTGTGTTTTATTTCCTTATTATTTATAATAGGTCATCCACTATTGAGAGATCATGAACAAACCAGCACTATTACTAATTAATTTAGGAACCCCAGACTCTCCTTCATACTTTCATGTTTTTAAATATTTAAGAGAATTCTTAATGGATGGAAGAGTTATTGATGTTCCATATATATTAAGATTTATACTTGTAACTTTAATTATCTGCCCATTCAGATCATTTAGCTCGAGCAAGATTTATCAAAAACTTTGGGATCTTTCAGGAGGAGTCTCTCCGTTGCTAAAAAATACCCAAGAATTAACAAATAAATTAAAGCTTGAACAAGATAAATATGATGTTTATTATGCTATGCGATATCAAAAACCAAGCATTCAGCAAGCCTTAGATCTAATCAAGCAATCCAATCCTTCTGAGTTAATCATTTTGCCTCTATTTCCACATTATGCATCTGCAACCTCTGGCAGTGTCTTTGAAGAAGTGACCAAACAGTTATCCAGGGAATGGGTAATACCATCATTTAAATTTATATCTCAATACTATGATCATCCATCATTTATTAATGCATGGGTAGATGCAGCTAAGGACTTCAATATTTCTGAATATGACAAGGTTGTATTTAGCTATCATGGGTTACCTAATTCACAAGTTAATAAGGTATATCAAGACAACCAGTGTGATGGAAAGAATTGTGAACATGAAATCAATAAAGAGAATCATTATTGTTATAAAGCTACAGTTTATGAAACATCAAAGCGTATTGCTGAAAAATTATCACTTTCAAGAGATAAATATGAGGTTACATTTCAGTCGCGCTTAACGAATAATTGGCTAGAACCTTTCTCTGACGATGTCTTAAAAACCTTTCCAGACAAAGGCATTAAAAAGGTTCTCGTTTTTTCACCGGCATTTACTGCTGATTGCCTTGAAACGGTAATTGAGATTGGCGATGAATATAAAGAACTTTTTATGGAGGCTGGCGGTCAAATACTGGATTATGTTCCGTCATTGAATTACTCAGATGCCTGGGTTCAGGCTATTATAGATATTACTAATTCACATAAGGATACAAATGTTTAAAGAAGATATTTTAAAAGGTAAGAAGATCTTAGTTACCGGAGGCGGAACAGGCTTAGGCAAAGAGATGTCAGAACATTATGTTAAACATGGAGCTGATGTAGTTATTTGCGGCAGAAGAGAGAGTGTTCTTGCTGATACAGCCAATGAATTTAAAGATAAATATGGTGCAAATGTCAGATATCAACCTCTTGATATTCGTTCCCCTCAGGATGTTGAGGACTTTGTAGATTCCATTTTTCAAGAAGGCCCGCTACATGGGTTGGTTAACAATGCTGCAGGTAACTTTATTTCTCCAACAAAAGATTTGTCTGCTAGAGGATTTGATGCTATCGCAAATATTGTATTTCACGGCACATTTTATGTGACTAATGCAGTAGGCAAGAGGTGGCTTGAACAAAAAATTAAAGGCTCTATTATTTCTATACTTGCCACCTGGGTTTGGACTGGCTCACCATTTGTTGTTCCCTCAGCCATGTCAAAATCAGCTCTTAACACAATGACCAAATCACTTGCAGTTGAATGGGGTCCCCATGGAATAAGAATAAACGCAATAGCACCAGGACCATTTCCCACTGAAGGAGCCTGGGCAAGGCTCAGTCCAAAGGGAGACTTGGATGATTCCAATTCAATGAGCTCTATTCCAATGGGTCGAGTTGGTCAAATGAGCGAACTTCAAAATTTAGCCACTTTTCTAATGGCAGACGGATGTGAATATTTAACCGGTCAAACAATTGCACTTGATGGCGCTCAGTATCTTTCAGGTGGTGGAACTTTTTCACAACTCTCAAAACTTACAGAAGATGATTGGTCTGATATCAGAGGTATGATCAAAAAAACAAACGATTCAGATAAGCAGAAAAGATCAACTTAGTAATAATTACTTGACTTAGAGTTTTCTTTAACTGATAGACTAATAAAATTATTTAAAAAATAAGGAGTAAAAAAATGGAACATCAACAAATGCAAGACATTTTAGATAAGCAAAAAGCATATTTTATTAAAAATGGTCCTCCATCATATGATTTGAGGATAGATAGGTTGGATCGCATGAAGACTTTGATAATGGATAATCGTTATAAAATAGTTGATGCTCTAAATGAAGACTTTGGAGTTAGATCTAAAAACCAGTCAATGGCTACAGATGTTTACACAATTATTCCTAGTATTGAGTATGCAAAGAAAAATTTGAAAAAGTGGATGGCAGGCTCTAAAAGAAAACCAAATTTTCCATTGGGTCTTTTAGGAGCAAAGGCGACTGTTGACTATGAGCCATTGGGAACAGTAGGAATGATTTCACCTTGGAATTTTCCAATGTTCTTAACATTCTCTCCTGCAGCTTCAATTTTTGCTGCTGGCAATCAAATTATGCATAAACCAAGTGAATATACTGAGCAATCAGCAAGCCTGATGAAAGAACTTTGTGATGCTGCTTTTGATGAGGAGGAATTTGCAACTATATTGGGTGGTCCTGATGTCGGCGCAACGTTTACTCAACAAAAATTCGATCATCTTCTGTATACAGGAAGTGGTGCGGTTGCAAAACATATCATGAAAGCAGCTTCAGAAAATTTAGTTCCAGTTACTCTAGAGCTTGGTGGTAAATCACCCGTTATAGTAAGCAATACAGCTGATAGCGCTATAGCTGCTAAAAGAATTATGCTGGGCAAAACAATGAATGCTGGTCAAATTTGCTTAGCTCCTGATTATGTAATGGTTCATTCTGATAAAAAAGATGAACTTATCTCAGGCATGAAAGCTGCTGTGGCAGATTTCTATCCTGATTTAAAGCATAACGATGATTACACATCAATTGTTAACCAAAAACATTTTGACAGATTGCAAGGTTTATTGACCGACGCAAAAGAAAAAGGGGCTGAGATTGATGAAATTAATCCTGCAAATGAAGATTTCTCGCAACAAGAGGCTTTCAAAATTCCTCCTACGCTTGTAATGAATCCAACTGACGACATGGAAATTATGAAAGAAGAAATCTTTGGTCCCTTGTTACCCGTCAAAGAGTTTAATGAGATCGATGAAACTATCTCTTATGTAAATAAAAATGATAAACCATTAGGTCTGTATTATTTTGGATCCAATAAAAATGAAGAAGATCATGTTCTTACAAGAACTTCATCAGGCGGAGTAACTGTTAATGATGTACTAGGTCACATTCAACAAGAAGATCTGCCTTTTGGTGGCGTTGGGCCTTCTGGAATTGGAAGTTATCATGGTGAAGAGGGCTTTAAAACATTTAGCAATGCTAAAGCTGTCTATAAGCAAATTGGTTCAAGGTTTGATAAATTATTATCAGCAATCCGCCCTCCATACAAAGGCGATATTGAAAAGGTTTTAAAACAGATAACCTAATTGCTATGACTTCATTGCCTATTTACTTGGGCTACAAGTATTTTCGATCGAAGAAGGGTGCATTTGCATCCTTCACTTCTTTAATGGCCATCGCCGGATTATCGTTGGGCGTCGCTGCATTAGTAATAGTGTTATCTGTTATGAATGGCTTTGAAAAGGAGTTGCAAACAAGGGTTCTAGGCGTTGTGCCCCAACTAATTATTCGATCTAATGATGGCATTGATGATTATCAAGAATTGGTTTCCAAGATCTCTAGTTCAGATAACATTATTAGTGCTAGTCCCTATATTGAAACTCAGGGATTAATGAGTGCAAAGAATAGGTCTAGGGGTGTTTTTATTACCGGCATTAAACCTGAATTAGAAGAATCCATGTCTATTCTTCCTAGCTATATGATTAGCGGAGGTTTAGAAAACATTTCTTCTAAAAAGGGGGTGGTCATTGGCTCTTGGTTGGCTCGCTATCTTGGAATAGAAGTGGGCGATGCTATCAATATCACAACAACTAATTTACGTTCATCAATTTTGGGTACTTTTCCAAGAACTATTTCTTTGGAGATAGTCGGTATATTTGAATTAAAAGCTGAATTAGATCAATCACTTGTTTTGATTCATCATGATCTTGCGGCAAATATTTTGAATTTACCGGTAAATGCAACTCAAGGAATTAGGGTCAAGACCAATGACTTGTTTGCAGTTAATGAATTTGGTTTTAATTTACTAGCTCAACCATATTTAAACGAAGAGCATTATTACTTTACCTCTTGGCAACAGACTCATGGAACATTGTTCCAAGCAATTAAATTAGAAAAAAGATTAATAAGTCTAATGTTATTTTTAATCATCACAGTTGCAGCTTTCAATATACTCTCAACCATCGTCATGACTGTCAAAACTAAAGAAAAAGAAATAGCCATCTTAAAAACTATGGGCTGTTCTAAAATCCAACTAACATTTATCTTCTTAAATTTAGGTTTAATTATAGGATTTTTAGGCACAATTATTGGTTTGTTGATAGGGCTTACAGTGACTCCAAATATAGATCAACTTATTAATTTAATTGAGTCTTTTAGCAATAGAAGCTTAATGGATAGCTACTTTATTAACTATTTCCCATATGAATTTAGGCTAAATCAGCTTATTTATATATGTATTTCTGTGCTTGGAATGAGTTTATTATTTTCATATTTTCCAGCAGCACGAGCCGCCAAACTAAAACCTGTAACCATACTGCGTCATGAATAAACTTGCAGCTTCAAATATTTACAAAACTTATGAATCTGGTGGTCACTCTACTGATGTTCTTTCAAATATCTCAATAGAAATTTCAGAAGGAGATGCTATTGGTGTTATTGGCTCATCTGGAAGCGGAAAAACAACTCTTTTGCAAATCCTTGCAGGCTTAGAGCTGCCTGATCAGGGCAATATACACTTTAATGATATTAATTTATCTTCGGACAATGCCAAAAATTTTAATTTAATGAGAAGTCAATTATTTGGATATGCCTATCAATTTCATTATTTATTGGATGATTTAACTGTGTTCGAGAATTGTAATTTGGTTTTTAAGATCGCTCACAATAACAGTGATGAAGAAAATTCAGAAAAAATTATGCAAATTCTTGGAGAGCTTGGTATTTCTGAACTGCAAAATAATTATCCCTATATGCTATCAGGAGGGGAGAGACAGCGTGTCGCTATTGCCAGAGCAGTTGTTCATGAGCCAAAGTTCATACTCATGGATGAGCCCACAGGCAATTTAGATCAAGAGAATGCTGAGGTAATACAAAACTTAACTATTAAATTGGCTAAAAAACATAATATAGGTATTGTGGTTGCAACTCATGATTTAAATTATGCTGGTAAACTGGATGCAGTATTTCGCATAGAGAATGGAGACTTGAAGTCAGCATAAGATGAATAATTTATTAATATCTGGTGGGTGGTTTATCTGGCCGTTGCTTGTGTGCTCAATTTTACTCATTTCAATAGTGCTTGAGAGACTTTGGTTTCTTCAAAGAAGGCTGGTTGCCCCTAAGGGCTTATTAAGACAGGCACAAAATTTGATTCATAAAGATTCTTTTCATACTCAAAACCAGCAAGAAATAGCAGTCACCTCCCAATTGGGTGACTTGCTTCAACATTGTTATCAGTATCGATTAAATCCAAGGGAATTTGTTGAAATTAAAGCTGAAGAAAAGGCTTCTGAAATTAAACTGGTTCTGGAACGAAACTTATCCATGTTAAGCACCATTGCAAGCATTAGCCCTCTGCTTGGTCTTTTGGGGACTGTTGTTGGGATGATTACTGTTTTTAGTAACATTGATGTTAATGGATCTGCAAATACTGATTTACTTGCAGCAGGAATTTCAGAAGCTTTGATCACTACTGCTTTTGGTTTAATAATTGCAGTCCCAGCTATAGTTTTTTATAGATACTTTGAGCAGAAAACTGTAATTCTTATGTCAATTTTACAAGCTAACACATCTATTTTTTTAGATTTTCTATATAAAAAATGAAGTTTTATAAGGGCAAAGAGCGGGCTCTCTCTGTTGAAATTACACCATTAATTGATATTGTCTTTTTGCTTGTTATCTTTTTTGTCGTCACCTCAAAGATTGAGACAAATCAATACCTAACCCTTGATCTGCCTGAATCTGAATCCTTTGCATCATCATTATCAAATAACTCTCAGAATATTATTTTGCTAGAATCTGGGGTATTCATAGTCGACAATCAAGAATTCACTATGTCCGAGATCGATAAGTTGCTTGCAGGGGTTGGTTCTACCTTTTCTAAGTCGGAAGTGGTCGTTCTTTCAATTGAAAGCAAAGCTTTTCATGTATGGGTAATTAGTTTAATGGATGGTCTTCAAGCGCTGGGATTTCAAAACATACAGATTAAAACTTATACTGATTAGTCATGAATCCTTTGAAAAGATTATTTTCGTATACTTTTAGATTTAAATTTTCATTTATCTTAAGCATCTTTGGGTTTATTCTTTTTGCTTCTGCTGATATTGCAGCTGTTGAATGGATTAGAAGAATTATTGAATATATCAATTCTGATCAAGATGACTTCAGCATCTATCTTGTCTTGGCTCTAATTTTTATTGCAATTGGAAGGGGCGCTGGGTTTTTTATCGGTAACTATTTTATGTCTAGAGTAGGATTTGGCATTGTTCACGATCTTCGATCAGAGCTTTTCTCCAAATTGATTAATCTACCTAAAAATTTTTTTGATCAGAATCAATCAGGCCAACTGATTAATAGGATTACGTTTACTACAACTCAAGTTTCTGGTGCGGCCTCTAATGCAATTAAGACATTTGTAAGAGAAGGATTTCTTCTTGTTGGCTTGCTTGCATATATGCTTACTTTGAATTGGAAGTTAACCTTATTGTTATTGATAACCACACCTTTTATAGCTTTAATAGTTTATATCGCTGGTCGACGGTTAAGAAAATTAGCTAAAACCATTCAAACCGCAATGGGCGATGTAACACATCTTGCCTCTGAAGCCGTTGATGGTAATCTTGAAATCAAGTCATTTAGTGCTGAAAAATATGAAAAGGATAGATTCTTTGCTGCTAATGCCTCTAATAAAAATCAAAATTTAAAACTTGAAGCTACCAGTAATTTGGCAACACCAATTATTCAGCTTTTGGTTTCAATTTCATTATCTATAGTTGCCTATTTTGCATTGGGCTCCCAGTTGGGTATAGAGCTTAATGCTGAGGATTTTGTTGCTTTTATAACTGCAGCTGGATTGATGGCTAAGCCAATTAGACAGCTCTCAAACATTAATGCTGTTATTCAAAAAGGGTTAGCTGCTGCTGTTGAAATATTTGATCAACTAGATGCAAAAGAAGAAGACGACGAAGGCGAGGTGGATACAAATATTGTAGGGAATATTAAGTTTTCTAATGTTTCCTTTTCATACAATTCCCAAGAATCCGTTTTAGCTAATTTAAATTTTGAGATTAGGCAAAATGAAACAGTTGCGATTGTAGGTAAATCTGGATCTGGGAAATCTACCATCGCTAATTTAATTTCAAGATTTTACTCTGATTATTCAGGAGATATTTCAATAGATGATGTGAGCATACTTGATTACCAGCTTAGCCACCTTCGAAAATCTATCTCAATAGTTAATCAATCCCCAACTTTATTTAATGACACAATTGAGAAAAATATTGCTTATGGCGATAGTGATATAGATGAACAAAAATTAAAAGAGGCGGCTGAGATTTCTGGCTGTACTGAGTTTATTTCAAAACTCCCTGAGGGATTTAAATCAGAGATTGGAGATGACGGCGTTTTGCTGTCTGGCGGTCAACGCCAAAGACTTGCAATTGCTAGGGCATTTTACAAAGATTCACCAATCATTATTTTGGATGAGGCTACTTCAGCTTTGGATAATGAGTCTGAGCTAATTGTCCAAGAGGCAATCGAACAATTAATAAATAATAGAACAACCATTGTTATTGCCCATAGACTTACGACGATTGAAAATGCCGATAAGATCTTAGTTCTAGATAATGGCTCTGTTGCCGAATCAGGCTCCCACTCTGAATTAATTGATCATGATGGGATATATAAAGGTCTTTATCAAAATAAATTTCACGACTCCACAGATCCACAAAAAAAATCAGGGAAATCTTCTCGCCAGGAATATCTGCCTACATTTACAGAAGAACCAACTCAGCAAGGTTATCTAATTGATGCATGGTATAACAAAAGTTTTTGGCTATATATCTTAGCGCCTTTAACTTTTTTATTTTCTACTTTGGTTAAGGCGCGTAGGAATTCTTATATTAAAAACCCCAAGAAAGTCTGGACTTCACCTAAACCTATTGTTGTAGTTGGTAATATTTCTATGGGCGGAACAGGAAAAACCCCCTTGGTAAAATTTATTGCAATGGAGTTACAAAAACGGGGGTTTAAACCAGGATTAGTTAGTAGAGGCTATGGCGGCAAGTACTCTGGAACACTTGAAGTGACCTCTGAAACTACATACAAGCAAACAGGCGATGAGGCTCAAATTTTAGCAAAATTAAATATCCCTTTTTTCATTGATAAAAATAGATCCAGAGCAGCAAAAAAACTGCAAGAAAAACATGAGGTTGACGTAATTATTTCTGATGATGGATTGCAGCATTACTCAATGGGTAGAGATATTGAAATTGCCGTCATTGATGGCGCGAGAAGACTTGGAAATGGCCTTGCTTTTCCCGCTGGACCCCTAAGAGAACCTAAGTCTAGATTATCTGAGGTTGATTTTATTGTTAATAACGGCGGTCCAACAGAGGCTGATGAGATTTTAATGACCCTTAGCCCTGCTAAATTTATTCATTTAAATTCAGGCAAAGAGTACTCAGTTGATAAGTGGCCAATGCATAATCAAGTTCATGCAATCGCAGGTGTAGGCAATCCAAATAGGTTTTTTGATCTGCTGTTAAGGCTTGGCTTTGAGTTTGATAAAAATCCATTTCCAGATCATCACAAATACAACAAAAGGGACCTCTATTTTCTTGACCACCTTCCTATATTAATGACTGAGAAAGATGCTGCTAAGTGCAAGCATTTCAATAATTCTAAGATTTGGTACCTTAGCATTGAACCTAAAATAGAATCACAATTTATTGATAGACTCGAGGAGAAGCTAAATGATAGATAAAGATATTTTAAATATTATGGGATGCATTAGATGCAAGTCAAAATTGATTGATAAAGAGAATCATTTGGAGTGCCCCCAGTGCAATATTGGCTATCCAGTTGAAGACGATATCCCTAGAATGATAGAGGAAAGAATTTTTTCCTTGAATGACTGATTCTTTTGTAATTATTGTCCCGGCTAGGGCAGGCTCTTCTCGTTTACCTAATAAACCATTAGCGCTGATTAACGAGCGGACTGTAATTTCTCGCATCATAGATTTAGCCAATTCTTCCAATGCTGCAAGTGTTTATATTGCAACTGATAGCACCGATATAGCAGACCACTGCAGATCCTGTGGTGCGAATGTCGTGATGACTGCATCAGATCATATTTCAGGCATGGATAGAATTGCTGAAGCTGCAAAAATACTGAGGTTGCCGGACGATATCCCAATTGTTAATCTTCAGGGCGATGAGCCCTTCATGCCTTTAGAGATTATTAATCAACTACCTATGCTTTTAAGTGATGATGTTCCCATATCAACAGCATGCATTAAATTTACAGGGAACATGGATTTCAATAGCCCTCATGAGGTGAAAGTTGTTAGATCAGTTTCAAAAACAGCAATGTACTTTTCAAGATCCGTTATACCAAACTCATCTAACCCAGTTTCGCAAAACCATTTGAAGCATCTTGGTATATACGCTTACACCAACAAAACTCTTCAAGCATTGAGTGCGCTCAAGCCAACTGCAAATGAAGAGTCTGAGAAATTAGAACAATTACGTTTTTTAGATAATGGATTTGATATCTTTGTCCAAGATTTTAAATGCGACGCTCCTATTGGTATTGATACTCCTGAAGACTTAGAAGCCGCGATAGCATTTGCTAAGAAAAATGATTGATTATGCTTATTTCTAATTCTTTTGGTTTAACAGTAAATGCAAAAAATTTCTTAAGCATAGATACTTCAGAGGATTTGTCTGAAATAGATGCAATCAAAGATAACTCGATATTAATTCTTGGCGCTTGTACAAATGTAATACTTAACAAAGATATCAATAAAACCATTGTTCAAGTTAATTTTAAAGATATAAAAATGTATGAAGATTACCTTTCAGTCGGTGGGGGAGTGGATTGGGCTGATTTTATTGAATACTGCTTAAATAATAATTTATACGGAATAGAAAATTTAACTCATATTCCTGGATCTGTGGGTGCTGCACCTGTCCAAAATATTGGCGCATATGGAGTTGAGGTCAGTTCATTTATTCATAGTGTTGAATGCTTTAATTTGCTTACGCAGCAGCAAGAAACAATTGAAAGAGAGCAATGCAAATTTGAATATCGCAATTCAATATTTAAATCAAAAAATTATATTATTTTAAAAGTTAATTTTATTTTTCATAAAACTTTTGAGCCCAATCTAAGTTACCCAGCTTTAGCTAATTATTTAGTACACAATGCTATTGATACAAAATCTCTTACCCCACAATTGCTTTCTGAGTCTGTAAAAAATATAAGAAACTCTAGATTACCTGATCCGCAATTAGAGCCAAATGTTGGCAGCATATTTAAAAACCCTTTAGTGGAAACGAATGATTTTGATAGAAATTTTTTAATTGAGCATAGGTGGGAGCAAGATAACGGAATGACTAAATTGAGCGCAGCTAGATTAATCGAGCTTATCAAGCCTGAATTAAGCATCCCTGAAACTTTACGAATCTATGAGAATCACTCACTTGTACTCATCAATAATGGCAAAGCGTCATTTGATGATGTAATGAATTTACTAGATCAGATTCGAATTAAAATATTTAATAAATTTAATGTTCAATTAGAAATAGAGCCTGAGATTATTTCATCATGATCTTCTTTTCAGCAGCTTTAGCTCATTTATTAGCCGTAATGTCACCTGGTCCAGATACTGCCATTATTTTTCATCAATCGTTTGCTAAAGGCAGAGCCCAAGGAATTCTTACAGCTCTAGGCATTGGTTTTGGTATATTCATACACTGTTTTTTTGCTATTTCTGGAATTACATTATTAATATACAGCTCTGAAGAAGCTAAGTTTTTTGTTAAATGTTTAGGAGCCATATATTTACTTTATCTTGGAATTAGCTTTTTTATTTCAAAAAAATCATCTAAATCTGATGAAGATGAATCAAAGGTCTTTTTTAAAAATCCTTTTATTATTGGTTTGGTTACTAATTTACTGAATATAAAAGCATTTTTATTTACAGTTTCTTTGTTCTCTTTTATAAATCTTGATCCAAGCTCGTTAATGTCCATCATCTATTTGTTATATTTTCCATTAATTACTGCAGCATGGTTTTCTTTTGTTACTTACGCATTAACCCATGACTCACTGGGTGATATATTTAATAAGCACTCTGATAATATCCAGTTGACTTCATCAGTGTTTATTGCAGGATTAGGATTATTAATTTTACTCCAAACTTTATATGGACTTCTCTGATCTCCTGCAATCTGTAAACTCAATTGAGGACAAATATCCTCCTGTGCATCTTTGGAATCCAGATTTATGTGAGGGTGTCGAGATGAAAATTGATAGGGAGGGCAATTGGTTCTATCAGGGTTCAATCATTGGCAGGGATAAATTGAAGATATTATTCTCTAGAATTTTAAAATTTGAAAATGGTAATTATTATTTAGTTACTCCTGTTGAGAAGGTATTTGTAAATGTAGATTTAGCTCCATACATGATCATTGATTATGAGATTGATTCAGATCATCAAAATATTATTTTAAAAACCAATTTAGACTTATCCATACCCTTAGACCAGGACCATAAACTAGAACTTAAGCAAATTGGCGGTGAGCAAATCCCATTTGTGCATGTAAGAAATAATATTGAAGGATTTATATCTCGTTCAGTTTACTATTCATTAATCGAAATAGCCCTCAACCAAGATCATGACTCTGAAAATAAGTTATCTCTTAAAAGCTTTGATTGTATGTTTGAATTGGGCCAGATAAAGGATTAGTTCGACTCTTCTTCAATCCATTGAATGATATATTCCTCAAGAATATCTAATGGCAGTGCACCTCTTTTAAGCACTTCATGATGAAAATCCTTTATATCAAAGTTATCGCCTAATTCAGATTCTGCCTTGGTCCTCAGTTCAAGTATTTTGAGCTGACCAATTTTGTATGCAAGAGCTTGTCCAGGCCAATTGATATATCTATCAACTTCATTCATAACATCTTGTTTAGTTTTTGCAGAATTATCTAAAAAATAGTTTATTGCATCTTGCCTGCTCCAATCAAAGTAGTGCATTCCAGTATCTACAACAAGCCTAATTGCTCGCCACATGTCATAGGTCAGTTGACCAAATCTAGAATAAGGATCTTTATATAACCCTAGATCATAACCAAGTCTCTCACTGTAAAGCCCCCAACCCTCAACAAATGCAGTAATGCCACCATATTTTCTAAAATTAGGTAAATCTAATTCCATTGCTAGGGCTATTTGAAGATGATGACCAGGCATCGCCTCATGGACACTAAGGACTTCTATTTCATATTTTGGTCTCACTTCAGGACGATATAGGTTTACATAGTAATAACCTGCTCTAGATCCATCTGCTGCAGGTCGCTGATAGTATGCTGTTGTGGTATCAGGTGCGCTTTCCATTGGAATGGGTTTTAATCCATATGGCATAGATGGTAGAACTTTAAAGAGCTTGACTAGTTCTGGATCAATTCTTTTTGAGGTTGCTAGGTATGACTCAAAAAGCTCTTCAGATGTTTCATAGTAAAATTTAGGATTAGTGCGCAAGTCATCCAGGAAGGATTTGAATGTTCCATTCCATTTTACTTCCTTAATTATAGTATCCATTTCATCTCTGATTCTGGCCACTTCAGCTAAACCTATTTCATGAATTTCTTTTGGAGTCAGGTTTGTGGTTGTAAATTTTCTAGCTAAGAATTCATAATATTCTTTTCCATTCTTAATTTCTTTAATGCCGATGGAGGTTCTGCAGGCTGGTAGGTACTCATCCTTAAAAAATCTATGAAGCTTTAAATAAGCAGGAATAACTTTTGACTTAATAACCCTAAGAGCTTGTTTTTGAATCTCTTCAGTTTCAATCTTGGTAATTGATCGATCCATCTCTAAAAACGTTCTGTAGAAAGGACTATCTTTTGGTTCTACAAAAGCTTGAAGCTCGATCTGCTTATAAACTTTTTGCATGAGAAATCTTGGAGGGACTATTTCCTCAGCAATGCCCATTTTTCCTTTTTCAATTGCTGCATCAACCAATACATCTATTTTTGAAATCCTTTCTATCCAATCTAAATAGTGTTGCTTATTTCTGAGAGGGACTATGCTGGTAGTTTCATGCTGCAGCTGAATACCACCTCTATGACTAAATGGAATTAGAAAGGTTTTATACGCATGAGATTCTATGGAATTTTCATACTGTTGTTTGAACAAAAAGTAATTCACTTTATCGTCCTCAGTGAAATCACTTATATCTAATTCATCTAATTGATTAAGAACATTTAATTGATGCTGATGATCTGAGTAAATATTTTCTACTGAAGTATTGGACCATTCAGTATTTCGACTAAGATCACCCATGCTTGAAGCATAAACAGGATTATCATTAACAATTTTAGACCACTCTGAATCAAGCAAGGATTCAAACTGAATTTGTGGAGACTCAGATGAGCAACTTACAACATAAATTAATGCGGCAACTAGTTTAAAATTGTTCATTACATATTTGGGTAATTTGGACCACCAGTGCCCTCAGGGGTGACCCAAGTTATATTCTGTGATGGGTCTTTAATATCGCAAGTTTTGCAATGCACGCAGTTTTGCCCATTAATAACAAATTCTGGCCCTGAGTCTTTTTCAACAACTTCATAAACCCCAGCA